>JAABUS010007594.1_pt1 | contig 12341 bp, 9 predicted proteins | sample 5560161 | NCBI WGS metagenome assembly JAABUS01 (sample SAMN10711885, study PRJNA513376) | rock metagenome | isolation source: Antarctica rocks | place: Antarctica: Victoria Land, Trio Nunatak nord | collected 2016-01-04 | reverse complement strand
TCCGCACGACCCCGCCGGTCGCGACGACCGGCCATCGCGCCCCGGCGCCGGCCCTGACCAGGATCTTCTCTCCGGTCCCGACCCCGCTCGCGATCTCGGCGAGCGCCTTGCGGCCTTGGCCGTATCCACGCGAAGCGCTGCCTGCCGAGCCCGCGCCCGGGCTGGTCCTCCGCGGCTGCTCGAGGAGGACAGCGTCCACGGCCAGCGTTCGCCCGTTGAGCGGCCTCAAGCGCGTGCGGTCGAGGGCGTCCAGGCGCGCGTCGGCGAGCATCGCCCCCGCAAGGGTCGCCGCCGCCGCCAGCAGGGCGAGGGGCGGCCGTCCGGCAACCGCGGCGAGCGCCGCCGCGGCGAGCAGGGCGAGGTATGGCCAACGCGGGCCCAGGAGGAGACCTGCGACGGCGCCCGCGACGACCAGGTGGCGAGGATGGGCACGGAGCACCCTCAGGACCCGCCCGAGGACCTCCAACCGGCTCATACGCGAACGAGGTCGCGGAGCGCGGTAAGTCGCTGGGGGCCGATGCCGGGGACCTGGTCGAGCTCGTCGACTGTCCGGAACCCGCCCTTGGACTGGCGGTAGGCGAGGATCTTCTGTGCGGTCGAGGGCCCGACCCCGTCGAGCTGGTCGAGCTGATCGGCCGTGGCGGTGTTCAGGTTGAGCGGCTGAGCGGGCGTGGGGCCGCCCGCGCCGGCCGCAGCGCTTCCGGCGCCGCCGCCCGGCGGCCCGGCCGCCGTGCCGCCTCCCTGCGCCCCCGCCCGTTCGGGCACGACGTACTGGCGGCCGTCCTCGACCTTTGCGGCCAGGTTGACGCCGGTCAGGTCGGCGCGGGCCGTGGGCCCCCCGGCTCGCCGCACCGCATCGTCGACGCGGTCGGTGCCTTTGAGGCGATAGACACCCGGCCGGCGGACCGCCCCGGTGACGTCGACCACAGCCGGGTTGCGTCCCGCGCGACCGACCGTGACTCCGGACGGCGCTCCGCCCGCCGGGCGGGACGCCGGCGGCGAGCTCTGCTCGCGCAGGTAGCGCGCGCCGAGGAGTGCGATGGCGATCGCCGCGGCGACGTAGACGGCGAGCTGTGGACGCCCGATCTCTCCCACCGCGCCGACGGTAGGCGCGAGCGAGCGCGGAAAGACGCACGCTCAGCAAAGAGAGTGCGTCAGGTCACGCGAGAGGCTGCGCCGCTCGGCAGTGCTGCGTAGGGCGTCACGCCGTCAGCGGACGACCAGGTTGACCAGCCGCCCGGGCACCACGACCTCCTTGACGACCTCACGGCCTTCGACGTGCGTCTGCACGTTAGGCGCGGAACGGCACAGCGCCACGAGCTCCTGCCCGCTCGCCTCGGCCGGGGCCGGGACGCGGTCGCGCACCTTGCCGTTGACCTGGCAGACGAGCTCGTAGGTCTCTGACTCCAGCAGCGCCTCGTCGGCCTCGGGCCACGGCTGCTGCCACACCCGCTCGCCCGTCAGGAGCTCGTAGACCTCGGAGCCCAGGTGCGGAGCGAAGGGAAAGATCAGCGACGCCGCCGTCGCAAGGGCGAAGCGAAGCGCACCCGGCTGCGCGGACTCGCGGAGCTTGGAGCACTCGTTGGTGAGCTCCATCACGGCGGCGATCGCCGTGTTGAACGCGAAGCGCCCGCCGCCGAGGTCGCGCGTGACCTTGTCCATGGCCCAGTGGGTCTTGCGCAGCAGCTGGAGGTCGGCGTCGGTGGGCTCGGCCGGCGGGGGGTCCGCCGAGCTCGACGCCGCCGTCTGGTCGGCCAGCCGCCACAGGCGCGCCAGGAAGCGGTGGACGCCCTCGACACCGCTGTCTGACCAGTCGGCGTCCTGGTCGGGCGGCCCGATGAACAGGATGTAGCACCGGGCGGTGTCGGCGCCGTGGCTTTCGACGATGGTCGCCGGGGAGACGACGTTGCCCTTGGACTTGGACATCTTCGCCCCGTCGCGGGTGATCATGCCCTGCGTGAAGAGCTTGGCGAACGGCTCCTGGACGTCGAGCAGGTCCATGTCGGCGAGCGCCTTTACGAAGAAGCGCGCGTACATCAGGTGCAGGATCGCGTGCTCGACCCCGCCGATGTACTGGTCGACGGGCATCCACCGACGCAGGACGCCCCGGTCCCACGGCGCGCGGTCGTTGCCCGCGTCGCAGTAGCGCAGGAAGTACCAGGAGGAGTCGACGAAGGTGTCCATCGTGTCTGTCTCCCGCCGGGCGTCGCCCCCGCACGACGGGCAGCTGACCTGGACCCAGTCCTGGGCCGCGGCCAGCGGCGACCGACCCTGCGGCGCGTAGTCCTCGACGTCGGGCAGCTCGACCGGAAGGTCGTCCTCGGGAACCGGCACCATGCCGCAGTCGGCCTGGCAGTAGACGATCGGGATCGGGCAGCCCCAGTAGCGCTGGCGCGAGACCAGCCAGTCGCGCAGGCGGTAGTTGACCGACGCGTGGCCCTTTCCCTCGCGGTCGAGCCAGTCGGTGATCGCCTGCCGCGCCTCGGGCGAGGGCATCCCGGTGAACTCGCCGGAGTCCACGAGCCGCTCGGCGCCCGAGTGGCCGGCGAACGCCTCGTCCTCGGGCGGCGTCTCTCCCGATGCCGGCTCGACCACCCGTCGGATCGGCAGGTCGAAGGCGCGCGCGAAGTCGAGGTCGCGCTGGTCGTGGGCGGGCACGGCCATGATCGCGCCGGTGCCGTACTCCATGAGCACGTAGTCGGCGACGAGCATCGGGATCTCCTCGCCGTTGACCGGATTGGTCACCGTGCGCCCCAGCGGCACCCCCGTCTTGGCCTTGTCCTGGTCGCCGCGCTCCTCGGCGGACTCCTGGACGGCCTCGTTGACGTACTCGTGGACCGCCCGCTCGTGCTCGGTGCCGGCCGCCAGCGGGAAGACGTCGGGGTGCTCGGGGGCCATGACGAAGAACGTCGCCCCGAACAGCGTGTCGGGGCGCGTCGTGAAGACGGGGTAGTCGATTCCGAGCTCCTCGCAGCGAAAGACGACCTCTGCGCCCTCGCTGCGCCCGATCCAGTTGCGCTGCATCGTCTTGACGTGCTCGGGCCACTCGATGGCGTCCAAGTCGTCGAGCAGGCGGTCGGCGTAGTCGGTGATGCGAAAGAACCACTGCTCGAGCTGGCGCACCTCGACCGGCGTGCCACAGCGCTCGCAGCGGCCGTCGAGCACCTGCTCGTTGGCCAGGACGGTCTGGTCCTTGGGACACCACTGGACCGCGGCCTCCTTGCGGTAGGCCAGGCCCCGCTCGTAGAGCTTGAGGAAGATCCACTGGGTCCAGCGGTAGTAGCTGGGCTCGTGGGTTGCAAGCTCGCGCGTCCAGTCGATGGAGATCCCCCACTCGCGGAACTCGCGCTGGAACTGGCCGATGGACTCCCTGGTGGCGTCGCGTGGATGCTGCCCGGTCTTGATCGCGTTGTTCTCGGCCGGAAGGCCGAAGGCGTCGTAGCCCATCGGATGCAGGACCCGATGGCCGGTCCTGCGCTGGAAGTGGGCGACCGCGTCGCCCACAGAGTAGGTCTTGAGGTGGCCGATGTGCGGCTCGCCGCTCGGATAGGGGAGCATCTCGAGCACGTAGGCCTTAGGCCGCGGGTCGTCCTCGTTGGAGACCTCCCAGCTGCGCTCGCTCGCCCATACCGCCTGCCACTTTGGCTCGATCTCGCGGTGGTCGTAGCGGCGCTCTGCCATGGAGCGCTGAGGGTAGCGGCGCAGCGGCCTCGACCGCCGGGCGCCGAACGGGGGAAGCGTATGACTGGTCGTGGGTGCCGTGGGCCGCTTCTTGCGCCTTCCGCCGGGGTGCCGCCGTAGGATCCGGCGATGGCCGAGCACGACTCGTCCGCCCGCGCGGCTGCACACGTCGCCGCGATCGTCGAGGCTGCCGAGGAGGTGGCCGCGGGGCTGCGCGCGGACGCCGAGGAGGCCGCGGCGGAGATGCGCGAGAGCGCCGAGCGGGACTCCCGTCAGCGGATCTCCAAGGCCGAGCGCACCGGCGACGTCCTGGTCGAGGAGGCCGAGAAGGAGGCCGAGGAGATCCGCGCGAAGGCGCGGGAGGAGATCGAGCGCCTGCGTGAGGAGGCCGCGCGGATGACCGCAGAGGGCCGCCAGGCGCGCCAAAAAGGGCTCGCCGAAGCCAAGCGCGCGCGCAGGCAGGCGGCCACCGAGGTCAAGCGGGCCCGTGGGGAGGCCGCCGCGGCGGCCGAGAAGGAGCTCGACGAGGCGACCGCGGAGGCGACGCGCCGCCGCGCCGAGGCCATCGTCGACGCGCAGAAAGCGCGCGAGGAGGGCATCTCCGAAGCCGAGCGCGCGCGCGAGCAGGCGGCGACGCGAGCGCAGAAGGCCGAGCAGGAGGCCACCCAGTCCGCAGCCCTGGTGCGCGCGGCGGCGGACGCAGACGCGCGCGAGATACGCCAAAGCGCCGCCCAGGAGGCCCGCGAGGTGACCAGCGAGGCCCGCGAGGAGGCCCGCGAGGTGACTAGCGAGGCCCGCGAGGCCGCCCGCGACGCCCTCGAGGAGGGCACCGAGCTAGCCGACGACCTCCGCGCCCTGAGCGCATCCCTCCGGACCAACGCCGAGCGCCTCCTGCGCGACGTCTCAGACGCGCACGCCCGGCTCACCGAGCGCCTCGAGAGCCTACCGGGCGACGAGCCCCAAGGACCCGCAGCCGCCGCCGCCCGCCCGGGCCGCTCACCCGGCCCACCCCCCGACATCGGCTTCGACGTTCCGGAGTTCACGGCGGGGCGGTAGGGGCCACCTCCTGCGCGGGGAGAAGCCGGACATAGGGCCTGCCGCGACGCCGAACGAAGACCTCATCGCCCGCCGCGGCACGTTCGGCGTAGTAGCCGAAGAGGTTGCGGAACTCGTGGGCGCCAATGTCGTGGCGCATCGGTGCCGAAGGAGTGGAGCTGAGGGGGCTCGAACCCCTGGCCTCTGCCATGCCATGGCAGCGCTCTTCCAGCTGAGCTACAGCCCCAGCGAACTCGTGATCTGCCGCAAGGGTAATGCATGCACGCTGTCCATTGAGCGGCGGCCTCACTCGAAGATGCAAGACCGACTTCTCGGCGACGAGCGAGATCGGGAGCAAGTAGCACTGACCGAGCGCATCGCAGTAGGCAGCAACCAGGTCGACCTCGTGCGCGGCGTACGTGCTCCTTACGTAGCCGGTCGGCGTGCAATAGGAGCCGCCGACGTGGACGACGACGACCGACCCAGTCGTATCAAGGGTCGCCCACTTGCACTGCACCCGCAGAAGCCGCGAGCCGATCTCGAAGACAAGGTCGTACCGGCCGTGCTCGGTGACCGGCCTGAGGACCGGCACTCCGAGCTTCACGGCCGCCGCCGCGATCTGTGTCTCGGCGATGGCTCCCTTAGCGTTCGAGTTCATGCGAACAGAGGTTCGCATGAGGTCCGGACGGATCGCGTCTCCTCGAGCTACCCCACCGCCCGCGCGGGCACCTCCCCCCACAGCCGCTCGAGCGCGTAGAACGACCGGGTCTCGGGCGTGAAGACATGGACGATGACGTCGAGGTAGTCCATGAGGATCCAGTGGGCCTCCGAGACGCCCTCGACGCGGCGGGGGAGCACCGCGTGCTCCTTCTTCATCCCCAGGTGGATCCCGTCGTGGATCCCCTTGGCCTGGCGGTCGGTGTTGCCCGAGCAGACGACGAAGAAGTCCGTGTACTCGAGAACGCCGCGCAGGTCGAGCTCGACGATGTCGATCGCCTTCTTCTCCGCCGCGAAGGCGGCGATCTCCCCGGCGAGCACGCCTGCCTCCATCACGCCGCCTCCACCGGAGAGCGATAGAGGCCCTGCTCCTCGATGGCGTCGGCCACCGCGTCGGGCACGAGATAGCGCACCGGCCGCCCCTCGGCGACCCGCCGGCGGATCATGGAGCTCGACACGTCGACGCGGGGCATGTCGAAGAAGCGGAGGCGATCGGCGCCGCGCACGTCGCTCAGCGCCTCGAGGATGTCGGCCCGCCCGACGCTCTCGCGCTCGGCGACCGCGAACTCGGCCAGGGCGAGCACCCGCTCCGGCTGATGCCAGGTCGACAGGCTCCTGGCCATGTCGCCGCCCGCGATGAAGGTCAGGTCGCTCTCCGGGTGCTGAGCATGGAGCGCCGTGAGCGTATCGACCGTGTACGACGGTCCGCCCCGATCGACGTCGATCCCCGAGACCGCGAAACGCTCGTCCCCCTCCACCGCGGCGCGGCACAAGGCCAACCGCCGCTGAGCCCCCGGTTCCTCGCGCAGCTCCTTGTGCGGCGGGACGGCCACGGGCACGAGCAGCACGCGATCGAGGTCGAGCTGAGCATGGGCCTCCTGCGCGCACACCATGTGCCCGAGGTGCGGAGGGTTGAAGGTTCCCCCCAGGACGCCCAACCGGGTCCTACGGCCTGACGTGACCGGATCCTTCGACGACGTACTTGTAGGTGCACAGCTCGCGAATGCCGATCGGGCCGCGCGCGTGCAGGCGCTGGGTCGAGTTGCCCATCTCGGCGCCCATGCCGAACTCGCCGCCGTCTGTGAAGCGCGTCGATGCGTTCACGTAGACGCACGCCGCGTCGACGCCGCGCTCGAACGCGCGCGCCGAGCGGGTGTCGCGGGTCAAGATCGCCTCGGAGTGCCCCGAGCCGTAGCGGTTGACGTGCTCGATCGCCTCCTCCACGGAGTCCACGACCTTCACGGCGAGGATCAGCGCGAGGAACTCGTTCGCCCAGTCCTCCTCGGTCGCCCCCGTCAAGGAGTCCGCCAGCTCGCCGGCCAACGAGCGCGCCCGCTCGTCGACGCGCAGCTCGACGCCGGCCTCACGCAGCGCCGAGAGCGCCCGGGGAAGGAAGGCCGGCGCGGCGTCGGCATGGACCAGCAGCGTCTCGACGGCGTTGCACGTGCCGGGCCGCTGGAGCTTTGCGTTGAGGGTGATCGCCACGGCGTCGTCGAGATCGGCGCTCGCGTCGACGAACACGTGGCAGTTGCCCGAGGCGGCGTAGATCACCGGCACGGTGGCGACCTTGGTCAGAGCCGCCTTCAGGCCCTCCCCTCCGCGCGGGATGATGAGGTCGACGAGGCCGTCGGCGGTGGCGAGCTCGGCCAGCTCGTCGCGCGAGCCTCCGGCGATGATGCCCAGCGCGCCCTCCGGAGCGCCGGCGAACGTCGCCGCGTCGCTCGCGATCGTTCCGAGCACCGCGTTCGAGTGCATCGCCGAGGACGAGCCGCGGAGCACGATCGCGTTGCCCGACTTCAGAGCGAGGGCGGCGCAGTCGATCGTCACGTTCGGCCGGGCCTCGTAGACGATCGCCACGACCCCGATGGGCACGCGGACCTTTCGCACGTCGAGGCCGTTGGGAAGCCGCCAGCCCTCGATGACCTCGCCGACGGGGTCGGGCAGCGCCGCGATCAAGCGGACGCCGTCGGCCATTGCGGCGATCCGCCCCTCGTCGAGGCGCAGCCGGTCGAGCAGGCCGGCGTCCAGGCCCGCCTCGCGCCCGGCCTCCATGTCGCGTCCGTTGGCCTCGAGGACCTCGTCGGTGCGCTCGAGCAGCGCGTCGGCGATCGCCTCGAGCGCCGAGTCGCGGACGCCGGACTCGAGCTGGGCGAGTACCCGTGACGCCCGCCGGGCGGCCAGGCACACGTCGGTGACGGATCTTGCGGTGGTCGCCATGGGTGACAAGGGTACCGGCGAGCTCGTGGGAAATCGCCTCAGCCGGAAGTCCAACGCTCGTCCGCTCGCGCGCCTGGGGCGCGGGCGGCGGCTAGGCCAGCACGAAGTAGTCACGGTGCACCGCCTCCTCGCTCGCGCGGGGGAGCAGCTCGCGAACCTGTGCCGACTTGAGGCCCTTGACGCGCTGGAGCTCGGGCGCCGAGTAATTGACGATCCCCTTCCCAACCGGGCGATCGCGCGCGGCGATCTCGACCGCGTCGCCCGCGTCGAAGTCACCGGCGACGTCCAGTACGCCCACCGGAAGCAGGCTTGTGCCCCCCTCGCGCAGCGCGCGAGCCGCTCCGTCGTCGATCCGGACGGTCCCGCGGGAGGGCTTGGCGTACTTGAGCCAGAGCTTGAAGCTCGAGAAGCGGGCCTCCCGGGGCGGGAAGCGCGTGCCTGCCGGCGCTCCGGAGACCGCCGCCGGTAGGGCCGACTCCTCCAGGCCGCTGCAGATCACCGTCTCGATCCCGGCTGCGGTCGCCATCTCGGCGGCGACGACCTTCGAGCGCATGCCCCCGAGCCCCAGCGGCGAGGAGGAACGCCCGATCTGAAGTCCCGCGAGCGCCTCGAAGTCCGTGACCTCGGGGACGAGGCGGGCGCTGGGGTCGCGGCGGGGATCGGCGGTGTGCACCCCGGCGGTGTCGGTGAGCAGCACGAGCAGATCGGCCTCGATGAGGATCGCGACCTGCGCGGCCAGGAAGTCGTTGTCGCCGAAGGAGATCTCGTCGGTCGTGGTCGTGTCGTTCTCGTTGATGACCGGAACCACGCGCCACTCCAGCAGCTTGCGAAGCGTCCGGCGGGCGTTGAGATAGTGGGTCCGCGCGCTGAGGTCGAAGAAGGTCAGCAGAACCTGGGCGCTGGCCATGCCGCGCTCGCGCAGGAGCTCGTCATAGACGCGGTAGAGCTTTCCCTGTCCGACCGCGCTGGCCGCCTGGAGCTCGTCGATCGCTCGGGGCCGCATGGCCATCTCGAGCAGCCGCATGCCCCGGGCGATCGCGCCCGAGGTGACGATCACGACGTCGTCGCCGCACGCGTGGAGCCTCGCCGCCTCGTCGCACGCCCGTCCGATCACGTCAGTGCGCGGAGAGCCGCCGTCACCGGTGACGATGCTGGACCCGAGCTTGACGACGATCCGCGCCATGGCGCCGTGAGGGTAGGCGCTGGGCGCGCCCTCCGAGGCCGCCCCGCAACAGCGCGGGGTGCGAGGGTCGTGCTTGAGGCGCGGAAGGACCGCTCAGGACGCGGCGAGCCGCGCCCTCACACCGGCGTGCGGGCGGGGAGAAACCCGATCTCGGGGTCCATCGAGCGCCAGCGGCCTCACACCGCCGCGTGGGCCAGGCTCGGGACCCGCTCCACCGCCACCGACTTGCGCAGGTAGAAGAACCACGTGACGCCGGCGAGCACGACATAGGCGACAAGGAAGGCCCACAGGGCGGACGTCGACCAGTCGGCGTTGGCCTGCGCGACGGCCAGCTTCTCGACCGGGGTGTCGGCCGCCTTGACCGCCGCGGAGACCGACAGGCTGGCCTGGCGGAAGACCAGCTGGATCAGGAACCCGCCGAACGCGCCGATCGCGCCCGCGATGCCGATCACCGCGGCCGCCTGGCGCTTGAACCGGACTTCCGTCTGCTTGCGGTCGAGGCGCTTCTCCTCGGCCTCGCTGCGACCCAGTGCGGCGAAGATGGACGGGATCATGCGGTAGGTGGAACCGTTGCCCATGCCGGCCAGCAGGAAGATGAACATGTAGGAGCCGAAGAACACCGCGAAGCTGTGCTCCTTGACCCCGGCGATGGCCGTCGCGGTGAAGACGCCCATCCCGATGAACACCCAGAGGGTGACCCGGGCTCCGCCGCGCCGGTCCGACAGCCAGCCGCCGAACGGGCGCGCCACCGAGCCGATCAACGCCCCCGTGAAGCCGAGGCCGGCCAGGTAGGTGGCGATGAACGAATGCTGGGCGAGGAACTCCGGGAAGGTGTTCTTGATTACCAGCGGCAGCGCGAACGCGTACCCGATGAACGAGCCGAAGGTGCCGATGTAGAGCAGCGACATGATCCAGGTCTGGCCGTGGCGCAGCGAGGCGGCATAGGACCGCGGGTCGGACTTGGCCTGGGTCAGGCTGTCCATGTAGAAGAAGGCGCCGAGCACCGCCACGACGATGAACGGCAGCCACATCAGGCCGGCGTAGGAGAGGTGCACCTCGTGCGTCGGCGCTTTCACCGCGGCGGCCGGCACCCCGACGATGAGCACGAGCGGCACCAGGAGCTGCGCGACAGCGACGCCCATGTTGCCGCCGGCCGCGTTGAGGCCGAGCGCGAAGCCCTTCTTGCTCTCGGGATAGAAGAACGAGATGTTGGCCATGGAGGAGGAGAAGTTGCCGCCGCCGAAGCCGGCGGTGGCGGCGCAGGCCAGCAGGACCCAGAACTGGACGTCGTGGGGCTGGTCCAGCAGCCAGCCGCTGGGCACCACGATCGCCAGCACGAGCGTCGGGATCAGCAGCAGCGACGCGCTGATGGCAGTCCACGCGCGCCCACCGAACTTCGGGACGGCGAACGTGTAGGGAACCCTCAGGGTCGCGCCGATCAGATTGGGGACGGCGGTCAGCCAGAACAGCTCGGGAAGGGAGAGCTCGTAGCCGACGTTCGAGAGGTTGATGACGACGATCGTCCACAACACCCAGATGCTGAAGCCGAGGTGCTCGGCGAGGATCGAGAAGGCGAGGTTCTTGCGCGCTATCCGCTTGCCGGTGCGCTCCCAGAACTGCTCGTCGTCTGGCTCCCACCGCTCGATCCATCGCGACATGCAGGGTCCTCCTCGTCGGGTTCGCGGACTGGACCGCGGGCCGTTCGCACCGGCCTGGCAGCGCGTGGGAAGCATCCGGCGGTCCCGGCGCTGACCCTAGGGAGGCCGAAGCAGGCTCTCTTTGGGCAGCCGGTCGGAGGTTGACGGGCCTTTCGTGTACCGGCGGTCGGGGGGGTACCGCGGCCGGGCCATCCCCTCGACCGTCGGTCGAACTCCGACCGGGCCTTGTCCGACATCCGGTCCTAGAGGACGCGGCCTCCTCACCCCTAGCTTGAGAAGTCACTCCACTGTCCCGGCTTACCGGAGGTTCCACGCGCATGACAGACGTTCCCCGAGCGGGCCACGGCCCGGCGCTCATGGTCGCGCCGAGAGCGCGATGAGCGAGGGCGCGGCCAGACCCGCAGGCGCGAAGCCGATCCTGGTGGTCGGCGGCGGCATCGCCGGCCAGGCGGTCTGCGAGGCGCTGCGCAGGCGCGATCCCGAAGTCCCGCTCGTCATGGTCTGCGGCGAGCCGCGGCTGCCCTACGACCGCGTGACGCTCTCGACGCTGCTCGCCTCTGAGGGCGACCCCGCCTCGCTCCAGCTCCGGCCGGCGGAGTGGTACGAGGACAACGGGGTCGAGGTGCGCCTCGGCGAGGAGGTCGAGTCGATCGACCCGCAGGCCGGTGCGTGCCGTCTGGGAAGCGGCGAAGCGCTCGAGTTCGACCGCGCGGCGCTGTGCACCGGGAGCGACCCGCTGATGCCGCCGATCCCTGGGATCGACCTGGAGGGCGTCTATCCGTTCCGCGGCCCGGAGGACTGCCTGGCGATCGGCCGCGCCGCCGAGGGCGCGAGGCGGGCGGCGGTGATCGGCGGCGGCCTGCTCGGCTTGGAGGCCGCCTACGGGATCGCCTCGCGGGGCTGCCCGGTGACCGTCGTCCACCTGATGGACCGGCTCATGGAGCGCCAGCTCGACGAGGGGGCGGCTGCCCTGCTCGGCCCCGCGATGGAGGCGCTCGGCGCCGAGGTTCTGCTCGAGCGCCAGACCGAACGTATCTTTGGTTGGCCACGAGCGCAGGGCCTGCGCTTCGCCGACGGGGGCGAGCTGGAGTGCGACTTCGTGGTCGTCTCGATCGGGATCCGCGCCCGCACGGACCTCGCCCGCTCGGCGGGCATCGCCTGCGAGCGGGGCGTCGTGGTCGACGGCCGGATGCGGACCTCCGCCCCCAACGTGGTGGCCGTGGGCGAGTGCGCCCAGCACGACGGGGTCGTCTACGGGATCGTCGCCCCCCTCCACGAGCAGGCGGAGGTGGCGGCCGACACGCTGCTCGGCCGTGAGGGGACGGCTCCCTACGGAGGCTCGGTCATGAGCGCGAAGCTCAAGGTGATGGGGGTCGACCTCGTCTCCATCGGAGACGCGCACGGCGGCGCCGCGGCGATCGTGGCCGACGACGACGCGTCGGTCTACCGCAAGATCGTCGTAAAGGACGGACGGCCGACGGGAGCGATCCTGATGGGCGACGTCCGCGGGCACGAGCTGCTGCTGGAGTCCGTCCGCTCCGGCGAGGAGGTGACCGATCCGCTCGAGCTCCTGGCAGCGGCCAGCCGGGCGACGGGCGCCGACCTCCCCGACGCCGCGCAGGTCTGCAACTGCAACGGGGTCTGCAAGGGCGCGATCATCGAGGCGATCGAGGACGGTGGGCTGGGCTCGACGGCCGAGGTGGTGGCCACCACGCGCGCCGGCTCGGGGTGCGGGAGCTGCAAGCCGCTGGTCACCGAGATCCTTCACTTCGTGCGCGGGGGCGACGTGGAGGAGGCGTCCTTCCTGTGCCCGTGCCTCAAGCAGACACGCGAGGACGTGGCGGCGACGA
>JAABUS010007593.1_pt1 | contig 12342 bp, 10 predicted proteins | sample 5560161 | NCBI WGS metagenome assembly JAABUS01 (sample SAMN10711885, study PRJNA513376) | rock metagenome | isolation source: Antarctica rocks | place: Antarctica: Victoria Land, Trio Nunatak nord | collected 2016-01-04 | reverse complement strand
ATAAAGGTTTATCTTTTCCTTGATAATGGCTTCAAGATTTATATTACCCATAGCATCACTTAAGAAACCTTGAACAACTATAGGCAAATAATTATTAAATAATTGTAGAATAAGCTGCTTAATATTTGTCTTTAGTGTTTCAGTTTGCTCTTCTAAATTACTTTGCTCAAGTTCTTCAATTAAAGCGAAACCGAAATTACAAGATGCCTCAATCATGAAGTCAAAAATTTCATTAATTAGCTTCTTGTCATTAATGTTCTCTATATTTCTAAAAACTCTTCCATTTATTAATAAATATCGTTCAAGTATTTCACAATCTTTAACGCTAACATCGTATACTTTTTTTGATTTTACTTCACTTGTACTAATTGGTGCTAAGTTGTTTTCATTGTAAAACTGATCTTTCTCTTCGTCTGTTAAAGGGCTTATCCCTTCGGCTTGAGTAATTTGTTTAATTGGTTCACTTAAATCTAATAATTCTTTTCCTTCTATTGATGAATTTAATCTAAAATCTAGTTCACCAGTCATTCTGTCATTAAGTTCTTTAAAAACAGCTTTAGTTTTTTCAAAAATTGTTTTCATAAAGTGCTTATTCTCAGAAGCACTTCTCGGAAATCCAGAATAAATTTCAAATCCATTCTTAAAAGATAAGTAAACATTTTCATCTTGAATGATTGTATCAAGAAGATCTGTATTCTCATTAAAACTGTAAGCAATAAAATATTCAAAAACACCATTAAGTCTAAAAGTGACTAAATCATTATCCATTTTTTTCAATACACCCTTATGAAGAAGATAATATACGACTTCGGAAGTAATTCCAACTCTTTTAGGGTTTTTCCTCATAAAAGCTTCAGTGAAAACCATAAGTTCTGAATATTTTATGGAATAATTAGTGTCTCTATAATTCATTAATAGTTCATAGGCAAGTTCTGATAACAAAAGCTTATAGTTCTGATAAGAAAATCGATTTTGTGGATCACTTGCCAATCTATTTCGATCTAATAAGTCATCTATGTATAATTCTATTAATTCAGAATTATTATTAAAGTTTAATGTATTTTTTCCTGAGAATATCCATAAAAAGATTGATAAAGTCCAGAAGTTGAAAGGCATGCTATGTTGCTTAAGAACTTCTATAATCTTGTCTATAAATTCTTCCTTTTTGTCTGACGGAATATTAGGCCATTTCCTTGCAAGTAACCTTATTTCTGTTCTTGAAATATCGTGAATGAAAAGCATAGTATATTCCCCAATCCCATAATTAAGCTTATCATAACTTCTGGGTAATGTTTAATCAGCTATAATAATAAAACTGGAATTAACATATTCATTTAAAAAATTTGCTAACCTGAAAATTAACTCTTTATGGTTAGGATCAAAATTGTCAATAAGTAGTTTTAGGTTATATTTTTTTATAATCTTTTTTGTAGCTTCGATGTTATGTTCAATAAAATTATGGAAAAGGCGAACAATATATAGCCTTTCTGGTATTGATTTATATTCAGCAAAGTCTATATAAAAAGGAATTTGGCCTAATTGTGTATACTTCTTTAATATTTCCAAGTTAAGTTTATACAATAAAGATGTCTTTCCTGTCTTATCCTTTCCATAAATCATGTAATTATTTATCTCCAAAAGTTTTTGGAAGTTAAACTTTTCTGAGGGGGTTAAGGGATCACCTACTTCTATGTCGGGCTTATCTCTCAAAACAGGATCAACAAATAAATCGCTGAAACTATTCTTACTATTAGGATCCTTAGTACTCACAAAAAGTTCATTTGATTGCTCAAAAATTTCATTATACCTTTTCTTTAAAGTTTTATATATTTTAATTTGGTCTCTTTTTATTTCATTGCAAGGAAAAGTAAAAGACATTTCTTTCAACGCAAGAAATACCATTTCTTCATGGTCATATAGAAACTTATTTATTTTAACCTCTAAGGTATCTAATTGAACATCCAAAATAGAAAACCCAATTTTTCCATCTTCTTTTTTAGTAAAAGCAGCATGAGCATATGATCCAAAAATTCCTTCGTTAAGAGTAAATCTTACAAAATCTTCTCGTTTATGTAAATGACCTGAAAACATCAAGTGAAATTCAGTATATATAAGATCCTCAATATCTTGTTTATTAAACTCTCTTAAATTATTTAAGGGATGATGAAGCAATAAAACTTTCCAGTCTACTTTTTGTTGCTTTAGATTATAAATTGCTTTTTCCAATTCACTTTTGGGAAAAAAAAATTTCCTTTATCGTCATCTCCGGAGCATTGCCAAGCAGTATTTATTGAAACAAAACCAATTTTGGTATGATCTATTTCTTTATAATGAATATTATAAAGAGGAGTTATAATATCTCTTTTATATTGTATTCCTTTTTGATAAAAATTTTTAATAAAAGTTAAGTAATTAGAAATAGGTTGAAGGCTTAAGCCAAAAACATTTGGATCATTTGTTTCGACAATTTTCGCTAGCTCATCCGAATTTTTTTATTTTCCTGATATAATCTTTAATAGGTACCACTACCTTTGTTCTATCCACATCATGATTTCCAGGACACAAAAGAACATTAGGCTTTTCGACTTCCAGTGCAATTGAGATTCGCTTCAATAATTGTTCTGTCGCCAAATCAAAATCAGTATAATCTGTTCCTGAAAAAACTAAATCACCAGTAAAAAGAACGAAATCAATCTTTGGTTGTTCTTTTAAAGCCTCAATCAGCCGGTCAACTAACAATGATTGACTCGCAACATCTCTGTAAGAAGTTTTATAATGAAAATCTGATAAATGTAATATTCTCATAATGTAAATAAGTGATCAATATTACTATTTAAATTTTTCATTTACGTCAACTATTCCCATAATTGAGAAAGGTTCTACGGTAATTCATCCGAACATTTCTTTTTATAAAACTTATAGAGAATAAATCTACACCTGTTATGAAAAGAATAGTATGTTTCTGTTATCTCCCTTTTCGTTTGTTCACTCAATAGTTTATTAAAAAATAGCATTTGTAGTGGGTGCATTGAATGCTGTATGACTTGAAAGAGTTTAATTTTCCACTTAAGATCTACAATGTGTTTTTTAATTTTATTTGTAACAAATCCATATCCTCGCCAATCTTTTTCTCCAATACTTTCGCGTATATCTGTGTAGTAGTAATTTTAGTATGTCCAAGCATTCTACTTACAGTTTCCATAGGAACACCATTTGATAAGGTAACAGTTGTTGCAAAAGTGTGACGGGCTAAATGAAAAGTCATGTTTTTTTCAATCCCACATACATCTCCTATTTCTTTTAAATAACTGTTCAACTTTTGATTGGAGATGACCGGAAACAAAGAACCTTTTACATTTGATTTTGGGTCATCTTTGTATTTTTTAATAATTTCTATTGCTTTAGGTAACAAGGGAACATTCACCTGAACCTCTGTTTTTTGTCTTATTGTTTTGATCCAATATTTTCCATCTATTCCTATAATAACGTTTGATGGCGTTAATTGCATCACGTCAGTATATGCAAGACCGGTATAACAACTAAAAATAAACAAATCCCTAATCCATTGAAGTCGTGAAATTGAGAATTGCTTATTTTCAATTTTCAATAATTCTTCTTTAGTCAGGAATCCTCTTTCAACTTTTGTAAACCTCAATTGAAAATTTTCAAAAGGGTCTCTGTCTATCCATTCTAATCTTACCGCAAATTTAGCCATTTTACGAAGCCTTTCCAGATGTTTCATCACTCCGTTATTCTGTAATTTTTTTTTGGTGATCCTTTGGTATGTGTTTTCTCAAAAACATCTCGAATTCACTGATAAAACGATAATTTAATTCAGCAAGATAAATATCTGTGGTTTTATGAAGACTTCGTAAAAAAGACTTTACATATCGAACAGTTGTAAAATAATTTTTCAATGTACCTGGTGCAAGTACCTCTTTCAATTGAATATTATGGTAATCCATCAATGTATTCAAAGTATATTCTTCTTTTTTAAACCCTAACCAAATATTCTTTACTTGTTCTGCATTTAAAAGTTTTTTTTCTAAATGTATTTGCCTGTAACAATCTGCAAGTTGTCCCCGAACTTCTTCAAGATAATTGTTCAAAAATTTTAAATCATTTGATTTTGGCTTTGCCAAACCTTTTGATCCGTTCCAATCCCTTATTTCCACCCTTTTTTTTAACGAAATTTCACACCTGCTTCCATTTATAACAATCCTTGCATAAATAGGCCCTTTACCATCTTTAACCTTGTTCATTCTTAAAATGAAATGAATACCGAAAGTGTTATCATTCCTCATAAAATTTATTTTTTGCGTTTTAAAATCATTATCACTATTCTTCCTCCTTGAACCGCAAAAAATGACCTCTCTCTTCATTTTCTGGTAACCTAAATTTATAATATCAATTTAGGTCACCTTTTAGTTCTTAACTTATTTGATATTGTTTGTATTGATTTGATTTATTGTAATACAAAAAAACCTGTAAATCAACATATTTACAGGTTTTAGAGTTTTTTTATTCCCCTCATTTGTCGGGATGACTGGATTCGAACCAGCGACCCCTAGCACCCCATGCTAGTACGCTACCGGACTGCGCTACATCCCGAACATATTCCCCTCCATTTTCCGTCGGGTGGCAAATGTAGATTGATTTTATAAAAAACGGCTATCTTGCGCTAAATTTTCTTTTCTCTACATGAAGCTTTTATTAAAGCAGGCAACCATTTTTGACAATTCTTCTCCCTATAATGGATTAATAAAAGATATTTTAATAGCTGATGGAATTATTGAAAAAATTGATGAATCAATCAGTGTATCCGGCGTAAAAACAATTGAGGCAAATGGGCTATTAGTTTCTAATGGATGGGTTGATATTTTTTCTCACTTCAACGATCCGGGATTTGAATATAAAGAAACACTTGAAACAGGAGCAAATGCCGCTGCAGCAGGAGGATTTACACACGTATTTGTTTTACCAAATACACAGCCCGCCATAGGCAATAAAACAGCAGTTGAATACATTGTACAAAAATCAAAATCATTACCTGTAAATATTCTGCCCATCGGAGCTATAACAAAAAACATTGAAGGCAAAGAATTATCTGAAATGTACGATATGTATAATAGCGGTGCAACAGCTTTTTCAGATGGACTACAACCCGTGCAAACCCCTGGCCTGCTGCTGAAGGCATTACAATATGTCAAAGCAATAGATGCTGTTCTTATTCAGGTACCTGTTGATAAATCTATTTCAAAGTTTGGTTTAATGAATGAAGGTATAACAAGCACTCGCTTAGGACTGCCTGGCATTCCGTCAATTGCAGAAGAGTTGATGGTAATACGTGATATAGAACTTGCAAAATATACCGGCAGCAAATTGCATATTACAGGCATATCAACTGCAAAAAGTTTACAGGTTATAAAAGAAGCGAAAGAAAACACGGTCAGCATTACCTGCAGCGTTACACCATATCACCTTGCTTTTTGCGATGAGGACCTTGCTGATTATGATACTAACTTAAAAACAGACCCGCCTTTGCGCAGCAAGGAAGATATGCTTGCTCTGAGAGATGGAATTCAAGATGGCATTATTGATTGCATAGCATCTCATCACTTACCGCAAGACTGGGATAATAAAACATGTGAGTTTGAGTATGCGGCAACCGGTATGATCGGTTTAGAAACAACTTATGGAACCATCAATAAATTACTTCCACAAATTTCTCCCGCACGTATTACTGATCTTTTAGGAAACAATGCCCGTAAAATTTTTTCGCTTACTCAACCTGTTATCAAAGAGAACGAAGCTGCAGACCTGACTATATTTACAAAAGAAGGAGAATTTATTTATAATGCTGCTGCTATTAAAAGTAAAAGCAAAAACAGTCCTTTTATCAACAAACAACTTAAGGGAAAAGTGATTGGCATTATAAATAAAGACAGAGTATATTTGAATGATTAAAAATTAATCTATGGAAAAAAAATTAACATCTCCAGCCGTAAAAGGTGTAATTATATCTCTGATCTTAATTGTTCTTTCTTTAATTATTCAATTTCTTAATCTTACTAAAAACAGGGGATTTAGTTCTATACAATTTGTTATTCTTATAGGCGGACTGATCTGGAGTGCAATTTCTTTTTCAAAGCAAATGAATGCAAATGTTACATTTGGCAATGTATTCACTCATGCTTTTAAAACAGCCGCTGCGGTTACGGCCATAATGGTCGTTTATACTATCATCTCTATAAAATTTATAAATCCAGAAATCGTTGATATGGCCTTACAGGAGGCTCGTACCGGAATGGAAGGAAAAAATATGTCTGATGATCAAATCGACAAGGCAATCAGCTTCACACAAAAATTTTTTGTTCCTCTGACTGCAGGTGGTGTTTTATTGTCTTTTTTGATACTAGGAGTAATCGGAGCCTTGATAGGCGCTGCCGTTTCTAAAAAAAATCCACAACAGAGTCCATTTGTACAACAAGGTTAAATAATAAGAATGGATGTATCTATTGTAGTTCCGTTATTAAATGAAGAAGAGTCACTTCAGGAACTTTGTGACTGGATAGAAAGAGTTGTAAACACAAACAATTTTTCTTATGAAATCATATTAATAGATGATGGAAGCACAGATGATAGCTGGTTCATAATTGAAAATCTGACTTCTGGCAACCCTAATATAAAAGCAATAAAATTTCAAAGAAATTATGGAAAATCCGCTGCACTTAATGAAGGTTTCAAAGCAGCAAAAGGAGACGTTGTCATTACAATGGATGCGGATCTGCAGGACTCTCCGGAGGAAATACCGGAGTTGAGAAGAATGATTATTGAAGACGGATACGACCTTATAAGTGGCTGGAAAAAGAAAAGATACGATAATAGACTCACCAAAAATATTCCTTCAAAAATTTATAATGCTGCTGCCAGAAAAACCAGCGGCATTCAGTTGCATGATTTTAATTGCGGCTTAAAGTCATATAAAAGGAAAGTGATAAAAAGCATTGAAGTTTATGGAGAAATGCACCGTTATATACCTGTAATAGCAAAATGGTCAGGATTTAAAAAAATCGGTGAAAAAGTTGTAGAACATCGTCCCAGAAAGTATGGAACGACAAAATTTGGATGGGAACGCTTTATTAATGGCTTTCTGGATCTTGCAACAATTACTTTTGTAAGTAAGTTCGGTAAGAGTCCTATGCACTTTTTCGGGCTGTATGGTACACTCTGTTTCTTATTTGGGTTAGGAATGATTGTTTATCTCACGATAGCAAAGTTCGCAGCTATCGAGTTTACACTCACCAACCGCCCCTCATTTTTTATTGCACTTACAATTATGATTATAGGAATGCAGTTATTTTTGGCAGGTTTTATTGCAGAGTTGATATCAAGAAATTCACCCGAAAGAAATAATTACCTTATAGAAAAGAAGGTTGGTGTTTGATTTTGAAACACATAGAGACATAGAAGTAATAGAAATCATAGATAATCTTTATGTGCCCTCATCTTTCTATGTATCTATGTGTTTGACCCTTCTCCGCATATATTTGCAACATGAGTAAAGTGGTTATTATCGGCCCTGCGCATCCACTTAGAGGAGGTCTGGCATCATTTGACGAAAGGCTTGCAAGACAATTTACGGAGGAAGGAAACGAAACAACCATCTATACTTTTTCCTTGCAATATCCTGGTTTCTTATTTCCCGGAACTACTCAATATTCTGCAGAGCCTGCACCAAAAGATATTACTATACGGGTTCGCATTAACTCAATTAATCCTTTAAACTGGTTAATTGTTGGCAACGAATTAAAAGTGCTTAAACCGGATATTATTGTCGTTCGTTACTGGCTTCCTTTTATGGGCCCTTGCCTTGGAACGATATTGAGGATAGTAAAAAGAAACCGGCAAACAAAAGTGTTGTGTATTGCAGATAATATAAAACCCCACGAAAAGCGTTTTGGTGATGTTGCATTTACAAAATACTTCATCGGGCCTGTTGATGCTTTTATAACCATGAGTGAAAAAGTGATGAAAGATCTGAAAAGTATTACAAATAAACCTGCACGACAGGCAGTCCATCCTTTGTATGACAACTTTGGGGAGCCTGTATCAAAGGAGGAAGCAAGACAACATCTCGGCTTACCTGAAAATGAAAAAATTATTCTTTTTTTTGGTTTTATAAGACAGTACAAAGGATTGGATTTGCTGCTGCAGGCAATGTCACTTCCTTCGATAAAGCAATCAGGAATAAAATTATTAATAGCCGGAGAATTTTATGAAGACAGAAAAAGCTATGATGCTTTCATTGCACAAAACAATCTTTTGTCACACCTTATTTTAAAAACTGATTTTATACCAGACAGTGAAGTAAGATATTATTTAAGCACGGCTGATTTTGTTATACAGCCTTATCGAAATGCAACCCAGAGCGGTGTAACTCCGCTCGCCTATCATTTCGAAAAACCTATGCTCGTCACAAATGTCGGCGGATTACCTGCCCTCGTTCCTTATGGCAAAGCAGGTTTGGTTTGCGAACCTGCACCAGGTTCAATAGCGCTTAATATTCTTAAGTTGTATGAATTAGGTGAAAATTACTTTTTGCCTCACCTTCGTGAGGAAAAGAAAAAATATAGCTGGCATAATCTAACCAATTGTATCAGCAATTTAACATCTTAAGACCTCACCCCTACCCTTCTCTATCCCGATGGCTATCGGGAGAAGGGGAAAAGAATATAATGCGGAAAAAGCCCTCTCCTTTGGAGAGGATTTAGGTGAGGTAATATTTTATAATTCTATTTATTAAATAATGATCTATCGCAGCAGAGCGCCTTTACGAATTGGTTTAGCCGGAGGCGGCACGGATGTAAGCCCTTACAGTGATCTTTACGGAGGTGCCATTTTAAATGCAACCATTTCTTTATTCGCAAATGCAAGCATTGAACCAATTGAAGAAAATGCAATTATAGTTAAGGCATTTGACCGACATGAAGAAGAAAGATTTGAGTGGAATAATTACTTACCGATAAATGGAAAACTGGATTTGCTAAAGGGCGCTTACAATCGTATTCAGAAAGATTATGGAGTGCCGCTAACAGGTTTTAGATTATCTACTTATGTAGATGCTCCTGCCGGCAGCGGACTTGGCACTTCTTCTACTTTGGTAGTAGCTATTATTGGTGCTTTTTATGAAATGCTGAGATTGCCTTTGGGCGAGTATGACATAGCACATTACGCCTATGACATCGAAAGGAGTGATTTGAAACTTGCAGGTGGCAAACAAGACCAATATGCTGCTACTTTTGGCGGAGTAAATTATATGGAGTTTTACGAAGGAGACAAGGTTATCGTAAATCCTTTGCGTATAAAACAACAATATCTGAATGAACTCGAAAATAATCTCGTTTTATATTTTACTTCTACAAGCCGCGAGAGTGCCACCATTATCAATGAACAGGTAAAAAATGTGAACCAGAAAAATGAAAAATCAATAGAGGCTATGCATCAACTGAAAGAGCAGGCAAGAATGATGAAAGAAGCATTGCTGAAAGGACGATTACACGAATTTGGTGAGATACTTGATTTTGGTTTTGAGCAAAAAAGACGAATGGCAGCGAACATCAGCAACAGCAGTCTCGACGAGATATACAATGCAGCTAAAAAAGCAGGGGCAACTGGTGGAAAAATAAGTGGTGCGGGCGGGGGCGGCTTCATGATATTTTATTGCCCCGGAAACTGTCGTTATAAAGTGATTGAGACGCTCGAAAAATTTGGTGGAAAAAGTAAACCTTACCAGTTTACAAAAAGTGGGTTAAATACCTGGACAGTGTAGTGAAATTATAATTATTTTATGTAATAAAAAAGTTACAATAATATTTCTATAAGTAGTAACAGTAATGTTACCTTTGTCTTTTCCTAATCACAAAATAAATCACTAAAAAATGTAAATAAATCGCAAACACAATCAAAAACCCAGGGATAGTTTAAAATTTATCTAATGACTGCAAAGCAAGTTATCAGAATTTTAAAAGAGGATGGTTGGTTTCTTAAAGATCAAAAAGGTACAAGCCATTAACAATTTGTACATTCAGTTAAAAAGGGAAAAGTTACTGTTCCTGCTCATGGAAATAAAGATATTCCTCCCGGGACATTAGCTTCGATTTTTAAGCAGGCCGCTGTTAAAAAGCCTAAGTCTTAATTATTATGGAAAAAATTACATTAATTATCGAAAGTGCTAAAGAAAATGAACTTTGGGGAAGGGTTTTGAATGATGATAATTTAATAGTAGAGGAAGCTTCATCTATACCCGAATTGGAAGATAAAATGAAGTTACTTATACAGGAATTTAATGGGTTAAATCCCAAAGAAATAATATTTGAACTTCAATATGATATTGCAGGCTTGTTCGATGAGAAGAAATTTTTAAATGCCGCAGTAATTGCAGAAAGAACAGGCATTAATAAGTCTTTAATGCGACAATATACTTCTGGAATAAAGTTCCCTTCCTACAAGCGAGCTAAGGAAATTGAACGGGTTATTAATGAATTGGGAAAAGAACTGATGTTTGTTAAAATATTCAGCGCAGGAAAGCCTCGAGCTAAAGCTAAGGAGTAAAAAAGGTAAAACGACTTAAGAAATTTCTTCTTTAGTTTTTACTTAAAACACCAGTACCATAATTCATTAACCTTGATAAAATATAAGCTGAGCTTTTTGCCTTTAATAATTACTATTATAGTTATTACCTCTTTATCTCTTGGTGCTTTATTTATTACCATTTGGTTTAGCAGAACTTCTTATTCTTTACTGGTAAATTTTATCACCCAAACATTAAAAAGACCTGATCTCAAACCTTTAATTATTACGTCTTTATTTACGTATAACAAGTACAAAATCATATATCAATTTCATTGGGTTCTCTATCCGCTTATAATTATTATTTCCGGAATGTTATATTACAACAGCAGGTTAATACATAAAAATCTTCTTATTGTAATTACGTATATTCAAATATCTTTCTTTCATGTACTTCTTTTCTTTAAGACTTTAAACTGGAAGGAAAAACTATTATTAAGTTTTGGGTGTTGTTTGTATGTTGCTTTAGTGTTGTACAACAATCATTTAAAGGAAATAAGTTATGATGAGGCATGGGCGTATAATTATTACATAAACAAGCTTTTTTATTTCCCGCTTATTTTATTCAATACTTATCCATTATACAATTTAATTACCCATTTTTTTACTTTTCTTCCTTTTGACACATTAATAAATATCAGGATTCCTTCTTTACTTTTTGGCGTACTTACTTTGCTTGGCTTATTCTATATTTTATATAAGCTGGAAAGCTTGTTTCTGGCTGGTTTAGGTCTCATGGCTCTGCATGCATCTCCCTTGTTTTACATATACAGCAGTTTAAGCAGGGGAATAACATTATCATTATTTTTGTCGGTAATTGTTTTACACATTACTATCAGGATAATAACCGGAAGCCCTTTTAAAAAACGTTACCGGTTTTTATATATAATTTCAAATTTTCTCGGTATTGCTTCAATGCCTACATTTATTGTTTATACTCTCTCCGCTTCCCTGTTCCTTATATACCTGAAACACAAACAAAAATTGTTTGTAAAAACTCTCTTATTAAGTACTTCAATTATTTTTTTAGGAAGCTTTATCTTTTATTTTCCTGTACTTCTCACTTCCGGATCTGCACTTATTTACCATAATAATCATTATGTTTTTAATGTTTTTGATACAGCAAATAAATTAACATCCTTCCTGTTTGGCTTATCTCAATTATTTTTTGTATCAAAATATGTTGTGATACTATTGTTATTCATTTCACTATCGTTATTATTTTTAAAACCATTAATACATATCAAAAAAATTATTGTCACATATAGTTTGTTTGTTGTAATGTTTACTTTAGCTGCCAGGGCTGCAACAGGCAATATTTTTCCCGAAAGGTCTTTAAACTACGTGATACTTTTTTTTATCATCATTTTAATTTGGATAACAGGCATACTTTTACATTGGCTATCTTATTGGTTAAAAGTTACTTTAGCTCTTTCTTTATTTGTTCTTTTTTCTTTCTCATATATACACAATCAAAAAGAACTTTTCCGTCCTGCTGAAGACAAGGATGCAAAGATTATTGGAAAATTACTAATAAAGAATGAGGTAAAAACTGCTTATATTGATGAAGAGGAATTTTGGTATCGTGTTCCTATGATACAGTATTACTACTCGAAAGGGCACAAACAAATCACTTTTTCAACTTCTTCATCAAACAGTACAAGATATCAGCCCTTTAATATTAATAATAATTATGATTGCATTGTCAGC
>JAABUS010007592.1_pt1 | contig 12344 bp, 12 predicted proteins | sample 5560161 | NCBI WGS metagenome assembly JAABUS01 (sample SAMN10711885, study PRJNA513376) | rock metagenome | isolation source: Antarctica rocks | place: Antarctica: Victoria Land, Trio Nunatak nord | collected 2016-01-04 | reverse complement strand
TTTATTGACCGAATTATGCGATCAAAAGAAGCATACCGAATGGCTGCAATTGTTTAGGGATTATCAGCAAAAAGAAGTTGAAGCCGTAATTGATGCCGAACTGAATCCCAAATCAGGAGAACTGACGATGGGCGAAGTGATCCATCAACTTAATATTTTAACCAAGGGTGAAGCGATAGTTGTGAGTGATGTTGGTCAGCACCAAATGGTTGCCTGTCGTTATGCCAAATTCAACAAAACACGCAGCAATGTAACCAGCGGTGGTTTGGGCACCATGGGATTTGCACTGCCGGCCGCAATCGGAGCCAAATTTGGCGCTCCGGAACGAACTGTAGTTGCCGTAGCCGGGGATGGCGGCATCCAAATGACGATCCAGGAATTGGGAACGATAATGCAATGTGGCATTGATGTTAAAATTTTGGTTTTGAACAACCGTTTTTTGGGCATGGTACGCCAGTGGCAGGATATGTTCAACGATAAACGCTATTCTTTTGTGGATATTCAAAGTCCTGATTTCGTGAAAGTCGCGGCAGCCTATAGAATTGATGGAAAATGTATTTCAGAAAGGGAAGAATTACAAAGTGCCTTAAAAGAAATGCTGGAACATCAGGGTTCTTACCTACTGGAAGTAATGGTTACTAAAGAAAATAATGTTTTCCCGATGGTGCCGCAAGGTTGCAGTGTGAGTGAGATCAGGTTAAAATAAAAAAAGGTTAAAGGCAAAAGGTTGAAAGGTTAAAGGTAAAACTCATTATGAATAATATAGAAATCCCTGGAAGGCAGGAATACAACATCACCGTTTATACCGAAAACCAGATTGGTTTGCTTAACCGCATCGCGATTATTTTTACACGCCGGAAAATCAATATCGACAGTCTGAACACTTCTCCTTCCGAGATTGATAGCATTCACCGTTTCGATATTGTACTGACCGAAACAGAAGAAGTGGTGCGTAAACTGGCACGCCAAATTGAGAAGCAGGTAGAAGTTTTAAAAGTTTATTTCCATACCAATGATGAAATCATTTGGCAGGAAATGGCTTTGTACAAAGTACCAACCGATACCATTGCGGAAAAAGTGCTGGTAGAACGTTTGTTGCGTGAACATGGTGCCCGTGCCGTAGTGATCCGTAAAGATTACACCGTTTTTGAAACGACCGGACATCGCACGGAAACTGATAATTTGCTTTATGCTTTGCAGCCTTTTGGTTTGATCGAATTTGTGCGAAGTGCGCGCATCGCAATCATCAAAAGCAGCGAAGGCTTTAACCGGAAAATCAGGGAATTCGAGCAATTGGAACCCGGACAGGAAGTGATGGAAAATGAGTTTCTAAGTAAACGTGACAAAGTTTTTACGATGTAGTAAATGGCTTTTAGCTGTTAGCAATCAGCTTTCAGCCTGGCTAAAAAAGAATCAAACAATAAACTGATGCTTCTTTTATCAACCTAAAATTAGTGTGGTAAAAGAAGCATCAACAATAGAAATCAGTGTAATCATATTATTAAAAAAGTGAGGATTGAGGTACGAGTTATCAGCATGAAAGCAAAACGTAATGCTTCTTTTATCAACCCAAATTTAGTATGGTAAAAGAAGCATCGGCAATTGAAATCAGTGTAATCATTTACAAGCATCGGTGTAATCAACCAAAATCGGTGCAATCATAAACAAACAAAAAAATGGCAAAATTAACTTTCGGCGGAACTGAAGAAAACGTAGTGACCCGCGAAGAATTTCCGTTGGCAAAAGCGCAGGAAGTATTAAAAAACGAAACGGTAGCGGTAATCGGCTACGGCGTGCAAGGTCCCGGCCAGGCACTGAACCAAAAAGACAATGGCATCAATGTAATTGTTGGTCAGCGTAAAAATTCAAAATCATGGGACAAAGCAGTTCGTGATGGTTTTGTTGAAGGTGAAACATTGTTTGAAATTGAAGAAGCCTTAGAAAAAGGAACCATTATTTGCTACCTTTTAAGTGATGCCGCACAAATAAAATTGTGGCCAACCGTTCAAAAACATTTAACGCCGGGCAAAGCCTTGTATTTTTCTCACGGCTTTGGTATTACTTTTAAGGAACAAACCGGTATCGTTCCACCGAAAGATGTTGACGTATTTTTAGTAGCGCCAAAAGGTTCAGGAACTTCTTTACGCCGTATGTTTTTGCAAGGCCGGGGATTAAATTCCAGCTACGCAATTTTTCAGGATGCAACCGGCAATGCTTTTAACCGTGTCATTGCATTAGGAATTGCCGTTGGCAGTGGTTATTTATTTGAAACCAATTTCAAGAAAGAAGTTTACAGCGATTTAACCGGCGAACGCGGCACTTTGATGGGTTGCATCCAAGGGATTTTTGCTGCACAATATGATGTTCTACGCAGCAAAGGCCACTCGCCTTCCGAAGCCTTTAACGAAACGGTGGAAGAATTAACGCAATCCCTAATGCCTTTGGTTGCAGAAAATGGCATGGACTGGATGTATGCCAATTGCTCAACAACAGCACAACGTGGTGCTTTGGATTGGTGGAAAAAATTCCGTGATGCAACCAAACCGGTTTTCGAAGAATTATACGAAAGCGTGGCAACAGGAAAAGAATCCCAGCGTTCCATAGATTCCAACAGCCAGCCGGATTACCGCGAAAAATTAGATGCAGAATTAGCAGAGCTCCGCGACAGTGAAATTTGGCAGGCTGGTAAAACCGTACGAAGCCTTCGCCCTGAAAATCAGGAAGTAGAAGCGTAAGAAGCTATAAGTTGCGGGTTGTAAGTTTTGGGTTGATAAAAGAAGCATAGCCTCACCTTAAATCCTCTCCAAAGGAGAGGACTTCCCTTAATGATGGAAATAATACAATGGAAATAGAAAGCAATAGTAGCCAAAACGCCTCCCTCCCTTTTGGGGAGAGCCGGGGTGGGGCTACATTATTTGATAAGATTTGGGATGCACATATTGTAAACCGTTCTGAAGGTTTCCCGGATGTTTTATATATTGATACACATTTTATTCACGAAGTAACCAGTCCGCAGGCTTTTAATGGTTTGCGTGCCCGTGGAATTCCGGTTTTTCGCACTAAACAAACCGTTGCTACGGCAGACCACAATGTGCCGACACTTCATCAAGACCAGCCCATCCGCGAAGAACTATCGCGCAAGCAAGTGAATATGTTAACCAAAAATTGTGCAGAATTTGGTGTCGAATTATATGGACTGGGCCATCCTTACCAGGGTATTGTACATGTGATCGGACCGGAATTAGGCATCACCGTTCCCGGAAAAACGATTGTTTGCGGTGATAGCCATACTTCTACACACGGCGCTTTTGGTACGATTGCTTTTGGCATCGGCACGTCGCAGGTAGAGCAGGTTTTGGCCACGCAATGTCTCCTTCAATCCAAACCAAAACAAATGAAGATTGAAGTAAACGGAGAATTGCCCTTTGGCGTGGGCGCAAAAGATATTATCCTCTACATTATTTCTAAAATTTCTGCTGCCGGCGGCACCGGTTATTTTGTTGAATATGCGGGCGATACCATCAGCAATTTAAGCATGGAAGGCCGCATGACGATTTGCAACATGAGCATTGAAATGGGTGCACGTGGCGGCATGATTGCGCCCGATCAAACTACTTTTGATTATGTAAAAGATAAAGAATTTGCACCAAAAGGCGAAGCCTGGGACAAAGCTTTAGCCTGGTGGAAAACTTTATATTCTGATCCTGATGCTGTTTTTGATAAGGTTTTAACTTTTGATGCAGCGGATATTGAACCAATGATCACTTACGGAACCAATCCGGGAATGGGCATCGGCATTACCAAAAATATACCTGCAAAAGAAGCATTGGAACAGCACGAGCAAAACTCCTATCAAAAAGCTTTGGACTACATGGCTTTGCAGGATAATACTGAAATCCTTGGGAAACCGATTGATTACGTTTTTATCGGAAGCTGCACTAACTCAAGGATTGAAGATCTACGCCAAGTCGCCGAATTTGTAAAAGGCCGCAAAAAAGCGCCGCATGTTACCGCCTGGATTGTTCCGGGATCAAAACAAGTACAATTGCAAGCCATTGCCGAAGGATTGGATACAGTATTTGAATCCGCTGGTTTCTTCCTTCGCGAGCCTGGTTGCAGTGCTTGTTTAGGTATGAATGAAGATAAAATCCCGGCAGGAAAATACTGCGTTTCCACGTCCAACCGAAATTTTGAAGGAAGACAAGGCCCGAATGCACGTACTTTTTTGGCCAGTCCGCTTACGGCTGCTGCTGCTGCGGTTACGGGCAAGGTTACGGATGTTAGGGAGATGTTGTCAGTATTAGAATTTGCTGAATTTTAGAATTAACAAGATGATAGTTATAAACCACAACGATACCAGAATTCTGGATATTCTAAAATCCTGTAAATTCTGATCAAAGACTAAATGGAAAGAGATGAGTTAACCTATAAAATTATCGGCTGTGCCATGAAAGTACACAACACATTGGGGAATGGGTTTCAGGAAGTGATTTATCAAAGATGTTTGGCAATTGAATTGGCAAGAGCAGGTGTAGGATTTATAAGGGAAAAGGAACAAACCATATTTTATGATGAAATAGATGTGGGAACAAGAAGGGCTGATTTTGTAGTTGAGGACAGGTTGATTTTGGAATTAAAAGCAGTTATCAATTTAGAAGATGTGCATTTGGCACAAGCAAAAAATTACACCGTTGCTTATGATTATCCTTTGGGTTTGTTAATCAATTTTGGAAGCCAAAGTTTGCAATACAAACTAATTTTCAATCCTAAATATCAAATTAAAATAAAACAAGCTTAATCCAAGTACGCATCTTGAAAAATCCTATAAATTCTAATTTTAGCAATAAAAATAATGACAAAAAAACTTCAAACCTGTTAGAAAATATCCATATACTATACGCCTAATAAACTTAAAGGCGTATATTTATACAAATGTTTAAACGATGACTACAAAATTAAATCTCACTATTGAAGAAAGTACGGCAAAGGCTATAAAGGCATATGCTGAAAAGAAAAAGGTATCTGTATCAAAATTAGCTGAAGCGTATTTTAATCATTTGGCAGGAATTGAAGAAAATCATTCAAACCAAAAACAATCATTTGTAGAGAAATATGCAGGAATTGTAACTGGCAAATTAGCAGCTGACATAGATGCTGAAAGAGATGAATATTTAAAAGGGAAATATGGCATTTAAGATTTTCCTGGATGTTAACATATTGATTGACTTTTTAGACGCTGAAAGAAAAGAACATGCACAAGCGAAGCTACTATTTGAAGCCATCGAAAAAAAGAAAGTTAAAGCTCATTTTTTTGAAAGTGTGATAAATACTACTGCATATATTATTAGAAAAAAAATAAAAATTAACCTTTTTAAGGAGTTGATGCAGGAATTGTTACTGTTGATAAAAGTGCTGCCTTGTACAAACAAAATTGTTGAGGATGCTTACGCAAACGCAAAAAATGATCTTGAAGATGCAGTATTATACCAGATAGCATTTGATAATAAAATGGATTACTTTCTTACAAGCGATAATAAAGATTTTGTGAAAATAGCAAATGGATCATTGCCAATACTTTCTACAAATAAACTTTTAGAACTTATATAAATAATGGCCACAAAAATTTTCAAACACATCCAATCAACCGTAGTGCCGCTGCAGGTTGAAAATATTGATACTGATCAAATCATTCCGGCAAGGTTTTTAAAAGCTACCACGCGGGAAGGTTTCGGACAGAACTTGTTTTGCGATTGGCGTTTTGATATTGATGGAAACCCGAAACAAGATTTTATACTGAACAACCCGCTTTATTCAGGTAAAATATTAGTGGCTGGTAAAAACTTTGGTTGCGGCAGCAGTCGTGAGCACGCTGCCTGGGCTTTGGCAGATTACGGCTTTGATGTGGTAGTCAGCAGTTTTTTTGCAGATATTTTTAAAGGCAATGCTTTGAACAATGGATTGCTGCCGGTACAAGTAAGTGATTATTTTTTAGACCGGGTTTTTACGGAAGTAGCCAAAGACCGACATACGGAAGTTGAAGTTAATTTGGAACAACAAATCATCAAAATATGCAGTACCGGCGAACAGGAAAACTTCGAGATCAATCCATACAAAAAAGCCTGTTTGCTAAATGGTTATGATGACATTGATTATGTATTGAACAATAAAGATTGGATTGAAACTTATGAAAGAAGTAAGGTAATATAAGTTGACATTTCAAAGCGTGTTGTTATTTCGACCAAAGGGAGAAATCTTCATCAAAGCAACACGCCTTTAATGCTTCTTTTATCACCTAAAAACTATCATTCTTTTTAAAGAAGATAAAAATTAAAGAAGAACGACTAACAATTGAAAGAAGATTTCTCCCTTTGGTCGAAATGACAAAAAAAGTCGAAAGGGCAAGACGAACAAAAAACAATGGCAAAAAAACACATATTAATTATTCCAGGTGATGGCATCGGCTCGGAAGTAACCACTTGGGGAAAGGCTGCTTTAGAACAAATTGCTGTACAATACGGGCACGAATTTACTTTTGATGAAGCCTTGATGGGACACGCAGCAATTGAAGTTACCGGGAACCCATTACCAGACGAAACGCTGGAAAAAGCAAAAAACAGTGATGCCATTCTGTTCGGTGCAGTCGGCCATGCCAAATATGATAACGATCCGTCTTTAAAAGTTCGGCCGGAGCAGGGCTTGTTGAAAATCCGCAAAGAACTGGGGTTGTATGCCAACCTGCGACCGATTTTGTTATTTGATGAACTGCTGGACGCTTCGAGTTTAAAACCCGAAATTTTAAAAGGAACTGATATTTTATTTTTCCGGGAACTGACAGGCGACGTTTATTTTGGCGAGAAAAAACGAAGCGAAGACAGAAATACCGCTTCCGATTTAATGATCTATCACCGCTACGAAATAGAACGCATCGCCCGGAAAGCTTATGAAGCAGCGCGTTTGCGTCGCCACAAATTATGCTCTGTTGATAAAGCCAATGTTTTGGAATCTTCCCGGTTATGGCGCGAAACAGTGCAGGAAATTGCTAAAGAATATCCGGATGTAGAAACGGAGTACATGTTTATTGACAATGCAGCCATGCAATTGGTCAAAAATCCGAAGAAATTCGACGTGGTTTTAACTGCTAATTTATTTGGTGATATTTTAACCGATGAAGCTTCGCAGATTGCCGGTTCGATGGGCATGCTGGCTTCTGCTTCTATCGGAGACGGAACCGGCTTTTTTGAACCGATCCACGGCTCTGCCCATGATATTGCCGGAAAAAATTCGGCTAATCCGCTGGCCTCTATTCTATCTGTTGCCTTAATGCTGGAGATTGGGTTTGGTTTAAAAGAAGAAGCAAAAAGAGTAACCCAAGCGGTGGAACAAACTTTGAAAAACGGTTACCGGACAGCAGACATTGCCAATAGTAAAGATGATGTGACCAAAGTTTTAGGCACAGAACAGATGGGACAAAAAATATTGCATCAATTGCAACAATCAGTTTTATCAATATGAAATGGAACGCTGAACTGTACGACCAGAAACACGACTTCGTATTTAAATACGGAGAGAGTTTTTTGCAGTTGCTGGAACTGAAACCGGGAGAACATATTTTGGATTTGGGCTGTGGCTCGGGTTACTTAACAGATACGATCCGGCAGGAAGGAGCCGTAGTTTTAGGTGTTGACAGCTCGCCGGAAATGATCGCGAAAGCAAAACAAAATTACCCGCAAACCGAATTTAAAGTTGCAGATGCAACAGATTTAGGTTTCGATGCTTCTTTTAATGCCATATTTTCTAACGCAGTTTTACATTGGATAAAAGCCCCTGATCAGCCTAAAATGATCAATGCTGTTTTTATGGCATTAAAATCCGGCGGAAGGTTTGTTGCCGAAATGGGCGGCAAAGGAAACGTTGGCCGAATGATTTCTGTATTAAGAAAAATTTTAGATCAATACGGCTATCGGCAGCAATCAGAAAAAGAATACCTGTTTTTTCCTTCCGTTGGAGAATATACTTCGATGCTGGAAAAAGCTGGTTTTACAGTTACTTACGCTGCACTTTTTGACCGCGAAACGCTATTAAAAGATCAGGCCGAAGGTGTAAAACAATGGATCATGATGTTTGCTTCCGACTTTTTTATAGGTGTAAAAGAAGCACATCAAACAGAAATCCTGCAAGAACTCACAAAACAATTAGAACCATATTACCAGCGTAACGGCGAGTGGTATGCCGATTATAAAAGATTACGATTTACAGCGATAAAAGAAGTAGCAAGTATTGAATTAGAAAAACGCTGATAGCTGATGGCTCACAGCTGATAGCTAATCAATAATAAACAAAAAACATGTTACACGACCCAAACCATATTTACATATTCGATACTACTTTGCGCGATGGCGAGCAAGTTCCGGGATGCCAGTTAAGTACAGTTGAAAAGATTGAAATTGCTAAAGAACTGGAAGCTTTAGGTGTTGATGTGATCGAAGCCGGATTCCCTATCTCCAGTCCGGGTGATTTTCAAAGCATGGTGGAGATTTCCAAAGCAGTTCAAAATCCGATTGTTTGCGCCTTAACACGCGCCAATAAAGGTGATATTGATTCGGCCGTTGCTTCGCTGCAATATGCCAAACGGCCGCGTATTCATACCGGGATTGGCGCTTCGGACATGCACATTCAATATAAATTCAACAGTACGCGCGATGAAATTTTAACCCGCGGTGTTGATGCGGTAAAATATGCCAAAACGTTTGTAGAAGATGTAGAGTTTTATGCAGAAGATGCCGGCCGTGCCGATTTGGCTTATTTAGCCCGCATGATTGAAGCCGTGATTGCTGCCGGTGCAACAGTCGTTAACATCCCGGACACCAACGGTTACTGTTTGCCGGATGCTTATGGCGCGCGAATCCGTTATCTGAAAGAAAACGTTAAAAATATCGATCAGGCTATTATTTCTGTCCATTGCCATAATGATTTGGGTTTGGCAACCGCAAACTCTATTTCCGGTGTACAGAACGGTGCGCGCCAGATTGAATGTACCATTAACGGAATTGGCGAACGTGCCGGCAATACTTCGTTGGAAGAAGTTGCGATGATCCTGAAAGTGCACCAAACGCTCAATCTGCACTGCAATATCAACAGTAAACATTTTTACCATTTAAGTAATAAAGTGAGCCGGATGATGAATATGCCGGTGCAGCCAAACAAAGCTATTGTAGGTAAAAATGCTTTTGCACATAGTTCAGGGATTCATCAGGATGGTTTTTTAAAACATCGCCAGAATTATGAAATCATCAATCCGGAAGATGTGGGCATTCCATCCGCAGAAATTGTTTTAACTGCCAGAAGCGGCCGCCATGCTTTAAAACATCATTTGGAAAGATTAGGTTACCTGATCGAAAAAGTGAACCTAAACGAAGTATATGACCGCTTTTTGAACCTGGCCGATCAGAAAAAAGAAATCACCGACAACGATCTGCTTTCTTTAATGGGCGATGGCACGGAAGCTAATTACAACGCCAGCAGCATCAAAATGAAAATGCTGCATGTGGTTATAGGAGAAAATCCAACGCCGGAAGCAACGGTTACGTTAGAGATTAGTAATGAAGAAAAACAAGCAACCGCAACCGGAAACGGACCGGTAAATGCAACGATCAAAGCGATTGAAAGCATCATCGGTAAAAAACCAAGCTTAAAAGAATTTAACATCCAGGCCATGAACGGTGGTAGTGATGACATCAGCCGTGTGGATATGTTGCTCCTTTTAGATGGCAAAAGTTACGATGGCTATGGTTTTAGTACCGATATTGTACGTGCTTCGGCCAATGCTTATTTAGATGCTGTCAACAAATTTTTATCCTGATGATGTTGTTAGAAAAAGAGTTGAAAATTGATTCGGCCGCTGCGCTGGAACGATTAAAAAGTGTGGTCAAAAGAACGCCGCTGGAGTACAACGACCGTTTGTCTGAAAAATACCAATGCGAAATCTACCTCAAAAGGGAAGACTTGCAGATCGTGCGTTCTTATAAGCTTCGGGGAGCTTACAACATGATCAGCCAGTTGAACCAGGAACAGTTGGACCGTGGCGTGGTTTGCGCAAGTGCGGGCAATCATGCGCAGGGCGTTGCTTATTCCTGCAACAGATTGGGCACAAAAGGCATTATTTTTATGCCGGAAATCACCCCGAAACAAAAAGTGAACCAGACGAAAATGTTTGGCAACGGGCAGGTGGAAATTATTTTAACCGGCGATACTTTTGATGATTGCCTACGGGAAGCGCTGCTTTATACAGAAAAACACGGGATGACGTTTGTTCCGCCTTTTGATCATCCGTTGATCATAGAAGGACAAGGAACTGTGGGCGTTGAAATTTTACAGCAACTACCGGACGTAGAAGTGATGATCTTACCGGTTGGCGGCGGCGGACTGGCTGCCGGTATCGGGAATTATTTCCGGCAGGCAAAGCCAAATACTTTACTTATTGGCACAGAACCTGAAGGCGCACCATCCATGTATGAAGCATTTAGGAGCCAGCACCCGGTTACCTTAGATAGCATCAATAAGTTTGTGGATGGCGCATCCGTAAAACGTGTAGGTGCATTAAATTACCAACTGTGTAAGGAAGCGCTGAGCGAAATGCTGCTCATCCCAGAAGGAAAGGTTTGTACCACAATCTTAAAATTGTATAACGACGACGCGATTGTTGCCGAACCTGCCGGTGCTTTATCCGTTTCAGCTTTAGATTTTTGCAAGGATAAAATCATTGGTAAAAAAGTAGTTTGTGTAATAAGCGGCGGCAATAATGATATTGACCGTTTGCAGGAAATTAAAGAACGCTCTTTGTTGTACGAAGGGTTGAAGCATTATTTTATTGTCCGTTTTCCGCAGCGCCCTGGCGCTTTGCGTTTGTTTGCCAACGAGGTTTTGGGGCCGAACGATGACATTACCCGTTTTGAATTTGTAAAGAAAACTGAACGTGAAAGTGGCCCGGCGTTGGTGGGTATCGAACTGAAAGACCGGAAAGATTATAATTCTTTAATCTCAAGGATGAAGGAAAACCGTTTTGACTATAAGGAGATCAACAACGATAATAATTTATTTGAGTATTTTATTTAAGCAGGTTCATCAAAAGTTAAAAACCGTTTTACAACAACGTTTACCTGTTCCCCTATTTTATAAATTCCCGGATCTAAATTGATCATTTTAAATTTGACTGAATCGTTGTCTAAGATCAGTTCTTCATAAAACCCTTTAAATAAAACCGCTTCAATCTTACATAGATTTTCGATACTGTTTTTATCGGTATAAAACCCTTCTGCATAAACCATTACTGTTTTTTGATCGGTCGTGATTCCTAACGATGCTGCTTTTATGCCGGTAAAAACAGTACCGTTTGCCAGCAAAGTTGCCGTATAAAGTTTTTTTGGCTTCTGATACAATTGCTGCGGGTTACCGGTTTCCACTACTTCGCCATCTTTTAAAACCACCAATTCATCCGCCAGCGATAAAACTTCCTGCGGATCATGGGAAACCATCAATACCGTTAAACCGGTTTCGTGTACAATCTGCCGGATATCCTGCTGTAAATTCTCCCTGAACGAAGCGTCCACCTGGTTAAAAGGTTCGTCGAGCAACAACACTTTCGGGTTGGAAACCAAAGCGCGGGCAATAGAAACCCGCTGGCGTTCGCCGCCGCTCAGATCAGCCACACGGCGTTCCTTCAAATCCAGCAAACGTAATTGCTGCAGTACTTCTGTGGTTTTTGCTGATTTGTAATCAAGATTGGTATTGGGCAGCAGCGAAGCTACATTGTCCCAAACTTTAGCAAAATGGTTTAAATGATCGGATTGCTGCGTAACCATTTTCATCTGGTCATGGCCGGGGATTAATTTTACATCTGGCCCCCAAACGCGTTCTCCCTCAAAATAAACCGTTCCTTCATCTGCAGAAATTAAACCGTAAATCAAGCACAATAAAGTGGATTTACCACTTCCACTGCTACCAATAATGGCGGTGATTTTTCCTGGTTTGATCTCCAGGGATACTTCTTTTATGCCCGAAAAAACTTTGCCGGTGTAGGATTTGGTTATTTGGTTTATTTTTAAAAAAGGTATCGCTGTTGTCATGCGTTAAAGATACGTAAAACAGAATTTGGAGTTTATTTAGTACGTTTGAGTATGTCTTTTCCATTATCAAAAGATACAATCTTAAAAAAGCTGGCGGCTAACAAAGCACAATTGATTGCATTTGGCGTGCTGGAAATTGGGCTTTTTGGTTCTTATGTTAAAGATCAAGCCACAGCAAAAAGCGATATTGATTTATTGGTTGATATTTATAAAGACAAAAAA
>JAABUS010007591.1_pt1 | contig 12344 bp, 1 predicted proteins | sample 5560161 | NCBI WGS metagenome assembly JAABUS01 (sample SAMN10711885, study PRJNA513376) | rock metagenome | isolation source: Antarctica rocks | place: Antarctica: Victoria Land, Trio Nunatak nord | collected 2016-01-04 | reverse complement strand
TTATAATATTAAATTAGTATAAATTAGATATATATTTAATATAAAAAAGATATATATTTTTTTTCGAAATAATATATATTTAAAGAAATATTTTTTATATTTAGATTTGCAACTATATATATTTAGCGTATACATTATATATAATTAATTAAAATATTTGTTTATTTGCTTTAATATAATATGTTTTTTAATAACAATATAACTTAATTTTAATCTCGACTTAATATATATTAAATATAAATAAAACTATAATTATATATACAAATAATTAACAATTAAAAGCAATAAAAGTTACTTTATATATTTGATTAATTAATATTATTATACAATTGTATTTGTTAATACTTAGTATATATAAAGTCGCAATTAAGTTTATGCAACTTATATATTTGTATTAAAGAAAACAATTCGAATTTTAAAATTTAATACAATTAATAATATTTAATATATATTAAACTTAAATTAAATCTATATATAAATTGTCTACTATTTTCTAAAGTTTTAATAGTAAATATTGTTAATACTTAGTATAAATTGAGTCGCAACAAAAAATATCTTTTTATTAAATTTATTATCTACTTAGTTAAATCTTATATGCGTTAAATATAGACTTAATATATATTTAGTATAAAATTATATTATAACTAGACATTTGTATTTAATTACAAAATTAAAATTCGAATTAAAAAAAAGTTCTTAAGTATATAATTAATATATACTAGATAAAAACGTCGTATATACTATATTTATTATAATAATATCTTAAAAAAAATAAGTTTTGCGCATTTGTTATATTAAGATTGTTGTAATATACTTTAAAATTAACAAACTAAATTGCAATAATACTTATGCTAAATATATATTAAGATAATAGAAGCAATAAAATTAAAAAATATACTAAACTTATACTATAAATTTGTTAATAAAATTAAGAGTATATACTATAATAATACAAATAATTAGAAAAGATAAAGATAAAAAACGCGACAATTGTATTTTAATTTTACAAAATATATTAAAAATTTAATATATAATTTGCGCAACTTTATTTATTTTTAATATATATTACAATAATATTAAATCTATATTTAAATCGCATCTTGTATAAGCGCGTTAAAATTGTGCGCTTAAAATCGAAATAATAGTTCTTTTTTTAACAATTATAAACTATATTAAGTATATATCTAGCTTATTCTAAGTTTTAGAAATCGAACAAAATTATAATTACTTAATATATTAGAATAATCAATTTATATACTTAATATATACTAAATATATATATTTTCTTTTTAACGCGTCTTTAAACTTTCAATCTTCTTGCTTAATTTAACACAATATACGTAAAATATAGACTTAATATAAACAAAGCTTATTTTAAGTATAGATTTTCTACTTAAGATAAGTTTTGCAATAATAAGATTATAAATTTAGTATATATTTGATATATACAACTTGCAATAGAGACGTCTTTTTAAACTTATAATTTTTGTTTTATTTAAGACGCTCTATGTTGAGCATAGACTAAATATGAACAAAGTTTACTCTAGATAGGAATTTCTACTCAAGATAAGCTTGTTCCAGATAAGAAATCTGCACTCGGGATAAACTATATGCTCTACTTAATTCTTTTTTTAGTATTCGAAAATACTCTTTATTCTAATATGCTTAGATATATTTGCTATATTATATTTATATTAGACTTATTTCTTATATATAGAATGTAATTCAAAATCTTCGATTATAAAAGATATATATATACTAGATATATACATAAAGTATTTCGAATTTAATATATAATTCGAAATAATTATTTGTTTAAAATTATTTCGCATATACTTAGCATATACAAAGATTATTTCTAATAAAAAATTTAACTTAAAGTAAGTTTATTTCGGATCAAGTATTTGTACTCGGAATAAGCTATATACTTTATTGCTTTTTGTATTTTTGAATTTAAACTTAGTTTCTATATTGCAAATTTCGAATATACTAAAAAAAATACATATATTTTAAAAAAAAAGTTTTAGATAATTTCTTTAATTTTATTATATATCTCTTTTACATATCTACGCTATTATTTATATTAATTTTTAGTAAAATATAATATAGTTTAGAATATTTTCGACTTTTTATTAAAATAATTTGCAATTTTTACAATTCTTAAATTAGAGTCTTAAATATATATAGTTAATATATTCTTGTATTAATAATTTCTTAATATAACTAGTTTTTTTGCGTTAATTAAATTAATAATAGTTATTGCTATATTTGCAACAATAAGTATTAATATATTATATAAGCTAAATTTTTTCAGTTGCAAATTTATGTTTAAAATTTGAAAGTTGCAATATATTTGTATTATTAATATACTATATAATAGTATCTATTAAAGTAAATAGCATAAATTTGTTTTTAAAATTAGATATTTCGATTATTTCTTTGCTCTAATTAATAGTTGTACTAGTATTAAAATAATTATTTTTGTCTAATTCTTAAACTATATTATTTGTCTAAATTTCTTTATATAGCTAATTATTAGTAATATTCTAAGAGATAATAGACTTCGAAATATGCTTGCAATAGCAAATTGTTAATAAACTATTAATTATTGCTTTTAACTAGACAGTTCTATTTAAATAAAGCAGTTAAATTGTAAAATAGCAATTATCTCTTTGAATAGAGCTATATAGTTAAACAAATTAAGTTAAATAGTATATATAATAATAGTATAATAGTATTTACAGTAGAACTAATTGCTAAGAAATAAAAGTGCAAAGAAATTTTGTCTTTCTATAAAATACTTTCTTGCTTGCTATTAAAGAGAAACAATATACTAATATTATCTATCAATTCGATACTAGTTTTACTTAAATCTAGTTTGCACAAGTGTTTGCTAAGCTTGTAGCTAAATATACTTAATATATTATTGCAAAACAAGTTTAGTACTACAAGATATACTTTGTAACAATAGATTTTTTTTATATATTTGTTATATATTTTTGTTAGTTTCTATATTTTTTTTATCTATTTTTTTTTACTATTTTATAAGATCTTATTTAAAAAATAGAGATTTCGACAATATTTTTTAGTATCTCGAGTAGTTGCTCTATATGTTTATGAATATATTAATATTTACTCTTTTAATCTAACAATAACTTTAATATTTGTTTTCTTAATATATTAATATATTATCTTTTATTTACTATTTTTTAGTAATAATATAGTTTCTGCGTTAACTTCTTGCAAGCTCTTGATTCTATAATTGTTTATATTAATTAATAGTATAAGTAGTTTTGTATATCTCTATTAATTTTATATTGTATTAATTAATTTATAATACTTTATTGTTTATTATAAATATTAAATCTATAGTTGTCTAAAATTTCTAAAAATATTGCGTAATTGTATTTTGTAGTAACATTAATAATAGATTAATTGCGTTAAATCAACTTATCGAGTTCAATTCGAATATTCGAATCGAATCTTGGCAATTTATATTAACTGGATTCGAAAATTTTAACAATTTAATTTCTAACATTGAAATTAACAAATCAAGTTAATTTCTATACTTAAAATCGAAACTTAAATACTATAATTAGTATAATTTTTAAAATAATTTATATCTAATAAAGTAATACAAGTATATAATGCATATTTAATATCTATTATACTAAATAGACTAGTTAATTTAAAATATTAAAATTGGTTAATTTAGACTAGATTTACTAACTTTTTATATTAAAAATAATAATTCTTGATATCTTAAAAATTCGAGTTAACTTTAAAAATTAAAATTAAAATTCGACTCAAATTGTATTAAATCGATTTTTAAAAAATTAACTTTTAGATTAATTTCTAGAGTTAAAATTGTTAAGTTAAGTTAATTTTAAAAGTTGAAATCGAAACTCGACTTAATAATTAATATTAATTTTTATATTAATTAGCTTGTAAAATATATAGATAAATATTATCTTAAATAGAATAGTTTTTTATGTATAAAATAATAAATATTGAAATTTTGTTATTAGAATATATTTTTTCAATATATATAGCGTTATCTTAATATCTAAAAGATTTCTTTTTTTGTAAATAACTCTATAATTTCTAAAAGATATATTATATACTTTATAAATATATATTATTCTGCAAGTTGTCTATATATTGTCAATTTATATTTATAAAAAAAGTTTTTTGTTGTTACAATTAATTTTAAGATTACTTAAGCTGCTCTTTTACTTTTAAAAGCTAAAAATAAAAATAAAAATAAACGGAATTTAATATTAAAGTTTTAAATATTTTGAAATTAAGAATTGCAAACATGCGTATTTAAATATATTATATATATATTTAGCGTATAATAGAGTTAAGCTTAAGAACATTAATAATTTTTGACAATATTTTATTTATTTAATATATATATTAAAAATTAACGCACAATTAAAGTATTGTATAAAGATTTAATATTATAAGTTTTTTAAAAAAACTAAATTAATATATATGTTATATATATTTTAAATTTATAACTTGCGTATACAATAATTAAGAGTCTACTATATAGAAGATTTATAAAACAAAATTTTATTTAATCTATATTATTTGTAAGCTAATCTTATAGATTTATCGAATTAGATATTTTTAACTTTTTAATGCAAAATCATAATATATAAATCGAATTATTAAAGCAAATTTAATACTGTACGGCCAAAGACTATAGTTATTTACCCGATATTTATCTGGAATATTGCCAGAATATTCCTTAAACTTTAAATTTAAGATTAAAACTTTAATTTAAAAACAGAATAATACTTTAACAACTTTACGTATTGACGAATCAACGATATGCATAGTTTACTATTCGATATGCCAAGACTCGAAACCTCGATTGGGCTAGCGTCGAGACTTAGAAATTTTTCTAAATTTTCAATTTTCAAATTTTCAAAATTATCATCTATAGGTTATAAAGCTGCTATATAGCGATTGACTGCCGGTTATCAACCAGTTTGCTAACCGGAAGTTAACCGGAAGTTAACCGGAAGTTAACCAAAATAGGAATATTCCGGATAGATTCCGGATAGTCTCCGGATTAATTCCGGGAAAATAACCCTATAGATGGGCCTGTAAGTATTGTCAAAACAATAATTAAGAAATTGTCGAAATTTGTCGAACAATCAATCTCTCAACTATTCGAACAGTTGAAATTTTTAACTATTAACAATTAAATAGTTGATATCTAGTTAAAGATTCTAGACACAAATGTTTTACTAAAAAAACTAATTATAAGTTGTAAAAACAACTAAGTTTATCTTATTTGCAACTTGTTGTTTTCGTCAAAAAACACTAATTACCTTTAATAGATATCTATTAATAACAAGCTCTAAAGATCGAAGAATTAGTTATATAACAATTATACAATTGGAAATCGATAGTTAGATAGCTAACAATTAGTCGAAGACGCGTTATCAAAGTAGAACAAAATTTTGCTTCGACACATTAATAAAAAGACTAAATTATTTAGTTTTTTTAATCTTTGTTTTTCTATTTATTGCAAAATTTTCTTATTAACAATTAAATAAATTAACCTGTTAGCTCAATAGCTAAAATAAGTGTTAGTTAATTTCTCTTACTTCAATATACAAAACAAATTAACAAATTAAATTGCAAATATATTTCGAAAATCGATTTTTTTATTAATAATTTTAAAAACAGCGTCTAGACGCAACTCTCGATCAATCAATAATTAATTTTGTTCAAATAAAATTAAAAAACTTTTAACTATTGCAAAGACGCAAAAGATTTAAATTAAAAAAACGAATACTTAATTTTATTAAAATAAGAAGACTAAAAAGATTAATTTAACAATTGCAAAAATACAAAATAGTATTGTTATCTTTATAACTATTAAAATTAAAAAAAAGAATAAAGAAATTAAATAATTTAGTTAGATTTTAGATAGTTAACAAATTTTATCTACAATTAAGCAAAAACAACAATTTGATCAAAAATTATCTATTAATACTCTATCTTTTAAACAAATTAAATCTATTAAATCTATCTAAATCTATATTGGGTATAATCTTAAAATAGAACAATAAAAATATAAAAGTTATCTAAGAATCTATTAATTGTTTATTTATTAAAAATTTGTTCAAACTATAATTAACAAGATCGATCAAATTAATATTGTTAACAATTTTTTTTTTAGCTATCTTCTTTATCTAAACTCTTCGAAGAATATCTATTAAACTAAATATTTAATTCGAATTCTATTAACTTACTTAATTTTTATAATCTAATAGCTAGAATATCTTTATCGAAATCTTTATTATGCAATTGCGCTTCTTTACTATATCTACTAGTACTATTGTCTACTGCTTACAAACTATTAGTAACACTCTAAAAATAATAAATTACGTTAATACTATTATAATTATTAATATCGTTGCGTTATTTCTCGCAACTCTTAAATAGATTACTAAAACTAACAATAGCATAAGCTTTCTAATTTAAAAACAAGATTTGTTTAAAGTTTTTAAATAAATTAAATTCTAAAAATATATCGAATCAAATTAGACTAATCGCGTCGGATCGATTAATCGAGTTCGAATCGATTAATCGAATCAAATCGAATCAAATAGATTTCTAAAGTTAAAACTAAAAAGTCGATTCAATTTCTAAAGTTAAAATCGAAAACCAACTCTAGTCGAATTAAAATTTAGAGATAAAACCGAAATCCGATCCGAAAAATCGATTCGAATTATTATTTTAGTAAATTCTATTATTTTTAGTAATAATTTGGTAGAAATATTTAATTTATTGCATTTAGTTAGTAATTATATTAGAAATATCTATCTATTATAGCATTATTATAATGTAACAAAAAATACAAATATTATTCGAAAATAATTTAGTAAAATTAAAAATAATTTTACAAATTAGCTAATAAATATTTTGTTTATCTAAATAGTTAAATTGTTTGTATTATATAGTTATTGTATTTTTATTAATTGTTAATAGAGCAATAGCAATTGCAAAGAGTGCAATAGATATTTTTAAATTTAGAAAATAGAAATTGAAGTCTTTAATTGCTCGAATTTGCTAAATATTAATAGAAAAGTTATAACTAATATTTTTTTAAACAATATTAATATTTTTTAACTAACTATAAAAGATTAAATTGTAAAAAGAATTAAACATATATTATATATTATAAATTATAATATAGCAAATTCTTTTGTTTTTATATCTAACAAATAGACAAATATTTTTAGTATCTATAGCAAATAAATTGTTTTCTATATTTTCAACTAATTGTTAAGATATTTTTCAGTAGAATACAAAGATACTAGAATTTTCGAATATATATTGCAAGTATTCTGTATCGAAAATCTATTTGCGCAAGAAACAATTAATAACAAAAGCTAATATTATAATTGTAAAAACAAACAATTTAGAAATTGTAAATAAAATTCTTACAACAACAAAAACAAAATAATATCTATAAACTATTGTTTTAGTAGTTTTTTACTTTTTATTATTGTTATTCTTATTTTTGTTTTTGTTAAACTTAAACTTAAACTTGTTTTTATTTTTTTTAAATTTAAATTTCTTTCGATTATTCTTTTAATTATTGTAATTTCGACAATATTTGTTTTTGTTTTTGTTTCGATTGTTTTCGAAATTATTGCTTTTTAAAACAGAATATAGTTCTAAATATAAATTTTAGCAATTTAATTTTTAATAATCTATTTTGCTACAATCTATATATTTCTTTTGTTTAATATATATAGAGCTAAAATTGTTAACAATAGAAAAAGTATTTTTTCTAATAGCAGTTAGTTTAGTAGTTGTTGTTAAAATTAAAATAATATTAATAGTCAAGATATCTATTAAATTAATATATTGAATTTTGTAATTATAAATAACAGCAAACAACTTCTGCTTTCAAATATTATTTTTGTAAAAAAACTTATATTTCGATATCTATTAATTAATAAAAAAGCAAGCAATATTGTTAAAATTGACTCGATATTTAAAGATAAGTTAGTTTTTATTTATAGCTAAGTTATTCAAATAGATAGATAGTCTATTAATAATATTTTAAAATTTAATTCTATATTTGTTAATATTTTAATAGTTGAAAGTCTTAAAAGACTCGTATTTAACAAAAATTCTTATTAGTACTTATACTTAACTCTTTAGATTTGTATATTTTAATAATTTTTTAATAAATCTTTTTAATTAAATCGATTTTCTTTATATTGTAATACAAATCTTTATTAATAATATTTCGAAGCGTATTTATATACTTTTTGTTATTAGTATTTTATTTAACTTGTTCTTCGATAATTATATTAAACAAATCGACAAATCTAATATTTAATTTAATATATTTTTAAAACTTAATTTATTTAAATTTTCAAATAAGTTTTGTTTTTAGACAAGAAAGTTTATACTATTGTTAATTTTAGCAATCTATTTTAAAGTTGCAAGAAATAATACAAAAGTACTAATAGTTATAATAGTATTAATATAATCTATTATTTTTAGAGTTCTACTAATAGCTTGTAAGTAGTAGATAATAGTACTAATAAATATAGTAAAAAGACGCAATTGCGCAATAACAATTTCGATAAAAATATTTTAGTTGTCAAATTACAAAAATCAAATAAGTTAATAGAATTCGAATTAGATATTTAGTTCGATAGATATTTTTCGAAAAATTTAGATAAAAAAGATAACTAAATATTTTTTTTTGTTAATAGTATCAATTTAATCGATTTTGTTAATTATAAATTGAGCAAAATTTTAGTAAATAAACAATTAATAAGTTCTTAAATAAATCTTATGTTTTTGTTGTTCTATCTTAAGATTATAACAAACGTAGATTTAAACAAACTTAATAGATTTAATTTGTTTAAAAAATAGAGTATTAATAGAAGATTTTTAATTAGATTGTTGTTTTTGCTTAATTGTAGATAAAATTTGTTAACTATCTAAAATCTAACTAAATTATTTAATCTTTTTATTTTTCTTTTTAATCTTAACAATTATAAAGATAGCTATATTATTTTGCGTCTTTACAATTGTTAGATCGATTTTTTTAGTCTTTTTATTTTAATAAAACTAAATATTAGTTTTTTTAATTTAAATTTTTTGCGTTTTTGCAATAATTAAAAGCTTTTCAATTCTATTTAAACAAAATTAATTATTGATTGATCGAGAGTTGTATCTAGACGCTGCTTTTAGAATAATTAATAAAAACGTTTTAGTTTTCGAAATATATTTGCGATTCAAATTACTAATTTGTTTTATATATTGTAGTAAGAGAAATTAACTAGCACTTGTTTTAGCTATTGAGCTAACAAATTGATTTATTTGATTGTTAATAAGAAAATTTTGCAATAGATAGAAAAACAAAGATAGAAAAAACTAAATAATTTAGCTCTTTTATTAATGTGTCGAAACAGAATTTTGATTTGCTTTAATAACGTGTTTTCGACTAATTATTAGCTATCTAACTATCGATTTCTAGTCGTATAACTGTTATATAGTTGATTTTTCGATTTTTAGAGTTTATTATTAATAATATCTGTTAAAAATAATTAGTATTCTTTGGCAAAAACAATAAGTTGCAAATAAGATAAATTTAGTTGTTTCTACAATTTATTTTAGCTCTTTTAGTAAAACATTTGTGTCTAAATTTTTTAACTAGATGTTAATTATTCAATTGTTAGATTGTAGCTTATCTCGAGTGCAAAATTCGCACTTAAAACAAGCTTATCTTAAGTAGAAATTCTTATTCGAGATAAACTCTATCGATACTTAGCTTATACTTAGTATAATTATTTCGAATTATAGAAATTAATTGCAATTTTTGCTTGCAATTGAGATGCAAACTTAATATATATATAGCTTATATAAAATATAAATCTTTTTATTTAATATTAACTAAAAATTAACTTTTAAAATTTTGCTCTTTTCTAGTATATACTAGATATAAATTTAATTTTTTATATTTATAACATTCTTAGAGTTGTGTAAAATCTATAATACGCAATTAATTAAATTTAAAAACAAAATTTATATATTGCAAAATTATATTTTGTTATAGCATAAATTATTTTTAAATATAATATAAATTCGATATAGTTTTATATTTGCGTAATTTAATTATTTGTTTTGTATATATATTATATTTAAACTTAGTCTATATTTAATTTAAATCTTAATAGCAATATATCTTTTAATAGTATTATTAATTTTTTTGTTTTTAAAATCTTTATATCTTCTAGCAAAAAAAATTCTTTTATATTTAAAATTTTTGCAAATTAAAATTAACAAACAATTTTGCAATAAATAAATAGAATTAAGATTTACTCTATACTTATTATATACTAAATATTTGTTAAATATATAAACAAACTTTAAATTTTAACAATATTAATATTATTAAATCGAATACAATATTAAGTAATTAAAATATTAACAAAAATATTTCTATAAATAATTCAAAAAATTAAAATATATTAAACAATAAAAATATTAATAGTTTTAATAAACTATTGTTTATAAAATTTAAAAAAATAGATTCTTTTTTATATTTTATATCTATTATATATTGAACTAATATTTATTATATATAGAACTTTATTAACATTAATAAAATTGCAATTATTTTTGAAAAACGCAATTAAATAGTTGTATTAGAAGTACAAAATTATTGCAATATTTTAGTATATTTATATATATATTTAAAGAGAATTCTTTATTTTGTATACAAGAAAAATACAATATTAGTCAAGATTTTAATTAATATTTCTATTAGAACATTAATTAACAAATATATATTTAATACATATTTAACTTAAGTAAAATATAATTTTAACTTATATTAAAACTAGATTTAATTCTTTATTGTTGCAATTAACTTTAAGATTACTTAGATTGCTCTTTTACTTTTAAAAAAAAAAAAAACAAACAAACAAAATTTAACGTTAAAGTTTCAAATATTTCGAAATTAAGTATTGCAAATATATATATTTAGATATACTATATATATATTTAGTATACAATAGAGTTAAGCTTAAGAATATTAACAATTTTCGACAATACTTTATTTAATTAATATATATAATAAATGTTAATGCGTAATTAAAGTATTGCACAAAGATCTAATATTATAAATTTCTTAAAAAATAGCAAAATTAATATATATATTATATATATCTCGAATCTATAACTTGCGTATACAAAAATTAAAAGTTTGCTATATAAGAAATTTATAAAATAAACTTTTATTTTATCTATATTTTTTATAAACTAATTTTATAGATTTATTAAATTAAATACTTTTTATTTTTTAATATAAAATTATAATATACAAATTAAATTGTTAACGCAAACTTAGTATATATTAATATTAATTATTTTTGCGTCTTAATAAACTACGAGTTACAACAATATATAAAAAATTGCATTTTTATTAAATATCTAGCTTTTAGAAGCTTTATTTGCAATTAATTTTATTTTAATTTTATTTTAATATATATTAAATATATATAAAATTTAATTATTTTTAGAGAAGTAATAAAATTAAGACTAGTATATATAATATACAATTAAATATCTATATTTTTGTTAATTAAGAACAATTTCTATTCTTTATATTAATTGTATACAAAAATTATACTTATTATTTATTATATTTTATTAAAATATTTTAAGAAATTGTCGATAATATAATTGCAATAATTAAACAATAAGATTTATTGTCTTTAATAACACATAAACTAAATTTATATCTAATATATATATTGTTTGCGCTAAATATTTTGCAAAACGCTTTATTATTTCTTCTATTATATTTGATTTATACGCAAAATATAATAAAATTGCTTTGCGTTATATATACAATAATCTTAATATAAAAAATTGTATAGCAATATTAATTTGCAAACAAAAATTTAAAAAGTTTCTTATTAAAATAGTTTTAAAAGATTAGTTTATATTTAGTTTAAATATTGTATAAATTTAGCTTATAATCTATAAAAATTAAACAAAAATTTGCTTTTAATTAATTGTATTTTTTAGAAAAATAATAAATTAAAAATATTATTTATTTTAACAAATTTTTTTAATAATATATTGTTATATATTGTATTTATACTTAAATTAAAACCTTTATAAATTAATTATATTTTAAAATAAATCTTGTATTTAAATAAATTTAAAACAAAACAAATCTATATAATATTTTAAATTAAAACAAAAATTATTATTGTAAGTTTAATATATATATAATATATATTAAGTATACGCTCAAATTGTAATAAAAATTAATATCT
>JAABUS010007590.1_pt1 | contig 12349 bp, 8 predicted proteins | sample 5560161 | NCBI WGS metagenome assembly JAABUS01 (sample SAMN10711885, study PRJNA513376) | rock metagenome | isolation source: Antarctica rocks | place: Antarctica: Victoria Land, Trio Nunatak nord | collected 2016-01-04 | reverse complement strand
CTGGTGGGTCTTGCTGTCCAGGCAGGCATCGAACGCCGCCGTGTCGAGGCCGAGCTTGGCGGCGAGATCCTTGACCCGCGCCTCACTGAAGTCGCCGACGCCCTCGCCGGTGTGGTTGTGGTAGAGCGACGAATGGAATCTCCAGTACTGGCCCTGGTCGCCGGCGCACATTGCGCCCTCGGCCGCCCGCAGCGACTCCCGGTCGTACCCAGGATCGTTCCGCGCGAGATTCCCATCGATGACCAGGAAGTCACGGAACTCGAGCGACAGGGCCCCGGTCGCGACATAGCGCTGGACAAGGGCCGGGACGACGGTCTCCTCGGCCTGCTGGCAGTTCGGGCACTGGTAGTCGCCGTACTCGATGAGCCGCAGCGGGGCGTTGGCGTTGCCGAGCACCTTGGTCTGCTGGGCGATGTCGGGGTACGGGTCGGCGACGGCGACCATTGGCGCGAGGCCGCTGGTGGACGAGTCGTTCTGGTTGGAGATCAGGATGATGGTGACGACGGCGATCACCGCGACCGCGACGACGGCCGCGAGGGCACCGAGCAGGCGTCGCCGTCGCTGGGCGGTCTGCTGCTGGCGCTGGCGCTGGCGGCGCTCGGCCTTGAGGGCTTCGCGGCGATCCTGACGGGACGATCCGGGAGTGGTCATGGGTGGGCTCTCTTCATTGCTGGTCGGATCGCGGCGCTAACCGCCGCGCCGGCGACGTGTCGGGGTGGCAACGCGTTCGGCGCTCCGGGGGCTTACCACGGTGCGGCAGTCGGGTTCGGCGAGAGCGCCCAACTCACCATTCGCCCGCGGGCGGACGGGACTCAGGCGCCGCCTGTCTCCCCCGGCGGTACCCCGGCGGACGGCGTCGCGCCGCTCGAGCCGCCAGTGGGCACACCCGCCCACTCGGCCGGGATGCTCGTCGTGCCGGGCGCGGAGGGCCGAACCGCGACGTCACAGGCGACCGCTTCATTGGCCACACCCGGAACGGGGCTCGTCGCGACCAGGCCGGTCCCGGCGGCCGCGACCGAGGGATCGGTGGCCGGGCCAACCGCGCAGGCCTGCGAGTCACTCGTCGGGAAGGGTCCGCGAGGATTCATGGCCGAATCGCCGGACGAGGCGGCGACGTCCGTGGCCGGGACGGCCGCCGACGCACTCCGCCCCTGCAGGACGTGCAGGTAGTTGATCAGATTCCAGATGTCGGTAGGACCGAGCCGGTCGCCAAAGGCTGGCATCCCGGTCCCCGCGATGCCATTCGCGATCGAGTAATACAGCTCTTGGTCGGTGTGGTACTGCTGATGGGGCGCGGTCAGGTCGGGTGGGGGTTGGGTCAGCGCCGCCGCCGCCGGTCCGTCGCCGCCCCCACCGGCCCCATGGCAGCTCAGGCAGTTTGCCGCCCAGAGGTTCTGACCGGCCGTGATCGACTGCGCCTCGGCCGGGACCGGGTTGGTCGCCGGGATGGCACTCAGGGCTGGGTCGATCTCCCCCTGGAACAGCATTACGATCCCGACGGCCAGTCCGACGGCGGACAGCCCGGCCGTCTCACGGCGGGTCGCGGAATGCCCCATCCCCAGGGCGATGACGAGCCCGACGACGCCTGCCAGGATCAGGATCAGGGCTGAAATCCCGACTGACGTGAAGCGTGGGGGGGCGCCGGGTGCTCCGACGTCAGGCGGCGCGTTGCCGATCGGGACGATGAACCGCTCGCTGATGTCGGACGCCCCTGGCTGCCGGACGATGATCTCGATCGACCAGTCGCCGGGGACCGCGATCTCGCTGCCATGCCACTCGAAGGTGTTGGCCCCGATCCGGTCAAGGATGATGTCGCCGGGCTCGCTGGCCGCCGCCGGCAGGCCGACCCGCAGGATCGCCCGGGTGGCCGGCGAGAATTGCTCGCCGTCGAGTCGGAGCTGGAAGTGGTTGAGCCCACTGGCGCCGGGCGCCAGCCCCAGCGAGCCGGACCGGTCGCCCAACCGGACCGGGACGATGATCTGGCCCGAGCGCTGGTCGAGGACGTCCCGAGCTGGCTCGCTCGAAGTCAGGGCCCCCGTCAGGCCGAGAACGGCTAGGCCGAAGACCAGCTCCGCCACGAGCAGGTAGCGAAAGACGCTGGACCAGCGGTCGGTCTCTGTCGCGGTCTCGTCGCGCCGCAGGCGCCGGGTCAGGACGAGCAGGTTGAACGCGGCGATGATCAGGATGACGACGATGGCAGCCAGCTTAAGGATCAGTGTCGTGCCGTAGCCGGTGTCGAACAGGGCCGTCAGGTTGCCGACCTCCAGCCACCCAGCGTAGAAGCCGGTCAGGGCCAGGGCGGCCCAGGCGCTCAGCGCGACCGTCGAGAAGCGCGGGATCGCACGCGTCAGGACGACCCGCCGTCCAGCGGCTGAGAGCGACCGGAGGACCGGCAGCAACACGACGACCAGCGTGATCACGCCGCCGATCCAGAGTGACGCGGCGACGGCGTGGACGAGGTCGCTGGCGATCGCGGCGGCGCGGCCGACCGGCTGGGCATTGGCGTGCGAGATCAGGCTGAAGGGAAGGACGGCCACCGGGGCGAGACCGATCAGCCCGATGGCGACCGCCTGCCGCCGCCTTGGGAACCACCACGGCGCCACAGACGTGAGCAACCCGCCGAGCGCCCCCAGCAGCCCGACCCGGAGCCACCAGAGGGTGCCGAATCGCGTCTCGAACAGGGTCGCGCGAAGACCAGGCAGGAGCCCGTCGCCGGTCGCGACCGCCTGGAGGACCAGCGCCATGACGCTGCCACCCACCGCTAGCCCGAGCCCGGCCGTCATCAGGCGGCGGGCTCGTCGGACGGCGTCCGGACCGAGCTGCCAGACCGGTCCGAGCGCCGGCCGGACGACGAGCAGCCAGACCGGCCAGATCCCGATCAGGATGGCGAGACCGAGGTAGGTGATCCCGCGGGCAATGGTCGTCAGGACCGCCGGCGGCGCTGACGAGTTGGCCAGCTCCGGGAGGACGACCGTCGCGATGTCCGATTCGGCGCCGACCGTGAACGACAGGAACCCGGAGGCGGTGTGTCCGTCGTCGGCCGACAGGGATGTCCAGACGACGGCGTAGGTCCCGTTGCCGAGCCCCGGCGGCACGTTCAGCACCATCGTGAACGGGTCGGTAATCGTGAACGAGGTCCCGACGATCAGCCCACCGCTCTGGTCGTAGAGATCGGCCCGGCTCACGGACGGCTCGAGCCGCTCGCTGAACGTCATCGCGACCTGGCTGGGCGGGCCGGCGACCAGTGCGCTGTTGGCCGGGTCGCTGGTCGTCAGGTAGGCGTGGGCGGACGCCGGCTTCACACCGGCGAGCGTCGCGACGAGCAGCACCAGACCGCCGAGCAGGGCGAGCGCCGATGTGCGCCCGGCCACGCGGTCAATCATCGGGCGAGCGGCTCGGCTCCGGCCCATCTGGACACAGCCCAGTCGACACTGCCTCGGGAGTGCCGCCGACGGTGACGGGCTCTGTTCGTCCGTCGCTCCCCGCATTCCATCGCCTCTGACACCCGTAGACGACTCGTTGCCCCCACAGTGACGCGAGACGCCCGTCGACGGGAGAAGGATAAGACGATCACGTTCCAGGTGGCCGGGCGACGGCCACTCGAACGTGAAGGGATGTTCATCGACGCGCGGCAACCGTGCTCTGTCCGGAACGGTTTGCTCTTGGTCGGCGGCGACGGTCGAATCAGTGGCGGCGCGATGCCCGCAGGATCGCGGCAGCGCCACCCAGCAGGACGACCGCCGCCGCGGCGACCAGCAGCAGGAGACCGGAGGGGCCTAGCCCGGGATCATTGGTGCTGGCGTCTCGCCCGTCAGCGAAGGCGGCCGGTGTCGCGATCGGGGTGCTGGCCGGCGTCGCCGCGGGCGTGGCACTCAGGGCCGCGGGCGTCGCCGTGTCGAGCGCGGCGCCGACGGTGAAGGTGTAGCCGCCGGTGGCCGGCTCGTGACCATCGGCCGGGTAGGCGGTGTAGTTCACGCTGTAGACGCCGTCGGGAAGTCCGGGGCGGAGCGTCGCGACGAGGGTCCGGCGGTCGAGGTCGTTGAGGTCGAGATGCCCGTCCCCGTTGTCCGCGGCGGCGCCGTCGGGTCCGGTGACGGTCACGGTGCTGCCCGTCTCGGCGACCTCGCCGGAGAACAGGACGACGACCTGAGCCGGCGCGGTCGCGACCGTCGTGTCCGCGGGCGGCTCGGCCCCCTGGATCACGACGTGGGCGCTGGCCGGGACCGCGCCGGCGAGAGCGAAGGACACGACCGCCATGAGCATCGCCGCCAGCGCAACGAGGCGAGGCGACGAGACAGCGGCGCGGCTCTGGTTGGTGATCATCATCGAGGAAACTCCTGGGGACGTGCGCGGCGGACATCGACGGCGGCCCAACGGTTTCGGCAGAGAACTGCCCCGACCGCTTGCCTGCCCAAGCCTACCGCCGTCCGCGTCCGGCTGTCAGCCGGGAGAATCCCGACGCGCGGTCACTTAGTCGATCACAGAGATCCGTCGGCAAGGGCGCGAGCTGGCAGGGGCGATCCCTTGTGGTCGCCCGCGCCGTAAGGCGCCATGTACCGGCTGATCACGCAGGCCCGTGGTGAACCCGTCCTGGCGGCGAACGTCGTTCTTGCCCTGCGGGGCGATGGCCCCGTCGGGCCGGGCGACCACAAGGGATCGCCCCTACGAGGTCGCCGTCGTGCGACCCGGGGAGACCGGCGCTAACGGCCGCGGAGCCGCGGGTCGAGGGCATCGCGCAGGCCGTCACCAAGGAGATTGAAGCCAAGCACGATCAGGGCGATCGCGATGCCGGGAAAGAGCGTCGCCCACGGCGCCTGGTCGAGGAAGCCGTAGGCCGAGCTGACCATCAGCCCCCACGACGGCGATGGCGGGCGGTTGCCGAGCCCAAGGTAGGAGAGGGCCGCCTCCGACAGGACGGCGGCGGCGAAGTTGAGCGACGAGTGGACGATGAGCGGCGCGGTGATGTTGGGAAAGATGTGCCGCCGCATGATCGTCGCGACCGGCGTCCCCAGCGAGACCGCCGCCTCGACGTACTGGCTCTGCCGGACCGAGAGCACGGAGCCACGCACGACGCGGTAGAAGGTTGGCGCGTTGACGATCCCGATCGCGAGCATGACGTTGGTCAGTGACGAGCCGAGGACCGCGACGAGGGCGATCGCGAGCAGGATCGTCGGGAAGGCGAAGATCACGTCCATGATCAGCGAGATCCCGGCGTCGGCCTTGCCCCGGAAGTAGCCGGCGATCAGCCCGAAGACGACGCCAATCACGCCCGAGAGCCCGACCGAGACGACTCCGACCTGAAAGGAGATGATCGCGCCTGAGAGCAGCCGGCTGAAGACGTCGCGGCCGAACTCATCGGTCCCCATCCAGTGCGACAGGCTCGGCGCCATCAGCCGGTTTGGCACGTCCTGGTCGAGGGGGTCGTAGGGAGCGACGAACGGACCGATCACCGAGATGATCGCGAACAGGCCAACGATCGTCCCGCCGACGACAGCCAGCCGCTGTCTCGTCAGGGTCCGGAACAGGTTGTCACGGCGAGGCGGACGTCCCGCCATCGCCGCGGCGCCGACTCCGGGGCCTTCGGCTGCCAACGTCCCAATGTCGTGCTGCGCTTCCATACCGACGAATCGTCCTCTGCTTTGCGGCCAGGGTGATGGTCGATGGCGAACGGATCGGATCGGGTCAGATCACGAGGTGCGAAGGCGGGGATCGATGACGACGTAGAGCAGGTCGACGATCAGGCTTACGAGGACGAAGATCACGGCGATGACCAGCGTGACACCCTGCACGACCGGATAGTCACGGTTGGAGATCGCGTCGTAGATGTACCGGCCGACGCCGGGAAGCCCGAAGATCTGCTCGATGATGACCGTGCCGCCGAGCAGGCTCGCCGTCTGGATGCCGATCACGGTGATAATCGGGATACTGGCGTTGGGCAGGACGTGGCGCAGGACGACGGCGCTCTGGCTCATGCCCTTGGCCCGGGCGGTCCGGACGTAGTCCTGCCCGATCGTCTCCAGCACCGACGAGCGGGTGAAGCGCATCAGCGTCGCGGCCAGCGGCAGCCCGAGGCAGAGCGAGGGCAGGATCATCGTCTTGAGGTGGGCGATCGCCCCGTCGCTCCACAGGTCGTAGCCGAGCGGCGGCAGCCAGCGCAGCTGGACGGCGAAGATCAGCACCAGCACGACGGCCAGCAGGAAGCCCGGCACCGACGTCCCGATCAGCGTGCCGATCGTCGCCGTGACGTCGAACCACGAGTTGCGCCGCAGGGCGGCCAGCACTCCGAGAGTGACGGCCGGGATCGTCCCGATCAGTCCGGCCCAGAGCGTGAGCTCCAGCGTGACCGGCAGCCGCAGGCCCAGCTCGGAGGACAGGGGGCGCTTGGTCCGCAGAGACTGCCCGAGGTCACCCTGGAGCACCTTGCCCATCCATTTGACGTACTGGACCGGGACCGGCTGGTCGAGACCATAGCTGGTCCGGATGTTCGCCAACTGCTGAGCATCGAACCGCGCGCCCGGCCCGATCATCGCCGTGACGGGATCACCCGGAACCAGCCGGATCAGGCCGAACGCGACGATCGAGACGCCAAGCAGGATCGGGATCATGAGCGCGACGCGGCCGCCGATGTAACGGAGCATGGGGATCCTCGAAGGGCGGCACGAAAGTGGAACGGATCGGGTGGGACCGGTGTGGGCATGGCCCAGGCCGCTCCCACCCATTGGTCGCATTCAGAGGCGCCGGCCACCCCAGCGACGAGACCGTCGGTAGGGGCTCCGCAAGCGGACGCCCCTACGAAATGGCACGCTCCGGAGCGGCGTATCCACCGTTCCGACGCCTTAGGACGGAGAGATGAACGTTTCCCGAAGGGATGTGAGCGAACCGGTCGGGAAGTGGGTGTAGCCCTTGACCGACTGGTTCATCGCCTCGTACTGGTTGGCGATGAAGAGGTTGATCCACGGCAGGTCCTGCAGGAGGAGCTGCTGGAGCTGGGTGTAGATCTCGGCCCGGGCGGCCTGATCGGTCGCCGCAATGCCCTGCTTGATTAGATCGTCCGCCGCCGGGCTGACGTAACCGGACGTGTTGCCGTCGGAGGTGCTCAGGAAGTTCGGCCCGTAGACATCGTTCGGGTCGACGAAGCCGCTCGTGCCGGTGACCGTGATGTCGTAGTCGAACGTCTTGGTATAGCGGTCGATGTAGGTGGCGTTCTCCTCGAGGACGACGTCGCTGGTGATGCCGACTGCCTCCAGCTGCGACTGGACGACGTAGGACGGCTGGCTCAGGAACGAGTAGGCCGACCAGGAGAGGATCTCGAGCTTCAGGCCATCCGGGAAGCCTGCCTCGGCCAGGAGGGACTTGGCCTGGTCGACGTTCTGGGCCGTCGGCGTGGTCTGGACGTGGGCCCAGTTGCCCTCGGGGAAGATGACCTCCGTCGCGGTACCGTGGCCGTAGGTGGCCGGCTCGAGGATCTCGTCGCGGTTGAGCGCCAGCGCGATCGCCTGCCGGACCCGGACGTCGTCGAACGGCTTCCGCCGCAGGTTGATGCCGATGAACCGGATGTTCGTGTTGATGTCGCCGGCGATCGTCAGCCCGGACTCGCCCATGAGGCGGTCGATGTCCTGGAGCGGCGCGTACTCGACGAAGTCGACGGTGTCGGTCGTGATGGCGTTGGTCCGCTGGGTGTCGTCGGAGATCGGGGTGAACTCGATCCCGTCGAGGTACGGCTTGTCGCCATCCCAGTAGTCGGAGTTCCGGGCCACGCTCAACCGGGTGTTCGGGATGTACTCGACGAAGGTGAACGGACCCGTGCCGCAGGCGGCCAGGTTCAGTGTCCCGCCCTGCTGGTCGACGAACTCCTTCGGCACGACCGCGATGTTCCGCGTCGTAAGCGCCGCCAGGAACGAAGCGTCCGCCGACTTCAGGGTGATGACGACCGTCGCGTCGTCCGGAGCCTCGACCGACGCCATCGACGCCAGAATGCTGGAGTTGGAACTGGCGACGGTGGGATCGACGATCCGCTCGAGGCTGTACTTGACGTCGCTGGCGACCAGCGCCCGGCTGACCGGCGGGTGCCACATCACGCCGTCGCGGAGCTTGAACGTGTAGGTCGTGCCGTCCGCACTGATCTCGGGCATCTCGGCGGCCAGCCAGGGCTCGATCGTGAGGTCCGGCTTCTCCCGGACGAGCCCCTCGTAGATGTGCTCGGTGACGTGGATCGACGCCGTCAGGCTGGTCGTGTGCGGGTCGAGCTCAGCCGGGTCGCCCTGGAGGCCGACCCGGAGCGTACCGCCGGCGACCGGCGTCGCTGACGAATCCTGACGAGCCACGAGGTGCGTGGTGCCAGATGCCGCGGCCGCGCCGAGGGTGAAGACGGAGGCGGCGGAGAGGCCGAGGGCGGCTGCCGGGGTCATGACCTGACGACGGTTGAGCTGGCCGCTCATCGCCTTGTTGAGCAGTTCATGGAACTGACCGCGCTCCTGATCACCGAGACCTGTCATCGAGTTCTCCTTGTGGCCGAACGGCATCCAGTACTCGCATCCGCCCTGCATCGTTATGCAGCGGAAAACGGCTCACGGGCTGATAACGTCCCGGTTGGCGCGGCACGATCCTTCACGTTGAGGTCTTCCTCTGGCGCATTCGCGTAGCCTAGCATCCCGGCGCCGCGATCGCATCACACCGGGCGAACAGACAACGCCGAAGCACCAGCGACAGGGCGATCGTCCGTCCAGAATGGTCCCAGAACGTGCTCACGGGGGCCGTTCGGTAGGGGCGATCCCTTGCGGTCGCCCGCGCCGTGAGGAGCCCCTGCCGCGCAGCGGTCCCGGTCGGGCGGGTCATTGCCTGGACTGAACTTAGAAACGCCGATCCCAAAACGTCGCTATCGCCCCTACCGAATAGCCTTCCGCATTCCAATGCGTCGCCGAGGGGCCCTGAGCGATGATCGGAGTGGTCAGCCAACTGCCTCGTCGACGTAGTGACGGATCATCTCGCCGTCCATCGGACCGTAGTGGACGGCACTGATCCTCCCATCTGGGGAGACGATGACGGTCGCCGGGATGTACCAGTCCACAATGCCGAAGGCGTTCTGGATCGGCCCGCCGGCCGGCCCCGGATCGCCGGGGTCCCGGCCAATTGGGTAATTGACGCCAAGCTCGGTCGCCGTCCGACGCGCATCGGCATCGTCGTCCGATGTCAGCCCGACCCCCATGACGCGGACCGGCGAGCCGTCCGGGGCGACGGTCCCCTCGGCGGCGGTCAGCTCCGGGATCTCCTCGCGGCAGGGCGGGCACCACGACGTCCAGAAGTTGACCAGCACGACCGAGCCGCGCAGCGACGACAGCGTCACTGTCGAGCCATCGAACCGGGTCAGGCCAAAGTCGGGCGCGACATTCCCGACCTGCGGGGTCTCCGGCATCGGGATGGTGGCCTCGTCGCCGCTACGCCCACGCGCCTGGCTGATCCCGATCGCGATCAGGACGACGATGATGACCAACGCCAGGGCGAACGGCGTGTACTTCCCCAGCCGGCCGTAGCCAATCCGACCGTGCTCCTCCGGTGAGTCTGGCGCCTCCGGCTCACCGAGGTCGTTGTGGCTCCCAGCCGGGACGTGCCGCGGGGCCGGGTCGCCGGTCTCATTGGTCGCGAGGCGCGGTGTCCGGCACGGCCGCTCCGGCGGCTGGGTCATGGCAGGCTCTCGACCGCCCGCTGGATCCGGTCGCGGACGTCCTGACCGGGGTCGTCGTCCACCGACAGGAGGACGACGACATTACTGGCGTGGAACAGGGCCGGCGGCGCGGTCGTCAGGGGCTTCCGGGACGCGGTCGTGAGCGGTTCCGGCGCCGCGGCGAACGCGTCGGCCGCGGCTGCTTGCCCCTTAGCATCCGGGAAGAGGTAGATCCAGGCGGGCCGCCCGTCGATGGAGATGTACTGGCCAACCGTCCCGGACGGAGCATCCGACGGAAAGGACGACGGTGAGGTCGCCCCCGGATCGGTTCGGGTCGCCTCGACGACCTTGAGGCCTGTCGCCTGCAGGGCATCGCTGACGTTCGCATACTGATTTCGGGCGGGCAGGGCGGTCGGCGCGACCGGGCCGTCCGTGCCCCGCTCCTGGAAATAGAGGTAGACCGCGAGCACGCCGAGGATGACCGCCAGCCCCCCAAAGAACAGCGCTGGCAGGATCGACCCCTTACGGCGCCCGATCGTCGGGGCGACCGGCGGCCCGGCGGAGAAACCGCGCCTTACCGGCGCCTGGCCAATGGGCGGCTGGCCGATCCGTTCATACGGAGGTGCATACGGCGGCCGGGCTGATGTCGACTGGTGGTGTGCTTGAGCGGAATAGGGCGGCTGGCCTGGTGCGTACTGACCATCTGGCTCCAAGTGGGGCGGATGGCCATCCGGAGCGGCGGGAGAGCCGGGCTGCCCGCCGTGACCGGCATCTGGTTGGCCGGACGGCGGCCGGGTCCAGGCCCGATGCTCGGGCGGGTACGAGCCGCCGGGCTGCCCCTGGTGCGGCGGCCCCGCCACGCCGACCGGGGCGGTGGGGATCGGGGGAACCGGGCCGGACGGTGGGCTCGGCCACTGACCGGGCCGGGCGGCGCCATGCTGATCGTCCGGTCGGCCGGACCCGGGCGCCGGCTGTCGTTCGTTCCTGTCCACGTCGTTGCCCGATCCCACCTGCGCATCGCTCGGCGCCCGTTCCCGCCGGCCCGTCCCCGGCATGGTACGCGGCCCCGCGCCGGGCGACCACTTCGTCCGGGTCGCCCTGCCGAAGGCCTCAGCCGGGCTCGATCCCGCCCGCTACACCCCGGAGAGCGACGCGACGTAGACGCCGATCCGATCGATCGCCCGGGACAGGTTCTCATCGCTGTTGGCGGTCGAGAGCCGGATGTACCCCTCGCCGTGGCCGCCAAACGACGTGCCCGCGATCGTGGCGACGCCCTGCTCCTGGAGCAGTCCGTTGGCAAACTCCGCGCTGGTCCGGCCAGTCGCTGAGATGTTCGGGAAGACGTAGAAGGCGCCGGCGGGCGTGGAGCAGGTCAGACCCGGGATCGCGTTCAGCCCGGCGACGACGAGGTCGCGGCGCCGGTGGAACGCCTCCCGCATCACGGCGACCTCCTCCTGCGGCCCAGTCAGCGCCGCAAGCCCGGCCCGCTGGACCGCGACCGAGGCGCAGGAGACGCTGTTCACCATCAGCCGGGTGAACGGGTCGACCAGGCCCGGTGGGACGATTCCGTAGCCGAGCCGCCAGCCGGTCATCGCGAACGTCTTGCTGAAGCCGTCGAGCAGGATCGTCCGCTCGGCCATCCCGGGGAAGGACGCCAGCGAGACGTGCTCGCCGTCGAAGACCAGCTCACTGTAGATCTCGTCGCTCAGCACCCAGAGGTCATGCTCGACCGCCAGCTTCGCGACCCGCTCCAGGTCAGGCGGTGGCACGACGCCGCCGGTCGGATTGCCCGGCGTGTTGACGATCAGCAGGCGTGTCCGCGGGGTGATCAGCCGCTCCAGCTCATCGATGTCCAGCCCGAAGCCGTGCATCTCCCGCAGTGGGATCGGGATGGCGGTCGCGCCGGCGAAGTCGATCATCGAGCGGTAGATCGGGAAGCCGGGGTCCGGGTAGATCACCTCGTCGCCGGCGCCGACCAGGGCCAGCATCGTGAAGAACATGACCGGCTTGGCGCCCGGCGTGACGATGACCTGCTCCGGGACGTAGCCCGTCCCCCGGAGGGTGTTGGTCCGGACGGCGATGGCGGCTCGCAGCTCCGGGTCCCCGGCGGCCGGGCCGTAGTGGGTCCAGCCGTTGGCGAGCGCCTCCCGACCGGCCTCGACCACACTGGCGGGCGTCTCGAAGTCCGGCTCGCCGATCTCGAGGTGGATGACGTCTCTCCCCTGCGCTTCCAGCGCCCGCGCCCGCGCCAGCACTTCGAACGCCGATTCCGTCCCGAGCCGCCCCATCCGTTCCGCAAGCCGCATTCGTTCACTCCCCTGCTATCCGTCAAGAAACCAGTGTGGCGATGCATGGTAGGGCACCGCGGCGGCGATGAGACGAGTTCAGGAGTTCCGCTCGCCGGCCATCGTCAGGAGCAGCGTGACGCTGGCCAACAAGGATGGCAACAGACGGACGGCATCTTGCCACAGCCGCTCGCGCGGGTAGTCCTCATCGTCGTACGCGATCAGATTACGCAGGGAGATGGCCTCATCGCCTCCCGCGATCCGCCGGAACAGGCTGGGGTCGGCATCGCGCAGTCGGATCAGGTCCTCGCCGATGATCTCGACCTTGCGCTCGACGAACGCCCGAAGGGCGTCATTGGCGAGGTAGCCCGCATCGCTCTGCCCCGCACTCCGGGACAGGACC
>JAABUS010007589.1_pt1 | contig 12349 bp, 12 predicted proteins | sample 5560161 | NCBI WGS metagenome assembly JAABUS01 (sample SAMN10711885, study PRJNA513376) | rock metagenome | isolation source: Antarctica rocks | place: Antarctica: Victoria Land, Trio Nunatak nord | collected 2016-01-04 | reverse complement strand
TGGAACGGAAGCGTCGCAGGTCACCCGTGTCCCAATCCGCCTGAAGCAGAACGGACCGCCCAGTGGAGCGGTCCATTCTGCCTTTCGAACCAGCCATGAGGAGTTCCCCACCAGCGTTCCATCAAGAGTTCGGCGTTCGTGCCAGTGTTTCTTCGACCAGCCGGTGAAGTGTTGAGCGGGTGACACTTAAGGTAAAGCAAATCGTCCCAATTTCATTGGTTTTACCTCCATATCCAACGCATCGTGCTGAAGGTCGTGGGGCTAGTCATCAGTCGAGACGCGAGCGTAGCCAACCAGTACGAGTGATACTCCAGAGCTTGGGCAGCGAGCAGCAACTGGCACATCGTTTCTGGAATGAGTTCAGGGGTAGGCGAGGGGCCGGTCCAGACCCCCGGGGGTGCTGACGCCGGTGTGTCACAACCCCGCTTTTGAGACGATTCAGGATGAGCGCATGGTCAGGACGTCGGCTCAATGGGGCGGTTTGGTCCGTCTACCCGGCTTTCAGTCTGCTGATTCGGTAGTAGCACGCGAGCGGCAACCAGCTCAGCCGCGTACTCCTCAAAGAGGACGCGCTGAAGACGACCGGTTTCGTCTGGGATCAGATCCCAAAGACCGCTGTTGTGCCAGTGGCTGGGGTCATGCCAGCTGGGGCGATCGATGATGGGATAGAGGCAGAGACCCTGCACCGGCACGCCGCGGTCGATCGCTACCCGGACCTCGGCAGCCATCTCCCGCAGCCAGGGCACACGGCCCACGCCGAAGTTGCTCGTTTCGGCGACGAAGAGGGGGCGCCGATACCGTCGCCAGACATTGGCCAGCAACTCGCGGACCGGCACCCAGCGGGCATCTCGCGGCACGTCGGTCCAACGGAGCCGTTTGCCGAGATACTCCCACTGGTTGTCGTAGTAAAAGTTGACCCCGATCAGGTCGAGGTAGCGCGGGTGGCCGCCGATCTCCGGGCTCTGGCGGCCGGAGATGAGATCCCAGGCGGCGAACTGGAGCTCGTGGAAGGCAGCCGCCTCCTCGACCAGGTCCGGTCTGTCCCGTGGCGGGAAGACGTTGATGATCGGCTCGATGTGGCAGAGACACGCACGCGGGTCGGCGCGCAGGATGGCCCTACAGGCGGCGATGACCGCCCGCGCCAGGTGGCGCTTGAGCTCCACGCCACGGTCACGCACATACGGATGGAAGAGCCCTTCGTCGCCACAGGCCCAGCTAAAGAAGGAGAGCTCGTTCATTGGCGCGTAGAGCGGCGGGGTGTCGCTGTAGGACGCCAGGAAGCGCGCCGTCGCCTCGCAGTAGGCGGCGAAACGGGCCACCAGCTCATCAGAGAAGAGGTCGAGGTCGTCCGGCCAGCCATAGTGGCAGAGCGTCCATAGCACTTGGACACCCGCTGCCTGGGCGGCCTCCGCGACGGGCGCGAGCGTGGAGAAGTCAAGCACACCATCGCGGTCGATCAGGTGCCACTGGGCCGACTCGCGGACCGTCCCGATGCCTACCCTTCGCACGAGGGCGAAGTCCTCGGACAGATAACGGTCGTGCTGGGTCGCGGCTAGCATATTTACCCGGGTCCCATACTCGTTGATATGGCCGGCAGCCTCGAACCCACCCATCCAGAAGGAGTGAAAGGGGCTTTGCGCGGAGTCGTCGGGTCTCGAGAAGGAATTGACGCTTGCCGGCAACGCGGACGCGGCACGGTCTTCCGTGAAGTGAGTCATTCGGGGTCCGATTGTTCCTTCTCTCGATGCACAGGCTGTGCAGTGAACACACCACCGATGGGCGGCACAAGTGTGCAACGAAAGGCGCGATCCGGACAGGGAATTGCCCTATGCCGTCGATCGGCCTCGGTCGGGGTCGAGCTGTTCCTGACCTTGGCCAAGGTGCCGGTGCCCAGGTAGATCGAGCACGGGGCGGCGTGGCGATCGATCGGGGCAGGATTCACGTTAGTGGGCGAATACGTCGCCGCAATGGAACGCGGCAAGACGGCGCTCGAAAGGTGGATTCGTTTCACCGTACTCGCTGGTCCGGCGGCTCCAGGGAGCGTCCGGCCGATGGACCGCCCTGGATGTCGCGGGTCGGCTTGCCCCGAAGCCCCGAAGCGCGCCAGACGACGTCTTCAGGGCCACGAGCTGTACTTGCCGCCTTGCCACCTTGCCACCTTGCCGCCAATGAACGCGGCCCGTCTCGCAGCTCGGGGTTGTCTCAGGAGCACGTGTTTCGGCTCTGGGCCGTGATTTGGACCCCAACCTGTCACGTCTCGACGGTCGAAGCTCGGCTGTCCACGACTGTTCGTTTCGCCGGCACCCGACGGGGGGCCGAGACGACTGTCCCAACGAGGTACCGCACCGTGAATCCGAAATCGTCTCACAGTCTGACCACCGAGGACCGCTTTCGGGAGGCATTCGAGAGGAATATGGCCGGCAGTGTCGGATCGGGGCAGACTTGTTCGTTGTATAGGTAAGCGGGCGCCCATCGTGGGCACTCGGGACCAGAAGAGAAGGTCATGACCGCCACCTATACCTGGGACATCTTCTGCACCCTCGATGGCTTCGGCTCGTACAACGCCGATGGCGACTGGGGCGGCTACTGGGGCAAGCAGGGTCCCGAGTTCTTGGATCGCCGCGCCGCCCAGTACAGCGAGAATCTGCGCATGGTCATTGGGGCCAACACCTTTCGGGACTCTGTCGAGATGATGGCCTCGAGCACCGAGGAGTCCGAGGTGCATGACGCATGGATCACCCAGATGAAGAGTCTGCCGACGACGGTGGTCTCGTCCTCCCTCGACAGTCCCGTCGACTGGCCGGACGTGACCATCGCGCGCGGCGACGCCGCCGAAATCGTCGCTCGGCTCAAGGAGGAGTCTGACGTGCCGTTGCGCTCGCACGGCAGTCTGTCGCTGAACCGGTCGCTACTGGCTGCCGGTCTGGTCGACCGCGTGCAGTTGACGATCTTCCCGGTGATCTCGGGCCAGACCGGAACATTCCCGATCTTCCAGGGTGCGGCTGACTTCGACCTCGAACTGATCGAAAGCCGGACACTCGACGGCCACACCCAGGAGCTCACCTACCGGCCCACTCTGCATGGCTGAATCCGTCCATTCATTCCCCGACCGGGCAGATGAACCTGACCCCGGCGTCCCCCAGCTGACGGACCAGACGCCGGTCCTGATCCTTGCCGGTCCACTTTTGCGACCAGGGCCTCAGACCACAGGAGATGATTCGCGATGCAATATCTGGTTTCCGTGATCGAGCCGTTCCTCCCGGCTGGCGTCCGGGAAGACGAGACCGGCTCCGCGACCTCGGACGAGATGGCGGCCATCGACGCGTTCAACGACCGGCTTCAGGCCGAGGGGCACTGGGTCTTCGCCGGCGGCCTCGGTTCGCCCAGCACGGCGACGGTGGTCGACAACCGGGGCAATGTGCCGGTGATCACCGACAGGCCCTTCCTGGAATCGAAGGAGCACCTCGGCGGCTTCTGGATCATGGAGGCCGCCGACCTCGACGTGGCGCTCAGGCTCGCCACCGAAGGGTCGAGGGCCTGCAACCGGAAGGTCGAAGTGCGGCCGATCCTGGGCGAGGGCGCGTGACCGATTTCAGGGAGGCGATTACCCGGTCCCACCGTGAGGAGTGGGCGCGGGTCGTCGCGTCCCTGACCAGACGTTTCGGGGACCTCGACGTCGCCGAGGAGGCGGCGGCCGAGGCGTTCGCGGCCGCCGTCGCGCGGTGGCCGGCCGACGGCGTCCCCCCGAACCCCGGCGCCTGGCTGACCACCACGGCCAACCGCAAGGCCATCGACCGGTTCCGACGGGAGAACCGGCGCGCCGACAAGTACAGGGAGGCCTGGATGGTCTTCGACGACGACCCGCCCGAGCCCCTCGGGGCCATCGACGACGACCGGCTCCGGCTGCTCTTCACCTGCTGTCATCCGGCGCTCGCGATGGAGACCCGGGTGGCGTTGACGCTGCGTATGGTCGGCGGTCTGACCATGCCCGAGATCGCCCGGGCCTTCCTGGTCCAGGAGTCCGCCATGGGGCAGCGGATCACCCGCGCCAAAGCCAAGATCAAGGCAGCGCGCATCCCGTACCGGGTGCCGTCGGCGGACGATCTCCCGCCCCGCCTCTCCGGTGTCCTCGCCGTCCTCTTCCTCGTCTTCAACGAGGGCTACCTGGCGACTGGCCCCGACACGGATCCCGTCCGCCTGGACCTGACCGCCGAGGCGATCCGGCTCACTCGCCTGCTTCGCGCGCTCATGCCGGAGGACGGTGAGGTGGCCGGGCTGCTGGCGCTGATGCTGCTCACCGAAGCTCGCCGCACCGCCCGGGTCTCGGCGAGCGGCGAACTGGTAACCCTCGACGAGCAGGACCGTGGCGCCTGGGACGCGGCGTTGGTCGCCGAGGGTCATCAATTGGTGCGTGAGCGCCTGGCCACCGGGGTTGTTCCGGGTCGCTACCAGATCCTCGCGGCGATCAACGCTGTGCATACCTCCGCCCGCGACGTGCGCGACACGGACTGGTGGCAGGTCGTCGCCCTCTACGACCAGCTCGTCCGACTCGACTCCTCGCCAATCATCGCCCTCAACCGGGCCATCGCGGTCGGCGAGCTCGACGGCCCGGAGGTCGCACTCGCGATCGTCGACCGTCTTGAGGACACGTTGGCCGGCTATCACGCCTACCACGCCACCCGGGCTGACCTGCTGCGCCGGCTGGGCCGTGGTCAGGAGGCGCGCGCGGCGTATGACAACGCCATCCAGCTGGCGGGCAACACCGCCGAGATCGCCTACCTGACCCGCCGCCGCGACCAGCTGGGGGCCGAGCCCTTCAGAAGCCGGCCGTCCGGCACGGAACAGGACGGCGAGCAGGAGGGGACCAACGAGTGACCCGGTGGAGGGATCGTCCGTGGAGGGCGTGAAATCGTCCCGATCGGGCTCGCGCAACAGCCAGCACACCGAAAAACGACCACTCGCCTGCGTTCCGCTTCGATGTGCCCCAGGGTGGCACGAGCGGCCATCGTTCGTAGGGGCGAAGCCATCTCGCCCACCGATCATGCTTTCTGAACGGCCATGATGCTGACTGTCAGACAGAACGTCGCCAGTCCTGACTACCCTTCCGATTCCGCTTGAGCCGTCCCAGCCACTCGTCCAGCGGCAGGGTATTGAGCACCCGGTCCGGCGGCACCCAGGCTCGCTGGGCGATGCCGACGCCGTAGGTCTGGTTGGCCAGCCCTTCTGCCGTGTGGGCGTCGGAGTCCACGCTGAGGGTGCAGCCGGCGGCGACGGCGGCCCGGGCGTGGATATCGCGCAGGTCCATCCGGCCGGGGTCACCGTCGATCTCGAGGACGGTGCCGGTTGCCGCCGCCTCGGCGTAGAGCCGGTCCAGGTCGAAGTCGCCGCCGGGCCGCCCACCGACGATCCGGCCGGTCGGGTGGGCGAGCACATCGACCAGCGGGTGCCGGATTGCAGCCAGCGCCCGCTCGGTCAGCCGCTCCCGCTCCTGCCCGAGACCCGTGTGGACCGCCGCGACGACGATATCCAGCTCGGCGAGGACGTCGTCCGGCAGGTCCAGCGAGCCGTCGGCCTTCACCTCCAGCTCGACTCCCTGCAGGACGCGGAACGGCGCCAGCTCCGCATTGACGCGGTCGATCTCCCGCCGCTGCTCCCGCAGGCGCTCGGGCCCGAGACCATTGGCGACCGCCAGACCACGCGAGTGATCGGTAATGGCGAGGTAGGCGTGACCACGCTCCCGGGCGGCGACCGCCATCTCGCGGACGGTGGCGTGGCCGTCGGACCACTCGCTGTGGGCGTGCAGATCGCCGCGCAGGTCGTCGAGGGTCAGGATGCGTGGCAGTTCGTGGCGCAGCGCCAGGTCGATCTCCTCGCCGCCAGCACGCATCGGCGGCGGGATCGGCTGCATCCCGAAGTGGGCGTAGACCTCCTCCTCGGTAGCGAACGTCGTGAGCTGGCCCCCCTCGGTGTAGCCGTACTCGCTCAGGCGACCACCCCGCGCGATCGCCAGGTCCCGGATCCGGATGTCGTGGTACTTGTCGCCGGTGACGTGGAACAGCAGCGCCCCCCAGTGCCGGGATGGGAGCACCCAGAGGTCGGCCGCGAAGCCGCTCAGCAGCTGGACGCGGCAGCGCGTCGGACCGCGAGACTCGACCCGTGTGACGCTGCCAAGAGCGACAAAGGCCGCGACAACGGCCTCCGGCCCATCGGCCGCCGCCACGATGTCCAGGTCGCCGACCGTCTCCCGGAAGCGCCGGACACTCCCGGCGAGCTCGATCCGCTCGATCGACGGCACGGCGGCGCGCAACTGACCAATCAGGTCGAGGCCAAGCTGTCGCGCGGCCCCCAGCGGCCGACGGCCATCGTCGCCGCCGTGCAGCGTCCCGAGCCCCTGCGCGATCCGCTTCGCCTCCCCCGACCCGAGCAGCCCCTCGGCGCGGCCGTCCCCCAGCGCGACCCGCAGGGCATCGAGGCCGTCCACCCCGAGCTCGTCGTAGAGCCGCCGGGCCCGCTTCGGGCCAATGCCGGGGACGGCGAGCAGCTCCGCGACACCGGTCGGCGTCTTCGCCTCGGCCTGCGCCAGCGCCTTCATGCTCCCGCCGTCGAGCAGTTCCCCGATCTTGGACGCGATCGCCTTGCCGACGCCGGGGATCTTGCCGAGCCCGTCCCGTTCGCGAATCGTCGCCAGAGGCTCGGACAGCCCCGCGATCGTCTCGGCGGCCCGCCGGTAGGCGCCGACCTTGAAGGCGGACTCGCCCTGGATCTCGAGCAAGTCGCCCAGGAGCTCGAACGCCCTCGCGATCTCGGCGTTGGTCATCGTCACGGCCATCTCCGTCACCCCCTGGTCGTCGCCTGGATCGCCGGGTCCGGTCACCGTTGAGCGCGTCCGGAAGCGGCCCGGTTGGAGCCGGGTCGACATTGACGACCACCTTACCCGTCAAGAGAATGGCCGACGAGTCGAGTCGAGTCGAGCCGCCCCGCCAGGACGAACGAGCCATCTCTGCCCAACTCATGACCACGATCGCCGGAGGTTACACGTCTGCGGGTACACCTTGCCGACAGACTTCGAAATCAACAGAGACACTCCTGTCCCAAAGGCAAGCGACCTCCTGCCCGGCGACGCGCTGGTCGAGCAGCTCTCGAACGCGGGTATCAAGGGCTGGCGGGTACACGATCGAGCATGACCGAGGACGGACCAAGCAACGAAGCCTGGTATGGAAAGGACGCAGTCGATGAGCGTGACACTTCGGGACGTTACCGCCGAGAACTATCGCGACGTCGTCGCACTTCGCGTCGGGGCAGGGCAGGAGCGCCAGGTTGCGCCGAACGCTGACTCGCTGCTTCAGGCGAACGACGGCCTCGGCGGCGCGCTGGCCCATCTGGAGTTGGTCTCACTTGCCATCTACGCCGGCCCCACGCCGGTCGAGTTCGTGATGTACAACGTGACCCCGGAGCACGACCGTTTCGCCATCATGCGCCTCATGGTCGATGCGCGGCACCAGCGTGGCGGGTCCGGGCGAGCCGCCATGACCCTCCTGCTCGACCGGTTCCTTGCCGCTCCCCAGGCCACGTAGGTGGTGATCGGGCACCAACCGGGGAACGACGCCGCTCACCGGCTCTACCGATCCCGTGGGTTCGTCGACCTCGGTCCGGACGAGGATGGCGAGCTGCTCATGTGGCGCACGCTCAACCCGCAACCCCACGCCTGGACATCGATCTGGAATCCCGCGTGGGTCGACCGCCAATAGCAGGACGTGCTCTCACGCGATCTGGCCCGCCCTGACTCTGGCCGGGCCGCGCCCAGGGTCCGGATCAGCGTTGCTCCAACGTCCAGCGAGCCTCTCGGTCCCGATCCTGACACGCCGCTATGGTACGGTTCTCCGAAGCATTTTCTTCCAGTCAGGAGCGGCCACTCGAACGGGAGCATGCCCTGCATGGCCAATCGACCGGTCGCTGTCGTCGTCGACTCCACCCTCGATGTCCCTACCGCGGTCGCGACGGAGCTCGGCATCACAGTCGTGCCGCTCAACGTCCAGTTCGGCGACGAGACCTTCCTCGACCAGGTCGAGATGTCCTCGGCGGAGTTCCTGGCCCGACTGACGAGCAGCTCCAACCTGCCCCGGACATCGCAGCCGTCGCCGTCCCGCTTCGAGGACGTCTTTCGGGCCGGAATCGAGTCGGGCAACGACGTCCTCTGCCTGACGATCGCGGCGGAACTGTCCGGCACCGGCAACAGCGCCCGCCTGGCGGCCGAAGCGATCGGTCGGGAGCGAGTGCGGGTCGTCGACTCGCGCTCAGTCTCGCTTGGCGGCGGGTTCATCGCGATCGCCGCCGCGCGAGCGGCGCTGGACGGCGCCAGCCTTGACGAAGTCGTGGCGCTGGCCGAGTCGATGCCGGCCCGGATATCGCTCTACGCCGCCCTCGACACGCTGGAGTACCTCCACAAGGGCGGACGGATCGGCCGGGCGTCGGCGCTGGTCGGCTCGCTGCTCAGCATCAAGCCGATCGTCCAGATTCGTGACGGTCAGGTCCAACCGGTCGAGCGCGTCCGGACGTGGCGCAAGGCGATGGACCGGCTCGCCACCCTGGCCGCGGACCACACGCCGATGGACGCGATTGGCGTGATGCACGTCGGCAACCCCGCCGATGCCGAGCGTCTGGCCAGCCGCGTCGCGCCCCTGGCGCCGTCCGGCGAGGTGCTCATCGGCGAACTCGGCCCGGTCGTCGCGACCTACGGTGGTCCCGGCCTGGTCGGTTTCGTCGTGGTCGAGCGTGATTGACGTGAACAACTCCAATTACCGAGCACTTACCGCCCAGCCGACGCTGCCGGCCGCGACGACGTGAGAACCTCACCCAGGGTCTCTGCGAACGCCTGTGGGTGGCCGATGAACCCACCGTGATCGCCGGGAAACGTGACCATTGGCGTCCCGAGCCGTTCCGCCAGCGCCGCTGACGTCTGGTAGGTGAGAAGGTCACCCGAGTCGGCGCCGACACCGACGATGACTCGTGCCGTCCCGCCGTGGAGTGCGGCGATGTCCGGTTCGTACTGGGTCGTCCAGCGCAACTCATGCCCGAAGAACCGGGCGCCGTCGGCGATGTCCTGCTCCGTCGGCTCCATCATCCCTGGTGGCATGTCCTCGGGGTCGTCATCGAAGCCGGCGGTGCCCATGAATGCCGCCCATGCGGCCCCGACACCCTCTTGGTGGAAGGTCTCGATCAACGACTCGGTCCCGGCCCGGTGCGTGGCGGCGTCCGGCAACAACTCAAGGACCGGCGGTTCGTGAGCGATGAGCGTCCGAACGCGGCGGGGATGCCGCGCGACCAGGGCCAACCCTGTCACCGCGCCGCCGCTGGTGCCGAAGACATCGGCGTCCTCGGTGCCGAGGGCATCCAAGAGCGCTACGACGTCGTCGGCCCGGAGTTCGGGCGTGGAGTCCTGGTCGGGATCGTCGATCGTGCTGCGCGATATGCCTCGCGGGTCGTGGGTGACGACGGTGTAGTGGTCGGCGAGCGCGTCGGCGAGCGACGCGAACATCGGCGACGCCATCGGTGAACCAAAGACCAGCAGGATGGGGCCCGAGCCACGGACCTCATAGTAGATCGTGGCACCAGGAACACGGAGAGTCGCTGATCGTGTCATGGTTCAGCCTCCTTCGGCGCTGCCGGCTGTCCTCGGCGGGACGTACGCTCAGGGTAGGACCGACCGGGACAGGACGCTTCTCCGGTATTGCTCACCTTGCGTCTCCCGCGCCTGGCGGCTGGAATCACTCAAAGTGACGGTCGTTACCAGCGCGTCCCCGGCGTGGCTACCGGGAGTCACGCTTGCTTGATCACCGCTTCTCAGTGAGCGGATACGACAACGCGGTCGTGATTGCGCAACCTGGAAGAAGCCTGCCGCCGTCGCCCCGGCTAGACTCGGTACATGGGCCGACGTCCTTACCCGATCAGCGTCAGGGAGACCAGATCATGACGACGAGCACCACCGGTCAGGAGATCGACTTCGCGTTCACCGGCCCGATCACACGGGACGAGGCGACCACCGGCTGGACGGTCATCGAGGTTCCAGGCTCGGCCGAGGCCTTCGGTACCCGGCGTCCAGTGAAGGTGGGCGGCACGATCGATGGTCACGCGTTCAGGGCCACCCTCCTGCCTACGGGCAACGGGCCCCACATGATGCCGATCAACGCCGCCTTGCGGAAGGTCATAGGCAAGGACGAGATGGGGGATGAGGTGCAGATTCACCTCACACAACGGTTCAGCTAAAGCGCACCCAATGGCTGAGCCGGGTGTGCCGGGCAGTGGGGCCGGAGAAACCAGCCAGTCCGGACGGTCAGATGAACTGGTACCCAGCCGTCCGGGTCGTCGAAGCCGACCGCTCGCGTCACCGAACGGCAGACCCAGCCATCGAGCGAACCAGCCAATCGTCGAGCCGTGTCTCACCAAGTGAGGCGCCATCGCTGGGGATGAGCGTCCGCTCGGGAAGTTCCTCTTCGACGTCATAGTAGCGAGCACGGGGATCAGCGACAGCCTGGCGCGGATCGTGGCCAGCATCCAGGAACAGTCGGATCGCATCGACGAGCTGGAACCGCTCGGGGCCGGCGATCTCGATGGTCCCGTTCAGCGGACGACCAACGCTAACCCGCGCCACCGCACGGGCCACATCCTCCGCCGCGATGGGTTGCAGCAGGACAGGGGCCAGCCAAACCGTCTCCCCCTGGGTGGCAGCATCCGCGATTCCTCCAAGGAACTCGAAGAACTGCGTCGCCTGAACGATCGAAAACGGGACAACGCCCTCCCTGATCATCTGCTCCTGGACGATCTTCGCCCGGAAGTATCCGCTGGCGGACAGTCGTTCGGTCCCCACCACCGACAGCGCGACGTGATGCCCCACACCCGCGGCGGCCTCAGCGGCGAGAAGGTTGCGGGTCGAGGTCTGGAAGAACGTCATGACGGCGCTCTTCTCCCAGGAAGGCGCGTTCGACACGTCGATGACGACCGGTGCCCCCCTGAGCGCGTCGGCCAGGCCCTCACCGGTCAGCGTGTTCACGCCGGTGCGTGGCGACGCCGCGATCACGTCGTGCCCATTCGCAAGCAAGTCGGCAACGACCTTCGAGCCGATCAGCCCCGTTCCACCAATGACCACGATCTTCATTCTGACCTCTCCCGGTCGTCTCCTGGCCCGCCTGTCCCGTCCCCCACGGGACGGCAGTCCTTCGACGACGATCGTCGTCAGCCACTGTGGCGGGCCTCTGAGATTGAGGACCGGGAGCCGGCCGATTCTGTGACAACCGCAGCCGTCAGTCGAATCAGTCAGCGTTGTCGCAGTCAGTACCGGGCGTTAGGTCCGCCCCCGATCGCGACGTGAATCCCGCCAGCTTGACCGGGTTCATGACCCACATGATCTGATCGACCCCGGTCGCCGCGGCACTGATGACCATCAGGGTCACCGGTCTTCCGTCACGCGAGACCAGCACGCCCGACTGCCCGTTGACCGCGACCCACTCGACATCGGCATCGGTCCAGAATCTGGCCGAGAATCCCGCGACGAACCGCGCGACGCGCGTGCGGCTCATGATCGGCACCCGGACGACTCCCGCGATGCCGCCACCGTCCGAGTAACTGACCACGTCCGCGGCCAGGATGGTTTCCAGTCTGGCGAGATCGCCCACCCTGGCCGCGGCCAGAAACGCCTCCAGGAGGCGTCGCTGCTCGATCGGCGTCACCCGCTCCTGTCGCCCCGCGCCAACGTGCTTCCGGGCGCGGCTGACGAGCTGCCGGGCGTTGGCTTCGCTCTGGGCGAGAACCGTCGCGATCTTTGGGTAGGGATAGTCGAACGCCTCCCGCAACACGTACGCGGCGCGCTCGGTGGGCGTCAGCGTCTCCAGCAGCAGGAGGACCGCCAGTTCCAGCGCCTCGCCCCGCTCGGCTCCGATCTGAGGATCCGCGCTCGTGTCGACCGGCTCGGGAAGCCAGGTGCCGATGTACGTCTCCCGCCTGACACGGGCGGACTGGGCGACATTGATCGCGAGCCGGACGGTGGCCGCGATCAGGAAACCGACCGGATCGAGCACGACCGAACGATCCGTGGTCTGCCACCGGATCCAGATCTCCTGGACGATGTCCTCCGCTTCGGTCGTGCTCCCCAGCATCCGGTAGGCGATCCCAAAGAGTCGGGGGCGAACACTTACGAAATCCGAAACGGCCTGCTCAAGGGGTTCCGTCGGTCGCCTGCGGTGGTGCGGCACGGTCGGACACCCTCCATCGCCCCAGCGGGATCAGCCTGTGCGTGACGTCCGATCCGCAGTTTACCGGCAGCGTCCATCCGGGATCCTCCTGCGCTCCCTCAATC
>JAABUS010007587.1_pt1 | contig 12356 bp, 12 predicted proteins | sample 5560161 | NCBI WGS metagenome assembly JAABUS01 (sample SAMN10711885, study PRJNA513376) | rock metagenome | isolation source: Antarctica rocks | place: Antarctica: Victoria Land, Trio Nunatak nord | collected 2016-01-04 | reverse complement strand
GCTTAAATTCTTATGGGTATTCTTTAGTGTAAGTCTTTTGCTACTGGCAGGAGCAGGGGTTTGGATATACAACGCTGTAAATGCCCGGGATGCAGCTGTCAGGGCATTAATGAATTACCAGTCAGCATATAAACCTGAGCAAAGAAAATGGTTGGAGGGCTATGTAGATTATATGATTAAAAAACATCCTGGTGAAACAAAAGAGTATGTAAAAAACCACGGGCACGTGCCGGATAACTAAAAGGAGGAAAAAGCTGATCAGGAATATGCGTAATTTACCCAATCATAAGTAACCTTTTATGATGCGTCAGAATATGAAAAGATAGGTAAAGGCTTGACAGAAGGACTTAAGACTTTGGTTGAAAAATATAAATAAATTTACATTATGGAAACATACATAGCATGCCCCAAAGATGAAGCACAGGAAAGGGCTTTAAAAGCTTTTTTTGAGGCTCTGCAGGTACCTTATGAAACAGAGCCTCCAGAGGATAGCGAAAACCCTTATACCCCTGAATTTGTTACTAAAATGAAGCGCTCAGAAAAATAAAAAGCTTTCCAAACAATTGGTGGAATTAACAAGAATTTCCAGAACTGATCTTAATTTACAATCAGTTTTACTTTTTTCAAACGTAGAGATTCAGTACATAGTGAGTAGCGAATTGAACAGGATAATAAAAAATTGAGTTGATAAATGCAGATAGAACAGAAGTTTGTTTCAGATATAAAAAATTTACTTGCTACGGGCAGGCAAAAGGCCTACAACACTATCAATTCTGTAATGGTGGAGGTTTATTGGAGTATTGGTAAACGGATTGTAGAAGAAGAACAAAGCGGAAACGCAAGGGCTGATTATGGTTCTTTTCTTATTAAGGAGCTTTCTAAGGAGTTGGCTAATGAATTTGGGAAAGGCTTTTCTGAGGCCAATCTTCGTAATTTCAGGCAGTTCTACCTCACGTTTCCTGATCAGGACATTCGCTACACACTGTGTAGCAAATTGAGCTGGAGCCATAACAGGTTGATAATGCGGATTGAAAATCCTTCTGCAAGGCAATATTACTTAACCGAGACTGCTAACCAAAACTGGAGTGTGCGAACCTTGCAAAGGAATATCAACACTTTTTATTACGAACGTTTGCTCTCATCGCAAAATAAAAACGAAGTGCTGCAGCAATCAGGTCAGTTAGAGAAACAATCTTCTGCTGATTTTATTAAAGACCCTTACATTTTTGAATTTCTACATATTCCGCAACCTTTCGATGCCAACGAACAACAGATTGAAACAGCTTTAATCAGCAACTTGCAACAGTTTTTATTAGAGCTGGGGAAAGGCTTTTCATTTGTAGGTCGGCAGTTTCGCATCAGCACAGAAACTTCCCACTTTTTTATTGACCTTGTTTTTTACAATTATATCCTGAAATGCTTCGTACTGTTCGACTTAAAGACCGGGAAGCTTACCCACCAGGATACAGGGCAAATGGATATGTACATCCGTTTGTTCGACGACCTGAAGCGCACTGAAGGCGATAACCCAACTATTGGCATTATCCTGTGCAGCGAAAAAGATGAAACCGTAGTTAAATATTCTGTTCTAAAAGAAAATGAACAACTTTTTGCTACCCGGTACCGCCTTTATTTGCCTTCTGAACAAGAACTGATTGCCGAAATTGAAAGGGAGAAATTACTGATTAGTGAACAATTAAATAAATATAAATAAATAAGAAATAGTTATGAATGAGATATATTTTACAAATACTTCTTTCTGAATCAAGCATCAACCATCCTTTGAATACTCATCTTCTAAATTTTAATTAAAGGCACAAAATTTAGATAATTAAAATTTGATTAATTGAAAGGGTTTTTTAAAATGTATCTGAAGGGAGTTTTACCAGGTGCCGGCAGATGAGCAGGATTTTAAAAAAACGGTCGTTTTATTAAAATCCTCAGGTTGATGTATTATACTGAAATTAGTTTACACTAAGTGGTGTATTCCTAATATAGGTTGACAGGTTACAAGACAATTCTAAAAGTGAAGATATTATCTGATTAAAATAACTGTTCCTAGTAAGTTGACAGGCTGATACTGAGTAAAGCCTCTTATTACATAAATATAAATCCCTTCAGGTTGAAGCTGTCCATTGAAATAGCCATTCCAACCATAGGTAATATTGTTTGTTGAAAAAATTTTTTCACCCCATCTATTATATATTGCAAATTCTTTTAACTTAATTGAAGTTCCGGCTGGTATCCTCACTATGTCATTTCTGCCATCGCCATTAGGTGTAAAAGCATTTGGCATAAACAATGAAATGGATACATGAATAAGAATACTTTTCTGAACGGTACATCCATTACTATTAACTGCAGTGAATACATACTTTGTTGTATTTAAGGGAGAAGCGATCGGGTTTAACACCGAAGCACTATTTAACCATTCAGAAGGATTCCAGTTATAGGAAAATAAATCTCCTGCAACAACAGCAGTTAACTGTACTTTATTTCCGGCACTAATAGTAGTGTCCCCTGGTAGTAATGCCACGTCGGGTACCAGTTTTATAAACATGGTTATAGCATTTGAAGCAATATTTTGGGTAACAGGGCAACCTCTGCTGTTGACTGTTATAATACATTTAATTATATCTCCCTCATTTAATTTATCGTTTGTGTAATTACTGTTGTTATAGCCAACATTACTTCCATTTAATTGCCATTGATACGTGCTAATGGAGTCCGGATTTATTACGGATGCCTTAAAGGTAACAGCTTTGCCTTGGCAAATTACAGTATCGCTTGCAGTGATACTTACTTTTGGCATAAAAGAGCTATTAATATGAAAAATTATACTATTACTTTTTACAGTGACAGGTTTGCAGGCATTGGTGGTTGTTTGAACTGCACAAAAAAGTGTATCGTTATTTTTAAGTGTGTTAGTTATATAGATTGCACTGTCTCCACCCACGGTAATACCGTTCTTTACCCAATTAAATACAAAATTGGTAGGAGTATAACCTATGGCAGAAACATGTGCTTTTATGCTAATGGTTTGGCCGGAACAGATATTAGTGAAAGGAGTGCTGATAGTTAAACTTGGATTTACAGGTATATAAGAAGAATGATCTACCTTTCTTATCCTCTGGTTAGATTGGTCACAAAATAAAAAGTTTCCTGCTTTGTCTGTTGTTATTCCAGATTGTGATATAGCTGCCCCATTAGTAATATGTAAACTTGAACAGGTAGCTAAACCGGAGTCACCAAAATATGCCTCTATACCATTTCCTGCAACAGTTGAAATAATACCTGTAGACAGGTCTATTTTTCTTATTACGGAATTTCCTTCCTCAGCAATGAGCAAATTATTATTTGCATCAAAAGTTATATCTACAGGAGTATTTAGTTGGGCATTTATGGCTAAACCGCCATCACCTGTATAGGCAAAACCGTTTACTTTACCAGTGCCGGCAATAGTGGTAATAACCCCTGTGGAGACCGTTAATTTAAGAATACAATTATGGACAGGGTCTGCAAAGAAAACATCTCCTGATACATTCACCCGTAATCCCGTAACATAAAACCCTGTTTGCAAAGCAATTGAACCACTTCCGGCATAAGCACCTGTACCATTCCCAGCTATTTTTGTAATGATGCCCGTTCCTGCATCTACTTTAAAAATATAATTGGTACCACCATAACCTGTAAAGTCACTTACACCTATATAAATATTACCCATACTGTCTAAATCAATAGAAGAGGGTTGAGGCAATCCAGTATTAATTGCCAAATTGTTATCGATGTAGTTGATAGTGCCATTACCGGCAAAAGTTTTTATGATATGAGTTTGTCCATCTATTTTCCGTATGCGATTATTCCATGTATCACAAATGAAAAAATCTCCTTGTTTATTTATAACAAATGCTGAGGGATTATAAAGCGATGCATCTGCTGCAGGGCCTTCATCGCCAGAAAAGGCTCCCGTCCCATTACCTGCCACAGTGTTTATTATTCCTGTCGCCGCATCAATTTTTCTAATTTGGTTAGTGCCATCAGTAATATAAATATTACCGGCATTATCTGTTCTTATTGAATTTAAATAATTTAAAGGATCATTAATAGCAAGTATTCCATCCATCGAATTTCCAAATTCTCCATTACCGGCGATTGTAGTAATTATTTGTGCAGGGCAAGAGAAGGAAGTAGTGAATAATAAGACAACCATAGTATAAAAAAGTAATTTTTTCATTTACTTAAGTCTTATCACTAAAGAGATTTCAATTAATTGAAGAAATAGCTTTATCCAATATTTGATCATCCCCGGAATTCAGGGCAGAAATATTAAAAGGCACTGCTATATCGGGAGGAAAGCCAGCCTGTTCATAGGATTTTCCATTTATGTACTTAAATTCGGAAGAAGAGGTGTAAACAGACAAAAATCCCGGTATGATGAATTGTCCGTCATTGTATACTGCATTAGCTGTTATAGGACCAGTTGCACCCCATGTAGCTTCGCCAATAAACTTTCCTTTGGGTACTACTTTTATAGCCATGGTAACTGCTTCTGCCAGAGACACGGTATAATTATCAGCAAGGACAACCAATGGTCGCATAAAAGCTTTACTTTCTAATTGAGGAAGGATGGTAGCATTGATCCAGGGAGTAAAATCTAACCGACCAATTCCACTTTTATAACGGGAAAATCCAAAGTGAAGGGGTTTATCAATAAAATGACCAATAAAGAAATTCAAATCGGTAATATTACCACCGGGATTGTTTCGTACATCTATAATTATCCCTTTAATTGAAGGGTTATTTAATTGTCTGAAGAAATACTGCAAAACATTTTTAGCGCTATTATTTCCAGGTGATAAAAAAGCTTCTTCCAAGGCAAATTCATTACAATTAAAATAAAGTATAGATTTCTGAATTGTTCCACTTAATAAGATTAGCCTATGTTGATCAGAGGTTATATAAAAACCGGAATAAAAGTCTGGATCAAGGTAATTGGTATCAATAGACTGATAGGAATAAGGACTATGAAAATTGCTGCTGATAAGTTTTCGATTTAAAGCCGGATAAATATAATTGCCTGTAACAGCAGAATCTGTAAACTGAATTATATAATGGTTATCAAACAAGCCCCCTGTTATTTGTTTAAAATAATCTATAGAAGTATAAATATCCTGACTCCTTTTAATATCCAATGCTGCAAATAAGGGTTTATAAATATAATAAACCTGGTCCCAGTTAGTAGTATCCTTGTCCCAATAAATATAATTGGAATTCATTTGGTTCCAGAAGTTTTCGAAGATTTCACTAAAGTTAGAAGGATAATTATAAATTATGGGAGCAGGAACATCTTTTTTGCAATGAATAAAAGAAATACAGATAATACAGATAAAAAAAATCTTTCTAATATTCATTTCTTATAATAATGAGTATTTAATAAAAAAATTACACCTGCAGAAATTGTTACTACTTTATTATACCTGGCTACCTGATGAACCATATATCTTTTTTGCTGATCCGTTTGGGATTGATAATACCTGCAATTTAAATCAATTATATAGTTGCTATTAAAATGGTACTGTATACCTGACCCTATTATCCAACCTAATTCAAATCGGTTATCCTTTACAGGATTAAATATGTATTTTTCTTTAAAGGGTTGGAGTTGAAAAATTTCTCCCATTTGATTGGCTGAAGTGGCAGCTGAAAAAATATTAGGTATCTTGCCATGTACTGAACCGCTTAACCAATATGCACCATACAAACCTGCGTCTATTAAAACCCGTAATTTTTTTCCATATATAAAACCGCCCATTAGCGGTAATTGAATATAAGTATTTTTATAAGTAGTACCTACTCCGCTAAGCGAGTCAATACGGTTAGAAGAATAATTTTTATCAGTTATGCTAAGCCGTACGTCTGCATACATCCATTCTTTTATTTCTTTTTTATAACCGATGCCAAAGTGACGTCCAGAAGCTGAATGAATAACAGTAGAAGCCTGGTTAGATATGTTAGTAATAAGTTGCCCTTCACTAAACCCTGCTTCCAGGCCCAATGCATGTTGGGCTTTGGAAGTAAGATTAATGATAATTAAAAAAATAATTAAAAAGTTTTGTTTTAACCACATTAATAGAAACAATTTTACTATCTTCTTATTTTTTTATAGTTAATAAGTCCGAATCCTCAAACTCCTTTTTAAAGTAAAAATTTTTTGTGCCACTTACTGAAATAGCTGTAGAATTTACTAATTTCCAACCCAATAAACTCATATAATTCAAAACATCAGGCACAGTTTTCAAAGAGGTTACTTTTTGCAAAGTAGTTTTTATACTGGGGTCTGTAAATGAAAACAAAGAATCGACCTCACCTAAGGAAAGAATTATGCGAAGTTTTTGGCCAAAGCCTTTCTCATATGTCATAATTTCACAATATTTATCAACTTTTTTCTGAGAAAAAACTGAGGCAATTGAACAAAAAAATATTACTATTGCTAACACAAAATTTTTCATCCAATTATATATAAATAAGTTAAGGTTATAGAACTTTTTGTTTACTTTATTTTTGAACAAGATTGGCTAAAAATGTTTTAACAATAAATGATGTAGGTGCTCCATTATTGGGTTTTACCGAAAAAGATACTTTAACAGCTACAAGATTATTAAAAGGCTGTAAATGTTCAACAGTGTATTGAGTAGTTAAATTAGGGGCTTCATAGGCAATGGTACCTCCAATATTTTGATAAGTTCCATTTGTTCTGAAGTCATAGCCTGTATTTGGATTAAGCAATTCTACCTTAGTAGATAGATTTTGAATGGTTGCACCGCTTACTGTACTATTTATGACATTATTATTAGTAATAAACACACTGTTAAAAATAGCTGCATCAACAGTATAATTATTGACGTACTGAGTGTAAGGAACAGTCGGATCAAAAGGAGGATGAACAATTGATGACGTGGTTGTAACATTTACAGTAGGGCGGCCAGTTAAATTAAATAAACCTAATGGATAAGCTACCAAAGGCTTAGGTGCGCCTACAGTATTAGCAATGGTTTGTCCAGGAAACACTAAGGAATTAGGAACTAAAGGTTGACTGCTGGTAAGCGATCCTGCAAGTGAAAGAGTGGTATTCATTGTAAGGTCAACTTCTTGCGTGTTACTACCGTTTCCTCCAAAAATTCCACTGAAAAACCCAGCTACGTTGCCGGCTAGGCCACCAATTGCAGCATTTTTCATGTTATCTCCCATTGTACCTAAAAAACCAGCTCCAGCTGTACCATATATCTCCGCTGCACCTAAAATTCCATTGATTAAAGCACTACTCCAGTTAAAACCTGTTGACCTTTGGGTTATATTTCCGCTAAATGTCCCTTGTTGGGTTCCATTTAGCTGAACCTGGCTAATGCTTACCGTTCTTGAATTCCATGTAAAACCTAAATGAGGATAAGCAGTACCTGAGAAACTGCGGTCATAAGCAATTTGATATTGCATAGCATACCAACCACCGCCGACAGCAACACCTGTATTGTTTGTTTTGGTAAAAGCGGCAGTATTGTTATTTACATCTACCAAATCTACTCCATCAAAATTAAGCATTTTTGAAGCTGAAGAATTATCAGTGTAGACAGCCAAACCATGTTCAATATTAGAACTGCTGCCAAAAAGTCCTGATGGGATATACAAATAAAATCGCAAAATACCTCTAAACCTGTTATAAAGAGCAAAATACAGTCCTCCTGGAGGTTGCGTGTTAGCATAAGGCATAACATTAGGGTTGAAAGTATTATATACTAAAGCCCATCCGTCATTGCTTTTATAATCACTAACTAAGTTAGCATCAATATAGCTACCTGATTGGCTTTGCCAAGGCATTGGTGGTTTAACAGAAGAGTTAGGTGACACTGGCATACTCGTAGCTGTTTCCCAATTGAAATAATAATTATCATCCTTGCTTTTAATATTATTAATTGCAATGCTTTTGTAGTCAAGTTCTTTTTTGCAACTACCTAATCCTAAAAGGAAACAAATGAGGAAATAATTTGATCCTCTCCACCAAGCTGAATTTTTCATAAATAATAGTTTTGGTTAAGAAGTAAAAGTATTATAAAAAGAAAGCATGTGACATTAAGTTAATGTTATCTTAAAATCAAAAGTTGGTAAGTTCTTGAAAGTGGAAAATAAGTTTGATTAAAAATAAAAATGGCCTGCACTTGGCCATGATTTATGGTAATAAATCTTTATGTATTTTAGTTCACATTTCAAAGAGACAAAGCTCAATTTTAAACTGCCACCAAAATGACTTTAAAAATGCGGGTTGAATAATCAAACCTCAATATTTTAAATAAACGGGTGTTCAAATAAGATACATTGTAACGCTAATAATTGTCATCTTATAATTTTTATTTTTATCCCAGGTGTCCTATAATTATAGTATTGAGGATAATGCCCTTTACGTCCATTCTGTATCAAATTAATTAAACAATTAAATTGATACAACTTTTTAAAGAAATAAAATGACAAAATACCCCTTTTTGTGCTTTAACTGTTTTATTTTTAAAGCTTAGTATTAAATTGATACGATAATAAAGATAAAATACATTAGGTGGAGTACAATAACTCAAACAGGAGCAAGGCAGTTGTTAGATTTGCAGGATTTTGATTTGGTGCTTCAGGAGCAAATTAGCGGATCAGTTGCTTTCGCTAAAAGACCTAAAGGACAGGAAGTACTTAAAATGGTAAAAGCAGGAAAAGTAACTGATCTCTTCGTCGAAGAGTTTTCCCGCCTTGGAAGAAATGCTTATGATACACTAACAACCCTACAGATTTGTGAAGAAAATAATGTGAATGTTCATATACAAAACATGAGTGTAAGCAGCAGAGTCAATGAAAAGGCAAATCCTTTATTCAAAATGTTCAGTCACATTTTTTCGGTTATTGCTGAACAGGAACGCGAACAAATTAAAGAACGTACAGAAATGGGTAAGGTAGCAGCACGACAAAAAGGTGTTGTATTTGGCAGAAAGCAAGGCTCTAATGAACGTAAGGTAGATTTCCTTGGAAAAGACGGAAGTAAAAAGATTTTAAAATATCTATCAACAGGAGAATATACAATCAGAGAAATAAGCAAGTTAACAGAGACCTCAACTGCAACTGTTATGAAGGTGAAAAACATTGCTTTAGAAACAAAAGTCTTATTTAGTATAATGCTGGCATTTTCACTTAAATGTTGTAATGCTTTGCTTTTTGATTAATCCAATTTCTTACCGGCACTTCAAAAAACTTATATGTCAAATGTGAAACAAGTAGAACCAATGATATAAAACCTAAACATATAAACCAGGCTGTAAACATTCCTGGTTTCGGCGGAGGACCTAATGATGCTTTGTTTGGGTCAGTCGGATTTAAATAAGTCAAAGCTGCTATAATTGTAAATAAAAGGGGTTGATGTGTCAGATAAATTGAAAATGACCAATCACCAAGTTTTTGTAAAGCAGTTGTACTAAATAACTTGTCTATTCCGGAACTGCCAAAAGCACCACATAGCAATATAAATGGGAAAAATATAATCGTTATGAAGTCGGGTAAATTAAAGTGCATGCAAAGAAGCACAAGTAAAAAAAGGCATAGCAAAATATAACCATTTGAAAATATATTTTTTAGCCAATTTAGTTTATACGCTTCATACACAACCATGCCCAAAATGAAGCCACACAAACATCTTAAATACCCGTATTGATACGCAACATTAATGCTTAATTGTGCAGGATCAACTTTTACAAATGCAATTTCCTTTGGAACCGTTACTAACGGAACGATAAAAAAAGCAATGCACCAATAACCTGCCACACAAATGAGCGCTACAATTGCTTTTGAAGATTTATGTAGCTTTTGAAATGGTGCTACTAAAAATGGAAATATCATGTAAGCCCACCATTCGGTGCTTATAGACCATGACGCATGATCCCAGGTAAACCAATTATGAAAGTTCATCGAATGAAGTAGTAGCAGATTTGTTACGATAGAATAAGTATTGTTATCTATTTGAAGAACCGGAATTTTTGGAATACCAAGCCTTGCTGCAATAAAAAATAAAGCAATGCAATAGCTAAGAGTTAGCAAATGCAATGGATATACTCTTGCAAAACGGGCTATTGTAAATTTTTTGAATGAGCTTCGGTTAACTTCATTAAAAAACTTGTTTCCGTAGACATGACACATGATAAAGCCGCTCAAAATAAAAAAAAATCAACCATTAAATACATCCGACTTAGAACCATCGAGTCTTTTCTTTTTATCAGCATATCTCCTCCGTTACCAATCATTAAATCTACATGGTAAATGACCGTCAGTAATGCAGCAATGCCACGCATTGGAGTCAAGTTAGTTAAATATTTATTCATAAGTAAGGTAGCTATTTGGTTTGATGGTCTGTATATGCTTGCAGGCAAAGGAATAGAGCTTTATGCCACACGAATATTTAAGTTCTGCTGCTTCAACCTTGTTCCAGATGTAAAATAGGAAGCTCATATATTTTTGAGATACTACATTAGTTTTCTGAAATGACAACCCGGTACTTATTTTTATATACTATATGTCCATTGGCTTTTATATAGGGTTGTATTGCATTTGATATTGTGTCGTAAACTTTTTCGAAACCACTGTTTTCAATAGCTCGTGCCACCGGACCAGCAGACATTAAACCCTTTAACGCTGTGTCGGCATTAGGATAATCCCACATAGATGGTACATCAAAAGTGGTGATTTTACAAAACCCAATTTCTTCCAGAACTTTTTCCAATAACCCATTTTCCGAAAGTGCAAATGGACCCGGAGCTCCCGGCGGAGGTGGAGGTAAAAGGCTGCCTACTGCTTTTAAGTAAGTAGCTGCTTCACATTCTTCTTTGTTGCCCCAAATCATGGTTACTAATTTTCCGTCATCTGCTAAAACTCTTTTTGCTTCTAAAAGTGCATGTTTAGTGTTGGCAGCGTATTGAAATGAATTAAAACCGCAAACCACATCAAAGGATTTATCTTCAAAAGGAAGTTCTTCCATTTCTCCTATAACCAAATTGGCAGTTGGCAATCTTTTCTTAGCTTCTTGTATAAACTCAGCCGTTGCATCAAGTCCGGTTATGCTGGCTTCTCTGTCGCTTGCGAGTTTACAAAAGTAACCTGTACCGCAACCGATATCCAGTAATCTTTGTGCAGAGGATAACGATAAAGCACTCAGAACAAAGTCATAACCTGCTTGTCCTGTCTTTTCCTGAATGTCAGCCCAGTCTTTAGGTCGTTGCCCCCAAAGTCTGCCTTGTATTGCTTGTGAACCCATAATAGCTTATCTAATTGTTAACTATAAAAATAATTTCTGCCAACGTTGACGGCTTGACGATGTTGCGGCATTCACTGTTCGTCCAGCCCGTAACTGCTGCTAAATTTATAAATAAAGTTCATTGTTTGTTCTATTTGCCCGGCGTTATTAGTCTGCTGTAACTAAAGCCGATTAGCGAACAAGAAGTTGAGCTAATATTCGTCGTCGGCCATATTGCCAAACCGCATGTGTACCCTGAATGGTAAATATAGTTCTTAGAAATAAGAAGGCCAAAGAGTGAAAGTCTCTTATGTGCGGGATTAATTACCCCAAGCATTAGAAGCCTCAATGCCTGCCCCGCACATGTTGCGTCCAGGCCGGAGGACTTGTTGACTATCGTGCTACGTTCATTTGCTTAACATCTGCCTGTACATTATCTACATACAAGGTGTAGATATAACTTCCTGCAGCGAGTGTAATAGTATTCAGATTCAGTTGCCCCATTCCTCTATTATTTAGTGTTACTTGCTTAATCACACTTCCTTTTACATCAGATATGACCAGTTTGGCACTGCTTACACTTGTAGGCACATGGTACCGTATTACGGCATTGCCATTAGAAGGATTAGGAGCACTCTGCTCCAAGGTAAGCGGAAGAAAGGGAAAGAGAAGTGCTATTCTTATTACCTGTATTTAGCGCTTTTATTTCTGCTAGTTCATCCTTAAGTTCCCTTGTTTTCCTTACTCAGCTCCTGTACTGCTTTCACAAGTGGCACCACAAACTCTGCATATCTAAGTCCATAAAGGTCCCCTTCAAAGAGTTATATTCTTGCAACATCATGCTGAAAAAATATTATTTATTCTAAATTGATTCATTCCGCGGTTGCAGGGCTAATTATTACCTTTACTTCTTCAATCTTATTTGCTGGAAAATTTGCGCAACTAGAATGCTCCCTGATAACATCTTCACTTTCTGCTTCGTGAATGCAATATATTTTGTCTTTGGTAACATAAGATTCAACCCAGTTGTATGGTTTACCTAATACAG
>JAABUS010007585.1_pt1 | contig 12361 bp, 10 predicted proteins | sample 5560161 | NCBI WGS metagenome assembly JAABUS01 (sample SAMN10711885, study PRJNA513376) | rock metagenome | isolation source: Antarctica rocks | place: Antarctica: Victoria Land, Trio Nunatak nord | collected 2016-01-04 | reverse complement strand
TAGGTAGCCTATAGGTAACCTACCTGCGGTTCGGTAACGCGTAGACCAGTTTCCTTCCCCCAATATTGAGGTGGGATCATGCCTGCTTACGGTCGTTGCTTTAACTCCTGACTACCTTGTACATGCGCAAGATGACAGTGATCATTGGCGCTCGACGACCGAGCCACGGCGCAACCAATGCCCAAAAGCAATAGAGAGTACAACAACTGTAGCAGGATGGGTCGGCAACCCTGAGTTGGAATACTTAGGAGTCCCAATGCTGAGGCTGAGGACAGCATGTTACCCGCTCTGCTGCTTGTGTTCTATCATCGATGCGGAACTGCAGGTCGCCAGCTGATGTGATGATGCCAGTTCTCATCTTGCAGCGACAGTTGGGGAGTCGACAGGATCTTGTGTAACATGGTGTTCAGCCCAGAACTTGCGTTAAAGACGTCGAGGTACCCTATCAGTACCCTGTACTTACCGCTACCCTATCAGTACCGTATCCCAATGGGCCGGGGGGGGGGCGGAGGCCACAGGGGGGGTTTGGGTGGTTAAAGTGGCAGGACCTCTCTCGCTTGAACGTTCCCGAACCGCTGCAAGTTGGATTGGAAACCATGCACAAAAGGCTCAGCCCGCTCTTATGAGCACTCTGATTTGCCCCTCACTGGTTATCTTCCGATCAGGTTTCCCTTGGTTGGAAAGCGGCGGGTCGACGCTGTCATCTGATCAATGTCGTCTGCGAGACATGAGGACTGTCACAGCATCGTCTCAAGTCGAGGGTTTTGCGATGCAGCGCAGAGTGACAGCGCATTGCGTCAGGCGACTGCAAGGAAGGATCTTTGCCATCTCACTGAGGAAATTATGCCCAGTGACGAAACATTGGGACCAGTCGGGGGTGCTAGTGCGAGGGTGAACATGGATGCCACGCGACGATGATCTGCCACCCCAGATCAAGATTCCCATCCAATAAACTCCCCCCTTCCCCCCCTTTCCCCCCTTTGGCTATGTTGGGGGGCAAACGGCTGACCCGGCAAAGTCCGCCCAGACTTTTACCTTTTTCTGATGAAAAAATGCTTGGCGATGCACGCGTACTAGTACAGTACTTACCTAGTAAAATACCTTAGCATCAGGAGGGAGGGGTTCATGGCGGGCCTTGTCGTTCACATGGCCTCCAACTCCAAGATTATTCCCAACCTTGCCTAGGTAAACTAAAGTACTATCTTCGACCTGCACCGTGATTATTATTATTATTAGTGCCTTAAGGTAGGTCTTCCGTACTGTGCCACGGTGCCACCGCTTTGCTCCGAGTATCCAGCTGTCGTCATCAAAACCGTGGGTCCGTGGGTTCCGATGCTGCGATACTGTACTCTGAGAACCAGGAAAGCAAAGTGCTAAAGGAACTACTGTATCTAGATCTAAGATAGACGCTCAACGTATGCAAAATGAGGCTTCGTCGGTCCGGCACGCAAGCAGAAACCCCTCCAGGTTTAACGGCCACGGTCGGGCTGAGTGGTGTAGTCAAAGCACCTTCGACCTATTCATCAAGGTTTACACTTCCTTCTAGGTATGGTCTGGACGGCAAAAGTCGTAAACTTGCCCGTTCTCTTTAAACACCCATGCACGCCATGTTTTCCTTGGTGGCCTGCGAGGCTGCAAACCGATGGGACTTTCACGCCGCATGAGAAAACCAATGTGGCCAAGCTATTCGAGCATCAGGCATGGTGCCGCTCCCGTTGCTGCAGCTTATTCATCAATAGTGTCTCAGCCACCCATTGGTGATCTTACTCGGATTTGGTTTTGGTTGTTGAAAACTTGATCCCAAGGGACGACGGGGACTGATACGGGAGGCAACTTCCGCTCGTTCCACTTCGACGGATTTTTGGTTTGCAAGGAAGAGAAGGAGATATTGGAGGTAACAGAACGGCGCTACCAAGCGTACCGAATGTCGTACTTTAGTGTCTCGCCTTCTCAGGGGACGTCCTTGACACTGTGGCACGGTTCCGTTGAGGATCCGGCGTTGTCGACTTGAGCGTCGACTACGCAGAGCTTGTTGGGGCTAATTACAAGCTTGTTGCTTCCACTGCGTAAGCAATTCGGCCATTTTTGCCTGGAGAATGTCTCGTCGACTTCGTGGTATCGCAGGTACCACGGTTGCTGACTGAATTGGTAAGATCATCAAAACACCAAGGTACACCAATGCGACACCATTATGTCTTAATTAACTCCCACACCGCTTGATACAAGCCCAGGGAATTGCCGCTGATGGAAACTTGCAATTTGGAAGAATCCTGGGTCCATCTGCTGTGAAACTTCTGCCCCAGTCTTGTGGAAAATCAAGATATCTAATCATCCTGTATCTAAAGGTCGCTTATCGCCGTATGTCGATGTGCAACTGGGTAACATTGACCCATTGAACTGGGCTGACATGTCATCGACGGCTCGACACGAAAGGTGCCATGTGGTCCGGCCACCCAGAACGGGACGGAAGGCTGCATCATTGGGTTGGGTAGCTGTATCGACCCGATACAGTAGGGTAGGGTAGGACGGCGTTAGCAGGGCGCTTCGAATCAATGCAACTGCAAGGTGACCCATTGAGGAGTCGAACAAGCCCACGAATAGCAAAGTGGTGCCGGCTCCTCGGTGTTATACAACGCGCCCTTGGTTGTTTGGTTGATCGACCATCCGCTGCAGCCATATTGACCGAAAAGAGTTCGAGATGCAGCAATGGCGTGGTAGAGATGATTGTTTGGCTCGTTAGCGAGTTCAGTCCTCCACCCCCACAATGGCCTTGTCTCCTTCTCACACAATATGCATGCAAAGTTCCGTCTCGTAGATGCACTCTTGGGATTGACGGCTCACAGTCTCAGCTGCGCGACAGCGTCCATCCTGGCCTGTCAACTTTTGCCACAGAGTGGGGGTCATATCGTTCCATCGCTACGGCTCGTCCCCCTTCACTCTTGCTCGTGCAACCCAGCTTTAATTCGCCTCTCAAATCGTAGTGCTTTCTAGCCACGTCCGGACTTAAGAATCGATAGTATCCGCTTCTTTACCCACATCAAACGGCCATCCGCCGTCAGAATGCTAATTACAAGCCATCTCGCGTGCGAGCTGAGCACAGTGGAGCAAACGATGCGAAAAACGCCGAAACAGGAAACACAGTCGAGATTCGGTTCGGTGGCTTACATGGCTAGCTGACCAATCATCTCGCATAGGATTTGATGGGCTCAAGGATGACACGTACCATCGCTCGGTCCTTTCGGTGCTTGGCCACCCCGGAGCCACGACCCCGCCGCTTTTACGTCCTGCGGTCTGGGCCCCTTAGCGCCGCCAGTAAGCACGATCAGATGACCAGAGCTCTATGCGAGCCTAAGATTAGGGTCCGCCAAAAGTCAAAAAGCCAGACGGAGACGAATCAAGCGGGGCGGAAGGGATTATGCAACGGGCCGGGCTGCGTAAATCCAGGTCGGAGGTCCAGTCGAGTCGAGAAAGATTTCGGAATAACAAATCAATTTGACCAAAGCATCTGGACTTTTGCAGCACACCATTATTGTGCCACTGGAACTGTGCTGTCCATGTAAGGTGCGTTGTCTAAACTGTGCAGTGCAAGACATTTTGAAACGAAGAAAATGTCCATAGTGGTTGAGGAATGAAGTAAGATAGTGCTTATGCTTTGTCAAGCTATGCACTGAATCAAGTAGGTTTGTCAAGATAGAAGCTGGAGAGGTCCGGAGGGACGAAAGATGCTAGAACGCGCAGTGTTAGGCGCTGCGCAATGTCATGACGTTACGACGTATACCTGCCTGTTCAACGAATAGTTCATATAACCATGCATGCTGTATACATCAGATGGGTCGATTATTTGACTCTGAAGGTTTGTAGAACGTACGAGTATGTGGGTTCGGCTAATGCAGCTCGCGGAGTTGACCAAGACAAGTCTCCGAAAGCCTGGTGCTGCATTGCAGAGTGGACTGGCAGTAGAGATCTGGCATTCAAACTCGCATCCAATGGTACACTCATGGACTTTCCTTGGGCTAACTAACATGAGCTCCAAGAGATGTGATCTTGTCTCTCAATCAATACCTACTTCGTAATGTAGCCAGTGACCTGGGTGAGCATATCACGGGATAAACACCTGCCGTTGCATTAGAGGGTTCGGAGGCTCGAGAGTACATACATGAAAATGTGATTGAGCTAGCAAACGCGCTCGCCACCCCCCCCCCAACGCCTTGAACATGGCGTATGTAGTCATCCCGGCTTAAGACGGAGTATTCTATGAATAGCCTGAGATGAGTATTGTAGAGCAGAAAAACAGACTTCAAGTCGGTCCCCCAGAACGGGCCGCTTTCTCCGTGAGGTTATTTATTTTTATTTGGGGGACAGCAGATTGTTGTGGTACATGAGAAGCAAAAAGAAATGAAACGCGGGTATCATTTCAGGGCAATTTGGATGATTAGAACAGCGCGAAATGAAGAAAAGTGCCATCTGGTAATCTTTTGGTCATCCGTTCCCCCATACAGTACGTGGGATAGACGCTAACTACAGGGTCGTACCTAAGGTATGTAGTAGGTATACCTAATCGCGTGAGTTTGGTTTTTAGCGGCCATGGATTCAAGAATGGAGTCGGGTTGCGGTTGGAAAAGAGGTTGTGTTGACAGAGGACAATAAATGCACGGGTTGTTTTAGCGAATAGGATATGATGATTAGTGAGTGTATGGATAAGAGCAGCGAGTGGGGATTGTAAGGTATCACCTAAAGGCTGACTTGGGAAGAAATGAAACATTCATGTGACGGATACGGCATGGACAACAGCGGTGAGGGACGAGCCGCATGACCTTGTTGTTTCGGGTCCAATCACCCTTTGAGGCCTTTATGCTTTTCGGTTCCGCAATTGGGTATATCCAATAACCTGTGCGCAATTGCCTCGACTCCGCCTTGCTCTTTCTCAATCTCGGATCAGCAGCTACTCCTCCTCCTCCTTCTCCTCCTCTTCGTCTGGCTCCCCGTCATCATCATCATCATCAGAGCTTGGTTCATCATCTGGCATTATCACGCTGTTCAAGTACGTGACCTGTATATGAAGTAAGCCTTCTAGTAACCCGAAGATCAGGAGGAGATCTTACGAAAGGTGTCATCGTCCCAATCAGCTCAGCGATCCTTTTCAAGGCATCAGGGCCAGTTACCTCATCGTCTTTCAGCTTTCGACCTATTGTGTAGTTCCGTAGTCTAAGAAGAGCGATGTTGGGGTTCTCAAGGTCGTATCCCTGATAATGGATCTTAGTCATTTCACCAAGGAAGATGACCTTGCTGCTAACCTTTGGCTTCGTCTTAAGCATGTTCTCTTTATTTAGCTCAACGAACGCTTTGACTGCTTTCCTTTCATCATCCGGTATCCCGTTAAAGAGTTCTCTTCTGATGACTTTGTTGAGAAGCACTTTCTTCAACTTATGAGATTTTCGGTCGATATCTCTTCGAAGTAGGGCAACGGGCTGTGCGTCAGGATGCCAAAGTCCGCAACCAACAAAAGAACCGCCTCCTGGTTGTACTTGTACATAATATGCTGCATACGGGCCTTTCCTGCCTGTGCGTGACCTGGTCAATTGTAAGCAACAGCTCTAGTTAATTCGATCTTTGGCGTACCAAGCGGCGGAAAAGTGAGTCTGTACACGTTGCAGTTTGCATTAGCAGGCCATAGAAATGACTTCACATTCGTGGCTTACTTTATACGGAGTTGGATCGGGACTGAATCTTATGTCCCGGTATATTCGAAAGGTCTTTGGACAGCAAGTCAGCTTTTAATTGTTCGTCTTTAGTCAGGAACCAGGCTCCACCCTTACAAGGTCTTTGTGTGGGAGTTCAGGAATCGTTTCATCCTTTTCAATGATCTTTTCTGTCAGACTGTCAACAAAACTGTTAAAGTCTTTTTGTGATTGACGATAATCCGCATCATGAACTGCAAGTGTATGTGAGCATGTCAATACCATACAATTTATGAATAGTCTAATAGATGAGAAACAACCCACCCTTCAACCACTCTCTGTCGTTGTTTCCCTTCAAGTCTCGTAAAAACAACATAGTATTTGGATGTACCGTTTGGTCCTTATACGGCGTCTTGCCCGCTTCTCTAGCCTTGGGCAGCTTGATGAAGACTGCTTCACCTGGTGCAAGATCTGTCTTGACCCCTGGCCTCCACAGCTCTTGCCCTTTTGCCGCTTTTGGAGTCACTGCTGCAACGGCACTCCCATTCTTGCCTCCAATTCTACGCTTCTTGGACTTGGCATCCTGGGATGCATAGCCGTCTACCTCTTCTTCTTCTTCTTCTTCGTCATCGATATGCGACTCGGGAGGCGTGGATACCGCGCTAATGGAGGCATCCTCATCTTCGTAACCTGATTCTTCGTTGTTGATTTCAGACTCGATGTCCGAGGTCGAAGATTCGTGATAGAAGAATTGGCTTTTCTTTGTGGTCGTTTTGGATGCTGCAGATGGGACCGGGGAGGATCTGATACGTTTTGACTGGCGAGAAGCGGTTCCCTTTGGGGGAGATAGCGCTCGTTTCTGGGCGGTGGTATTCGGAGACGCGACCTGTCTACGACGAGGCATATCGAGCGCGTTGGATAGAGTGTGAACAGCTTTATGTTTAACAAAAATTGAAGTTCTTGGTGAAAGACAAGGTTGACGCGTGCCCCGTCGTCATCGACGCGCCAAACCACTTTAAATCCATGTCCCTCCTTCTATGTATCTGTATGGTGTAGGTACAATGAAAACCCCCAATTGCATAAACCTCAGCTAACAACGACAGTCCCAAGGGAGTCATGGCCGAGAGCATCAAGCAGTGTGAGAAAGGTCACTACCTGGGCCACAAAGACGTGGACAAATTGCGGCAGCCTTTTTGCGTGTTGATAATGCCACAACAATCATGTAGCTACAGTGCTCCTCTACGTATACCTGCAGGTTCAGCGCGACATCCCTGTTGTGATTTGTTGCTGAATGATGCAGATAGCTTGAACTACGAGGATAGGAACGGCTGCCTTGGTCAGAATCTCGACTGGAGTCCACCCCAAAATGGTCTGGAAGAATTGAATTTTCAATCGAAAGCGAGCTTCAATCGCCAAGCGTTGCAGCTGGTGATGCAATTCGAGGGTTTGTTAATAATACCCGAGAGCCCTAAACTTATTTCATTGTGCTCAGCCTGGTCGATACATGTGCCGAACGTGGCACAATGAGAGCAGAATTGAAAATAGGCCAGATTTCGAAGCGGCCGAGCAACTTTCGAGCTGTCAATGCGAGATATAAACGCTTAACGCGAGCTTTAGAAAACTACTCGCAAATATATATGCTGCTGTACGATATGTAAGGGTGAATGCTCCTGCGCCTATTTCGACGAAGAAGAATATTAAGGCCTGCCGACCCCTGACTACTAGGTACCAAGGAGATATCATCAAACCCGGCCGGGCAGCTCTAGATATTGTATCTGGATTGCGACCTGCAGTTGGATTACCTTATGCAGAATGGTCTGTAGACCAACGGGATAAACATAGCAAGAAAGATCCCTATCCCAGAGCCTACTTATCTACCAGGAAGACCATATCATTTGAGCATGTAATGCCGGAACCTGAGCTCCAATCAATATCACTGAGCCTCATCGCCGTTGGCACTAGACACGATCGCGCTTCTGTATCAAACTTATATTTTGGTGGCAGGCAAAAATTTAAAACCGCAACTTAAGTTCCTCAGGCGTCCCTCTCGCATAGCTGGATTGCAAGACAATTACACTTCCGAATGGACTTACTTTAGGCTCCGGAGAGTTCTGGTTCCCTGATGGAGAGGTCATGTAACAGTTGCATTGGCGTCGATAAGAAATGGAAAAAGGCATGGCTGGAAGCGCGGCCATAGCTAAATGTGATCATCTTGGGATAATGGGCCAGGACTTCACGTAAGCATTGCTCCAAGTCCATGAAGGTTTGCAATAAGGAGGCATGGAGATTGCAAAGCTTCGAGCTGTGTCTCTGCTTCGACCCAATCTTTCGCGATATCCATAATTTCCTGCTGATCTAATTTGGGTAACCGTTGATATCCTGTATTTCTCCAACTGATTGTGTTGCGAGCATTGCGTTGCCCAAGCAGCCTTTACGTTTACCGTTTATCAACTCAGACTGGTCAACTCATCTCGCAACGGTCTGACCGTAATACTCAGGGTTCGAATGCCTTGAAATAGGGAGGCGCGCCACAAGCACTCGAGCCGATAAAACGTACCAGGACCGAGACAAGTTATTCGAGTCCTGGGTGTCATGTTATGGCTGCCTTGGATTGTATTACGCGGATGTACAATGAAGTTAGGGGGACATGGCACAATGAGACACTGTTCTTATGGACTCTCATGCGTTTTTTTCTGCGTTTCTCTTATCGAACTCTACCGTTTCTCAACCTTTCCTTCTTTGGTCTTCTGCTAAATGTCAAAAGTTCAGTACCCCGGTAAATTCTCCCTAATTAAACCCAATATGGATTTTCACAAATATCACTACACTTACGAGCGTTCCTTCCACATTATGGAACTTTCAGCTAGGTATAAAATCCCTCGTCTCTTGCATACCGACTTTTCTCCTTACCTAGTTTGATGTGTCAGGAAAGAAGGGTTTCTCTCTTCAATTACCCTGTCTGGGCCGTTGGCAAGATTGGCAAACGGAGTAATTATTCAGCTTAGCTATAGTGTCGTTTTTGCGGAGGAAACCTTGGCTGGAAATGTACCTGGACAATTCTTTGCAACGAGGTTGAAAGAGGCTACTGGCATTGTAGCGAGTGTTCAGGAGCACGAAGAAGATGAGCAGTCGGTCAACACTCATAAAGTTTTATCAAGTCGAACTTGGGAGATTGTAGGAATAGTTCACTCATAACCTAGTCTATATGGATATAGAATCAAACACTCACGCTTCTATCGGGCCTAACCAAACCCTTCTATCCCACGCAACTGGGCATGCTCTCTCTGCTGAAAGTTTCGCCATCAATGACCACCTTTAACCGACGCCGTACCATAATAGTGTGCCATCTGAAGCCCAGCCCGCTTGTAGCCACATTTGACATAGAAACCCTCATTCGGTTCAGAACAATCGAGGATAGTCTTGTAGCACCCAACCTTTTCCGCCACATAATCCAGCGCCTTTATGATGTGAAGGCCGAGGTGTTTCCCCTGTTGGTCTTTGGCAACCGCGATATCCTCGATATGACCGACCAGGCCGAGATTATGGATGCTACCAATGTTCAGCAAGAACCTTTCATACTCCGATTGCGAAGACTCGTATACATACAATTTCCTCTCCACGACCACTCCTCCCGTCCCCACAACCTTGCCCTCCCCATTACAAATCACCAAGATATGGTACTCGTCCTCCTTCTTGGCCATCCAACTGAATCGCTCGTCCCATGCCTCCTCCGTGATGTCGCCAACGTTCGTCAGCACGCGCAGCACATCGAGAACGCCGGCTTGGTAGTCGGAGCGTTGGAGGGGCCGGATTGTGTACTTGGGAGGAAGGGCGGAAACGACGTCGGGGGAGATGAGGGAGGGGGAGAAGAGCGGACTAGAGGCGTTGGTGGAGTGGGAATTGGCTGCTTTTGGGGCCGGCGACCACATTTCAGTGGATGTAGTTCACGTGCAATTTGGTGTTGGCGCGCGGTTGGAGGATGGAGAGTGGTTGGACTGTGATGCTGCTACGGTGTGATTCGGTAAGGTACTCGTCTGGAATTGGAAGTTCGGTCGCACCAATTCGATAGCCGCTCGCTTGCCAATTCAATCAATAACGATACTCACCGTCCAGACCACAAGCACGCCGTTTATCGTGCTGCTCATAGCTGTCGTGACCTACATGCTAGCTCTGACTCAAATGGGTCGGCAGATAAAGCCCAATATTTGATGGAGGCCTTGGCACGACGCCATGCCGGTCTTCGAACCAAAAGATCTCACCCTCGAGGCCAACCAAAGCCCCCATTCCCTCCAGTCACCGTCAGCTAAAGCTTGGCTTCCAATCCTTCAGCATTCGTGCGACTTTGATCCTGAGATCTTCAAGGAAGTAAGCATCAATCTTATCAAGAACCCTAATATCAATTCCAATCTACTCTTCCGAGCCGACATCCTCTATGATAGTCTTGACAATGAACGTGAAGATGTGCCCCAGGCTGAGAAGAGTCGATTGCAAGGGCTCCTACAGAACTTCGGCATACGAGATGACGACCTCGTCGGTTTTGTGGCTGAGAGGACCTTGATCCGGCTGATGATCCCACGCAATCCGACATTAGACAAACCGATAGCGCAGACATGTCAGATCCTTTGTTCCATACGAGCCGACGGCCTAGACCAAACTCTTGTTGCTTACATTCCCCATGCGTCAAGCGTTGACGAGCTTCCTTGGTATCATCCCAGAGTTCAGTCTCTAGCCTACTTGCACACATGGCTGCCCTTGCCTTCACCGCCAGAAGTGCAGAACGAAAATGATTTCAGCTCTAAACGAGGTAGTGTATCTTTACATTACCGCCTATTTCCATTTGAGCCGCTCCCACTGTCTCAGCGTCTCCTACGCACCGGACATCATCTTCTCTCTACATTATATAGACATGGTCAAGGATCTTTAGCAGGCTACACCAAGCGTGTGCATCACGACCAATTGATTTCACAGCAAAGGGTGCAAGATACCTATACGGAGCTTAAACAAAGGCATGCAAAAAGACTATGTGACAATTGGGTTGAAAGCACAGAACCGAGCAAACATGTATTTGAAGACCTGGGTATAGCAGCGTTCCTTATGGAACTGTGGAAGGACATGTACGGCGAAGATGAACTTGAAGACATCAAAACTAAATTTCCAGGATTTGTAGATATTGGCTGTGGCAACGGAGTCCTAACCGACGTCCTTCTACGAGAAGGTTACAACGGTTGGGGCTTCGATGCTCGAAGACGGAAGACATGGGCTACGTTCGAGGCCAACACCCAATCGCATCTCAAGCAATTGATTTTGATACCCCAGCCTCTATTTGAATTGCATCCAGACTCAAAGCATGCAAATGGCGGCATTTTGTCCGCTAAACTATCAACAGCCTTGTTGTCAGCCAGCAAAGGTACCGACGGCGAGCCAATCTGGCACAACGGTATCTTCTCCAGCGGCACATTCATCATCTCAAACCACGCGGACGAGCTCACCCCCTGGACACCTCTACTCGCCTCCATCTCCTCTTCCCCCTTCCTCGCCATCCCCTGCTGCTCCCACAACCTCTCCGGCCTCCGTTTCCGCGCCCCATCAACCTTCAACAGCCACTCCGCCGACGCCCTAGCCCCTTCCTATTTCGCCCCCCACATCTCAAAATCAAAGCACGTCCCCATCACCATCGCCACCACCTCCATCGACGACCAACAGCCCCCAATCGGCGATCTCAAAACACTGAGCCTCAAAGCCAGAGCAAAACAGCCATCCGCATACTCGAGCCTCTGCGACTGGGTCGCCCATCTCGCCGCTGCAGTCGGGTATGAGCCTGAGCGCGAGATGCTCCGCATCCCGAGTACGAGGAATGTCGGAATTGTGGGCAGGAATTTGAGGCGCGCGTTTGAGAATGAGACGTGGGAGCAGAAGACGGAGCGGGTGAAGGGGATTGCTGGGGTGGAGAAGGCGGATGGGGTTGTTTGGGTGGAGAGGGCGAGGGCGTTGATGGGGGCGAAGGGGAGTGCGCACTGAGGTGGTAGGATGTAGTGGTTGTTGGTGCGAAAGCAAATGATAGTAGGGGATGGCGGTGATGGGGTTGTCGGAACGGCGGGGGTTGGCTGTATTTTATTGATCTATGGACATTTGGCTCTCAAATAGAGCCAGGGTGCACCATAGAAAGCAAAACCTTTACGTCGTGTCAAACAGTCAACACCGTTGATCTCCTCGCACATACCACCACCACCCCAACCCCCTACCACCACCACTCCAAACCCCACCCATACCAACCCACATCCCCCCCCCCCAAACCACAAACCCCTCACCTCACCCCCCCCCCAACCCCTCACCCCACCTCACCCCACCTCACCTCACCCCACCTCACCGCCTCCCCACCTCACCTCACCTCACCTCACCTCAACCCCACCTCACCTCACCCCCTCCCTCCCTCAAATCCCTCCCTCCCCTCCTACATCCCCAGCAAACCCCCCCCCTTCAAACCCCACCAAAAAAAGCCCCACCCCCCACATGAGAATTTTTGCGCGCTCTGCAGCTCTCTTTCCATCGAAAAGAAAGATGGTTTTGCTTTCTAGAAGTTATAAAAAAACTTATAAATCAGTAATTTATGGGGGCTGTTTTGGTGGAGGGGGGGGGGGGGGGGGGGGGGGGGGGGGGGGGGGAAGAGGAGCACACGACTAAAT
>JAABUS010007583.1_pt1 | contig 12366 bp, 8 predicted proteins | sample 5560161 | NCBI WGS metagenome assembly JAABUS01 (sample SAMN10711885, study PRJNA513376) | rock metagenome | isolation source: Antarctica rocks | place: Antarctica: Victoria Land, Trio Nunatak nord | collected 2016-01-04 | reverse complement strand
TCGGCTGGCCGGTCGCCTTCGCCCTGGGCGCCATCGTCGCCCCGCCCGACGCCGTCTCCGCGACGAGCATCATCGCCCGGCTGGGCGTCCCCCGGCGGCTGTCGGTGATCCTCGAGGGCGAGAGCCTGATCAACGACGCGACCGCGCTGACGGCCTACCGGATCGCGATCGCCGCCGCGGTCGCCGGCAGCGGGACCACCTTCTCCCCCCTCGACGCGGGCTGGGACTTCCTGCTGGCCGGGGTTGGCGGGGTCATCGTCGGTCTGGCCGTCGCCTACCCGATGATCTGGCTGATCCGGGTCATCGAGGAAGCCGAGCTCTCGATCATCATCACCTTCCTGGCGACCTACGTGTCCTACTTCGTGGCGCAGCGGGTGGACGCCTCCGGCGTGATCGCCGTGGTCGTCTACGGGGTGCTCGTCGGGGGACGGGACGACCTCTTCCCGGCTCGCTTCCGAATCGACGGGGAGACCATTTGGCGGCAGGTCACCGACCTGCTGACCGGGCTCGTCTTCGTGCTGATCGGCCTGCAGTTGCCCGGCATCCTGGACGGGAATCGCGACCGGTCCATGGTCGCGCTGCTCGGCTACGCCGCCCTGGTCAGCCTGACGGTCATCGTCGTCCGGATCGTCTGGAACGCGGTCATCCCGGTCATCGTCCGGCCCCTGACCCGACGGTGGTACCCCGCGCTGTCCTGGCGGGAGACGACGGTGGTGGGCTGGGCCGGGCTGCGCGGGGTGGTCTCCCTGGCGGCGGCGCTGGCGATCCCGCTCACCACCAAGGACGGGGCCCCCTTTCCGCATCGAGACCTGGTGATCTTCCTCACGTTCTCGGTGATCCTCGTGACGCTCGTCTTCCAGGGGCTGACGCTGCCGCTGCTGATCCGCCGGCTGGGCGTCACCAGCGACGAGGACGAGGACCGGCTGCGCAACAAGGCCCGGCTGCTCGCCGTCCGCGGGGCCCTGAACCGGCTCGGCGAGCTGCGGGACGAGGGGCTGAACGGCGACCACATCGACGAGATCCAGCGACACTACGAGCAGCAGCTGCGGGTGTACAAGGATGGGTTCCGCGACGGGCCGGACTCGGACGCGGCGCGGCACCACCAGGACTTCGCCCGCGTGAAGACCGAGCTGATCGATGCCGAAGCCGCGGCGCTGGCCGAGCTACGTGCAGACGAGGCCTTCAACGACGACATCCTGCGGGAGGTCCGGCGCGACCTCGACCTGGAGCGGCTCCGCCTTGGCCCCTGACCCGACTCCACCCCCCAGCCCCCTCCCCATCTCGGCCCTCACGAGATTCGCACAGGCCGATTCCGCTCGTGGCCGTTCGTCGTAGGGACGATCCCTCGTGGTCGCCCGGCCCGACAGGGCCGTCGCCCCTCACGGCGATAACGGTGCCTCGCACCCAGCCCATTCCATCGGCAACCGCCGTGTCCGGGAAACGGGGACCACGGCGCGGTGTGGCGCCCTCCAGCGCGGGCGACCACTCGATCACTCGACTACCGGGCTGGATTGCGTCGTGCGTTCCCCGGCCCAGGGTCAGCCACTGCCTGACCCATACCGTTCGCGAACGCAACGAGAGGCCGTGCCGCATGAGCCATGACCGCGATGACACCGACCAGCCAACGCCGCCAGACCGCCGGAATGACCCGACCGAGCGGGACGACCGCCCCGCCGACCCCGACCTGGGGACCGGGAACCTGCCGCCCACCCACCCGACGGACGCCGAGCTCGCCCAGCGGGAGCAGGACCGTGCGCTCGAATCCGGCGAGGAGAGCCCTAGCTAGCCGGACGCATGTGCGGCTGACGGTTACCGCCCGACCGTGCCGACCTTCGTGACGGTCGCCGCTGGGTCGATCAGGAACGCGACGAGCAGCGCTGGCCCGTTGGCGGTCACGGGCTGACCGCCCGGCCCGGCGATCAGCCCGCTCTGGGCCTGTGCGAACGGCTCGCCGTCGACCAGCACCTCGCCGCTGAAGACGTGGAAGAACGTGTGCCAGCCGGCGATCGCCGGCAGCGTCGTCGTGTCGCCGTCCTCCAGCCGGAGGTCGTAGAAGTTGACGTCGTTGCGAACGGTAAACGGGGCGCCTGAGCCTTTCGGCCCAAACAGATGCCGCCACGTCCCCACGACCGGCGCCGGGATGGGGCCGTGCTGGATGCCGGGTTCGAGGTCCGTCGTGTGGGGCCGGACGAAGATCTGGAGCATGCGCAGGGGCGGGTCGGACGGCAGGGTCCGCTCCTCGTGCCAGAACGAGCGGCCGGCGTTCATGACCATCAGGTGGCCGGCGTCGGACACCAGTTCCCCGACGGTCTGGTCGTCATGCCGCATGACGCCCTCGGGGACGTAGGAGATGATCTCGTCGTTGCGGTGCTCATGGAGCGGGATCCAGGTGTCGGGCGCCATGAACGACTCGGCCACGGCGGCCAGCCCGTAATGGCCGTGGTCGGTCGGATCCGGCAGCAGCATTCCGGGGTAGTGGATGTGGATGACGAACTTCCCCTGGTCGATCACCCGCTGCGGGCCGTCGGACCGGTAGATCGTCGTCGCGCCACCCGTCGGTGCCGGCCCAGCCAGCGCCGGCGTTACCCGCTCCGGCCTGACGTCCTCGCTGGGTCGCCCCTCGGCCGTAGTCAGTACCCCGTCGTCGGTCTCGATGTCCGTGCGCGTGCTGCTCATCGTGCCTATTTCCTCAGGTTCATGATGTGCTTACTCTTGGGCGACAGCGTTACTAATTTACGTTGGGTTACGAACCAAGTGCGGCAACCGATCCCCAGCTGCCATGAGCGTTTCGGATGTCAGACTCGACGACGAGTAGATATCCCCATCGCTCGCTGACCCTCGGGTCGGCATTGACATGATTTGCCCACCGCTTCGCAGCGCGGAGCTTGCCAGACACATCCTCCGAGTCGCGGTCGCGGTCAGCCTTGACTTCGACAATCCACTGGCGACCTCCAGACTCGCGCACGACGAAATCTGGGTTGTAGTCGCGGGCGTCCGCCCACAGAATCTTGAGGTCGTTTCGCTGCAATCGAACCCAGGATTGCACTTCGCTTGACTGATCTACGATGTTGGCCAAGTCACGCTCTGGTGACGAGTCAAACCAATCCTGAGCGTAGAGCGACTTCTCGAACTCATAACCACTGATACGATCAAACGGGCCAAATCGGTCTGGATTGGTTTGTTCACGCCTCTTCCGCACAGGTTTCAGTGGCTCTATCGTGACAACCTCTGTGGTCGTCGGAGCTACAGAGTACTTTTGACGCTCCGTTGAGACTATACGAATGATTTCTCCTGCCGCTCGGTCAGAAGCTGCGCTCAAGATAGCTTCTGCTTCGCTTCCGAGCCCTTCGATGAATGCTTCCACTATGCGCTCTGCCTGGTACTTCTCGCCTGCCCTGGCGGGCACAATGGGACTAAGAAGCAGTGCGTCAACAAGTAGTTGGTGCGACGAAAACAGCGACATGGTCACTGCTGCTGACACGATCGCGTCAACCGCAGGAGCAGTTACAAGATCGACACGCGGCCGGCCATCATTGCCCACGCGCCTCCTAGCACTGATTGTGATGCGACGCAATTGACCACTTGGATCAGCAGCAATGCGTCGTCCCGCTGCCCGAAATGGGTCAATGTCGATGATGTCGGCAAGTGAGAAGGGGCTATGGATGGATTCCGTCTTCACATACGGGATCCGTATCTCGGGCACGTCCTCTCGTGGGATAAGTTGCAATTCAAGCTGATGTAGCTCATTCGCACCAGCACGGACAACGTCGTCGAATGTGCGTATGGCAAAACCGCCTGATGTTGGGATTAGGCTAAAATTAGGCGTCGTACTCGTTAGAGACGAAGCGGTGGGCTCCGGGGGAGACTCAGTCGACTCAACTATTGGTACGCTGATATTAAGGCGCTCTTGAACTGGCACCAGATCACCGTGCTGATTGCGTCGAAGATCTGCCCGCGTCCGCCAGTCGACGAACTGCTCATTCAACACATCGGCTTTCCTGAGCAACTCCTCGTAGCGCTCGTGTCCAAGGACCTCTAGCGTATCCAATAGTTCAATGCCGGTGTACTGGTCAAATGGCAACCGCATCCCGCGACCCAACGTCTGCTCGGTAAGAATGTCCGACACCGACGCGCGGAGCGAAGCGATGACATAGACGCTCTTGACGTCCCAGCCTTCCTTCAACATGCCAACGGAAATGATGACACGGTAAGGATTGTCAACGTCTTCGAGCCGACCCAGTGCATCTAACGCTTCATCGGCGGCCTTTGAGTGTACGGTAAGAACGCGATCCCGATAGGTGCCACCGGCAAATGAGGGATCTTCAATGATGGCGCTGATCTCGTCGGCTTCCGCGATGGTAGGTGCAATGACCAGCATGAGCGGGTAAATCAGCGCTTTACCTGCCTTGGGCGCGTATCGTGCAATCGCACGCTCTTTCATCTCCAATAGCTTCACGCCGTCCTGGAGCTTAGTAAGAGGGTCATTACGGTCATCAGAACGACCGACTAGCACCGGCGTCTTGACGACGCGGTCTGCGATTGCCGCTGCCAATGGATAACGGAAGATGATCTGCTCTTCTGGAGTGCTCCGGTTAGGAGTTGCAGTCAAGCCAATCAAAGCAAATGGGTCTAGATCTCTCACGGTCTTTGAAAAGACTGGTGATGAATAGACATGGTGTTCGTCGGCGAAAATGACGAGGTCGTCTTTCGATTTGAGATGGTCATAGAATCCAGCACCTAGACCTTCCTGGTAAGCATGCGTCTTCCGGCCTGCCTTCGTCGCGGGCTTGGTGAGCGCCTGAACAGTGAAGATGTAGATTTTGACAGTGCTGTCATCATCCATTACAGCTCGAGCCAATGGCGTGGTGAACGTCTCGCTCGTAATGACCACAGGTTTTACGCTCATGAATCGAAGCAAGCTCTTAGGGTGACCTTCAGCAAAGTTATCGATCGTCTTGTTGAGGATTGTTCGACCAGGAGTGATAATCGCGAAGTTTCGGTGCCCTTCGTAAGCCATGTACTCCATAGTGGCGGCCAAAATAAAGGTCTTGCCTACACCGGTTGCCACGTCTGCGACGCCTTCAAAGGGACGAGGTGAATGGTCAACGTCATAATGCCTGGCTATGGCGAGGATGATACTTTGGACGGCGTCTTTGTTGGCTGCGCGGAGGTCAAGCCGGGCAGCAATTTCATCATGAAGGTTCGTGTCAAACAGCGCTTCCTCAGCCATTGACTCGCTCCCATCGTCTAGTTCGTCGGTATCGACGCTGATATCGGGCCAGCGCGGATTCCGGAATGCGATCAACCACCGAGCCTGGTCGCTTCGCCTGCAGGGCGACCGTGGCGCTCTCGTCAATTGCGGTACCACAGACCAAGAGGGATTCCTCCGGCAACAGGTGAGGCAGAATCAGGTCGATAACCTGAGCGTCGACTAGCCCATCAACCACAACGAGTCGACTTCTTCCCTTACGGCCGGCGAAGGGCGGGTCTGGTTCAAATGGAAACTCATATTGCGCGGCAACTACTTCCGTCAACTGGCCATTCGTTGCCCAATCACTTAAGACGACACGTCCTTCAGTCTCTTGATACATCGACGGAGCAACCTCGACAATACGGAAGCCGCCGCCCCCGGTCCAATTGGCTGACGTGGTGATCCCACCGAGTTCTTCACCTGCAATGACCTTTGCCAAGCGAGCCTCTGCAAAATCTTCAACAGTAGCCAACTCGCGTTCAATCCCAATCCAACGCCGCTCGAGCTTCTGTGCAACGGAAGCAGTGGTTCCGGACCCTAAGAAGCAGTCGAGGACTAAATCACCGGGATTAGATCCGACCTCAATGATGCGCCTTATCAGTCGTTCTGGTTTCGGCGTCGAGAAAGCCTCGGTATCGGGAAAGATTGCGAGGATTTCCTTCTTGGCCTCGTCGTTGGTTCCTACTTCTTCAGCGCCCCACAGGGTAAAAGGGACTAGACCCTTTTCCTCGCCTTCGTAGAGCTTGAGCCGGGGTTTTCCCCTTCCCTGCCGCGGAAAATAGACACGGCCTTCAGTCACTAGTTCCTGAAATCGCGTTTCGCTGTAGGTCCAAGCCCTTCCACGAGGCGGAAGGTGGCTAACACCGGCTGGAGTTGCAACGCTATAGAATTGATTATTTGTGGCATGACCAGCTTGTGCAGACATGGGTATGGACCGCCAATTACCACGCGGATCATTGTCCGGGTTTGCGAAGTCTCCTGTGTCGATCAACTGATTACGGATATTCTTCCACGCGCTCGGTCCTGATGGCGCATACACGTGAATATAGTCTTGAGACGGGCTAAATGCTGGCCGACTATCCCTTGAGGTTCGCTTTTGCCAGACAACTGTGGCGACAAATGCAGCTGTGCCAAATACTTCATCCATAACCAGGCGAAGCCGATGCTGTTGATCATCATCGCAGTGAACCCAAACTGAGCCGTCATCCGACAGGAGCGGCTTGACCTGCTCAAGTCGATCGCGCAAGAGAGAAAGCCACGCCGAGTTCTCAAGAGCGTCGTCGTATTCACGAAAAGCCTCACCTGAGTTGAAGGGTGGGTCAATATAGGCCAGTTTCACGTCACCAACTACATAACTGGCGAACTCCGGAAGCAACCGCAAACTGTTTAATGCATTGAGTGCATCACCGCGAATCAATAGGTTATCCCTGGATCGTACATCAGACGTGTGTCCATGTTGGCGCACATCGTGGAGCAATCTAACCTCCTCAATGCGGTAATCATGATTAGGAACCCACTTATAGAGCCCATTTTCATCGGTCAATAAACGAAGATCTTTGTTGGTCCAGGTTAGCTCCAAGCGTCCACTCGGGGCTGTCGATTGGGTGTCCATTTAGTCCTGCTTCTCAGCTAAGGCCATCTGTCAGGGCCAGTCAGACTACATGATTATCTAGCAGTATCAATCCGCCAGCTCGCTCCTGCCACTCGGAGGGGGCCAAGTACAAGACGACCCGCTCGGGTCCTGCACTGATAGAAAATGTCATTCCGGTGAATTCTGGTTCTCATGAACTTGCTCATCTTGGCGGTTGGGACGTTGTTGCCAGCAACTGGTGAAGTGACACTGATTACAATGAGGAGAGCTTCTTCGTCTGCCGCGCCTACTTCACCGGCGAGCAGGAGCGTTAAGACAAGCTCAAGCGGGTGCTCCCGGCGGAGATCGACGAGGACGCCTGGGCCAGCCTCTACCGGACCGAGAGCCGACCATTCCCCAGACCCGAGACCGGCAAGATCGCCGTCAAGGTTATCAACCACTACGGCGACGAGGTCATGAAGGTGTACGAGGTGTAGGCCCCACCCCCCGGCCCCTTACTACCGTGCAGATTGTGTCCGGACACCTGGGACGGGGTGGGAACGTCGGTGGCGGCACTGTGAAACGACATGGCTCGCATCCTGAGAGGCTGGTGGTGCTGAATCCGCCCATCCCCGAGGAGCCTGCCATGTCGCCTCGCCTCCCGCTTCAGCAGCAGCTGTGCCACCTGCTCACCGACGCGCTCTCGCCCGCCTTGCGCTGTACCACCCCGGCGACGCTTGCCGCCTTCGCCGTCGGGCTGACCTTCGCCGAATCGGTCCAGTTGCCCGCCGTGGCCGAGGCTACCGGCCTGCCCGGCTCCCGCGAGGCCCTCGCGCTGCGGTTTCGGCGCTTCCTCCAGCATCCCGACGCTACCCGCCAGGTCTGCTGGGATCCCCTGCTGCCCCACCTGCTGGCCGCCCATGCCCCCACCCAGCCCGTCCTGATCCTCGACCTGACTCACCAGGCCGACACCTTCATCTCCATCGTCGTCGCCCTGGCCCTCGGCCACCGCGCCGTGCCGCTGGGCTGGCATGTCGCCCCTGGTCAGACCGCGTGGACCGAGGGCTTCCAGCCGGTCGTGGCCGAGCTGTTGTCCACCATTGCCGCCGCCCTGCCGCCCGACCGGACCGGCGCGGTCACGCTGCTGGTCGACGGCGGGCTGGCCAGCCCCTTCCTCCTCGACCAGTGTCAGCGGCTGGGCTGGCACTGGGTGTTTCGCCTGGCCGTGATGGCCCAGACCACCCACCTGGTCCGGCGGTCCGATGGCACCGAGCAGCGCATCGCCACCTGGCTGCCCGACCCGCCAGAGCCCGGCCGCCGCCGCCGCCGCCGGACCCGGCATGCCCAGGGAGCGATCTTCAAAAGCGCCGGCTGGCGGGCGGCCTGGGTGACGGTCCATGTCGATCCCGACCATGCCGGTCCCTGGGTGCTCATCAGCGATCTGGCCGACGGGGCGTCGGCGGTGCGGCGCTACCGGCAGCGCATGCAGATCGAGGCGATGTTCGCCGACTGGAAGCGGCGGGGCTGGCACCTGGCCCAGAGCCGGCTGCGCGTCCCGCGCCGGATGGCGGCGCTGCTGATTGGGGTGGCGCTGGCCCACTGGTATCTGGTGGTCCTGGGCCAGCGAGTGGTGCGGTCGGGCGAGCGTCATCGGTACGATCGCCGGGATGCGCGGCGCCTGTCGCTGGTGCGGCTGGGTCGGTTGGCACTGGCCCAACGAGACCGGACGGGCCAGCGGCTGCCCGGGTGGCGCTGGTGACGCTGGTGACGCCGCGACCGAGGAGCAGACGGGCATCAGCGGTGTCCGTACGCAATCCGCACGGTAGTAAGCCCCCCGGCCCCCTCCCCATCTCGATTCCGCATGGGTGTCGCGAAGCGTGTTGGCGGCTGGAATCGGATGGAGAGGGGGAGATCGCTGGCGGATGGCGCGAGTGCGTGTGCAGGAACAGGCGGGGACGAGAGAAGATGGGATCCAGTGGGCGTCGGCGCATGAACCTGGTTCCGGCGGCCCGCCAGCTTCGTCGCGAGCAGACACTGGCGGAGGCTGCGCTGTGGCGTCTGCTTCGAGGTGATCGCCTGGGGCTGCCGTTCCGTCGGCAACATGTGATCGGCCGATTCGTCGTCGACTTCTGCTGCCCCGCGGCTCGGCTCGTCATCGAGTTGGACGGCGCTGTCCATGATGCCGATGAGGTTCGCACTCAGGACGCATGGCGGGAAGAGCAGCTGCGGGCCCTTGGCTACGACGTCATCCGGTTCTGGAACGACGGCGTCCTGCAGTCGCCGGATCTCGTGATCGAAGCGATTCTCGCGGCCGTCAGGAAGGCGGGATTGACGGTGCGATGACCGGGCCACGCCCGTATAGACATGGCCCGGTCATCGAGGAGTGCTCCCCCTCTCCATCCGGTAAGCCGAAGGCGAAACCGAGATGGGGAGGGGGCTGGGGGGTGGGGCTACGCCACCCCGAACTTGAACACCGTCGTCGATGTGAACTCCGCGCCCGGCTCCAGTGTCGTGGACGGGAAGTCCGGCTGGTTGGGCGAGTCGGGGAAGTGCTGCGTCTCCAGCGTGAAGGCGTCGCCCTGGCGGTAGGACCGGCCGCTCGTCCCGGCGAACGTCCCGTCGAGGAAGTTGCCGCTGTAGAACTGGAGCCCCGGCTCCGTCGTCGAGCAGGTGACCGACCGGCCGCTGCCCGGGTCAGTCACGACGGCCGCCTCGAACAGCGAGGTCGTGTCGCCCTCCTTGCGGTCCAGCACCCAGTTGTGGTCGAAGCCCCGCCCGATCACGATCTGATCGCTGGAGGCGTCGCGGATGTCCCGGCCGATCGGCTTGGCCACGGTGAAGTCGAACGGGGTGCCCTTGACGTCGGCCAGCTCGCCGGTCGGGATCAGGGTGTCGTCGACCGGGGTGAAGCGCGAGGCGTTGAACTGGGCCACCTGCTCCAGCACGTTGCCCGACCCCTCGCCGGCGAGGTTGAGGTAGACGTGGTTGGTCAGGTTGATCACCGTCGTCTTGTCCGTCGTCGCGCTGTAGTCGACCCGGATCTCGTCGGCGTCGGTCACCGTGTACGTCGCCGAGTAGGTCAGGTTGCCGGGGTAGTTCTCCTCGCCGTCCGGGCTGACCCGGCTGAACTTCACCGCCGGCCCGTCGCCGCCGGAGACGTCCTCGGCCTGGTAGATGAACTTGTCGAAGCCCCGGTTGCCGCCGTGCAACGTGTTGGGGTCGTTGTTGATCGCGATCTGGTACGTCTGGCCGTCCAGCTCGAACTGCCCCAGCGCGATCCGGTTGGCGTAGCGGCCGATGATCGCGCCGAAGAACGGGCTCTTCGCGGCGTAGTCCTCGATGTTGTCGAAGCCCAGCGAGACGTTGGCCAGGGTCCCGTCGCGGTCCGGCACCCTGATCGACTGGAGGATGCCGCCGTAGGACAGGATCCGGACTTCCATGCCGTTGGCGTTGGTCAGCGTGTAGACATCGACGTCGTTGCCATTGAGCGTCCCGAAGACCTCGGACGTCATCCCGGCGGTCCCGGGCGTCGCTCCGGTGACCGGAGTCGATTGCGCGGACGCCATGGACGGCCCTCCCTTGTGAACGGCGGACAGGGCCGCGACCCCGGCGGCGGAGCCCGCCACGACGGAACGGCGACTGAGCTTGCGAGACCAGGTGGAGTTCATCGGTGATCCTCCTTGGGAAACCTGGCGGCCCGAGCGGTTCGGGTCGCCCCGTGCGGCGCGGCCCCCGGCACCTTCGCCAGCGACCCCTGCGAGGATACTCCGTCACCCGGCAAATGGATAGCGTGCTGGCGAACGAAAGGTGGACTCACCGGGTAGACCGGCGATCGCGCCGCTGGCGGTGGGCCGGAACCAGGGCCCGCCGGGTCCACCCAGGGGGTATCGATCCCGTCGTCCGCGTCGGTTGGCGGGCCAGGGCACGGTCCTGGTCGACACGGGTCGACCGGTGGGCCGGGTCGTTTCGACAGCCACTGCTCCCGGACTGGCCCCTGCGTTGCATAATGGGATCGGGAAATCATTGTCCCCGGTACCAACCCGTCGATCCCAGCGCCGGGGTCCGGGTCGGAGCGCCATCGCTGCCGATCGCCAGTGGCAGTATCACGAAGGGAACCAGTGCGATGTGGCACCATCAGAACAACCGTGATCACGACAAGGACCGCCAGTTCGCGGAGTACCTCGACGACTTCGCCCGCCACACCATGGACCGGCGCACGGTCCTGCGCCGTGGCGGGATACTCGGCCTGAGCCTGGCCGCCATCGCCGGGCTGGAGCGGACCTACCAGCCGACGGCCTCCGCCCAAGGCAAGGCGCAGATCCGGCTCGGCGTCTGGGCCGGCGTCGACGAGGCCAACGAGCTCGCGGCCGTCCTCCAGCCGATCAACGCCGCCGCGGCCGACTTCGAGATCGTCTCCGAGCCCAAGCCGCAGGACTACTACACCCAGCTCCAGACGACGATCGCCGGCGGCGCCGCGCCGGACCTGTTCTGGCTGTCGCAGGAGTACATCCCGAACTACGCCAGCAACGGCGCCATCGCCGACATCACCGACCTGCTCGCGGCCGACACGTCCGGCAACGGTGCCGCCGATGTCGCCGACTACCTGCCCCAGGCGTTCCGCTCCGTCCAGTACCAGGACAAGACCTGGGGTCTGCCGTGGCTCGCCTCGCCGGTCGTGCTCTACTACAACCCGGCCCTGTTCGCCGCCGCCGGGCTGCCCGAGCCGGACGACTCGATGACCTGGGACACGTTCAAGCAGGCCGCCCAGACGCTGACCAAGCCGGACCAGCAGCAGTTCGGCCTCGCCTTCTCGGACTGGCCACCGGTCCAGATCTTCATCTGGCAGGCCGGCGGCGAGGTGATCACGCCCGAGCTCGACGCCTGCCCGATCGATTCGCCGGAGGCGATCCAGGGCGCCCAGTTCCGGGCCGACCTCACCTACAACCCGCAATACGGCCTGACGCAGGCTCAGCTCGCCGAGCAGGACGCCGGTGCCCGGATGAAGGCGGGCAAGGTCGCCATGTTCGTCGGGGGCTCGACCGACGACTTCGACTACGCTCAGCAGAAGGACCCAAAGGCCGCCCTGATCAAGGTCGCGCGCCTGCCGGCGGGCCCGGCCGGCCGCCAGACCTTTGCCTACACCGCCGCGACCGTCGTCAACGGCGCCGCCGGGAACAAGGACCTCGCCTACCGCGCGCTCGTCGCCCTGACCGACGGCATCCACCACTGGAAGATCGTCGCGCCGCGGAAGTCGCTGGCCAACGTCGAGACGGTCACCGCCTCGGTCCCGGGCAAGGCCGCCTCGGCTGCCACCATCGTCGCCGCGACCGCCGACATGCGCCCCTTCAACATCATCCCGCAGCAGACAGACTGGGACCAGACCTTCGCCGACACCTTCACCGACCCGCTCTACCTCAAGGAGGACACCGCCGCCAATCTCGCCCCGGACGCCCGCGCCGAGCTGGAGAACTGGCTGCCGTAAGGGGGGGTGATCTGCCCCACCCCCCGGCCCCCTCCCCATCTCGATTCCAGACGTGTGTCGCGG
>JAABUS010007582.1_pt1 | contig 12366 bp, 10 predicted proteins | sample 5560161 | NCBI WGS metagenome assembly JAABUS01 (sample SAMN10711885, study PRJNA513376) | rock metagenome | isolation source: Antarctica rocks | place: Antarctica: Victoria Land, Trio Nunatak nord | collected 2016-01-04 | reverse complement strand
CCGGATAGCCCGGCGCCCGGGCACTCCTCGCCCGGGCGCCGGAGCTGGTCTCTTGCGCCAACGTCGCATTGAGATCCGGCCCTATCCCTGCTGGATCCCGGGGTTGCCAGCTTCGGTCACCAGCGTGTTGATGACATTGATCGGCGTGTTCTCGTCTCGCATGTCGTCCACTTGCAGGTAGCTGGCGACCCAGCGAGCCGGGGTGGCCTCGACGCCGACGTAGCCGCCGTGGCGGCCGTCGAACCATCGGACGCCGGGATTCTCATCGTTGATGTACTCGCGGAAGAAGTCCGAGACGTCGTCCGAGCCACCGGCCGTGATCGAGCTGCAGATGAACTCGGTGCCGAGGACCTGCGAGCCGGCATCCCGCCAGTCGGCCAGAAGGTTGTTGGCCCAGTGGCAGTGGATGTCGCCAGTCATGACGGTCAGATTCTCGACGCCGCGGCTCATGACGTGGCTGAGGATGCGGTTCCGGGCGCCCGGGTAGCCGGGCCAGCTGTCCTGCCAGAACTCCTCGCCGGGGCCCGCCTTCTGGTCGAGCTCGACGAACTGGGTCTGCTGGGCGAGGACGTTCCAGGTGGAGGTACTGTTCTCGAGATTGGTCAGGAGCCAGCGCTCCTGCTCCGGACCGAGCATCGTGGTATTCGGGTCATAGGCGGCCGGGCAGCGGACCGTCGCGCCCTCGCCGCAGGGCTGGTCGCTGCGGTACTGGCGGCCGTCCAGGACCTGGAAGTCGGCCAGGTTGCCCCACCCGATCCGGCGGTAGAGCTGCATGCTCGTGCCCTGCGGCATGCTACTGGCCCGTAGCGGCATGTGCTCGTAGTACGACTGGTAGGACGCCGCGACCATGGCTGGGAACGGGGCCTGATCGCGTGGGTCCTCCCGGACGAGACCAGCGTAGTCGTTCTCGACCTCATGATCGTCCCACGTCACCACCCAGGGCGCGGAGGCGTGCGCCGCCTGCAGGTCCGGGTCCGTCTTGTAGAGCGCGTGACGGTTGCGGTAGAGCGCGAGATCGGTCAGGTCGGCCCCGGTGAAGCGGCGCGGGGCGTCCTTGTCGCCGTAGACGCTGTACTCGCCCGGACCCATCTCATAGATGTAGTCCCCGAGGTTGAAGACGAGATCGTAACGCTGCTCCGCGATGTGACGGTACGGGACGAAATAACCATGCTCGTAGTGGGCGCAACTCGTGAACGCGAACCGAACGGCATCGACCTCCGCTCCGGCCGGTGGGGCTGTCCGTGTCCGGCCGACCGGGCTGATCTCGCTGCCGACCATGAACCGGTAGAAGTACTCGGTCGCTGGCGTCAGACCGGTCACGTCGACGTGGACGCTGTGGGCCAACGACGGGGAGGCGACGGCTGTTCCGCTCTGGACGACCTGCGCGAACCGGTCGTCGCTGGCCAGCTCCCAGCGGACCTCATAGGGGAGGAGGTCCATACCGCCGCCGTCCCGGGGGGTAACCGCGAGACGGGTCCAGAGGACGATGCCGTCCGGAAGTGGATCGCCGGAGGCCACGCCAAGGCTGAACGGGGTGTCATTGAAGCGTCCGGCCGGTGCCGGTGTGGCGCCGTAGGCCGGATCGGAGAGATCCGGCACCGGCGTGCCCAGGCTGTCCTGAGCGATGAGCCGGGTGGGCGAGCCCGGCAGACTGACGGCCGCGACGGCCGCTCCACCGAGCAGCAAGTGCCGCCGGCTGGCACGGCGGACGAGCATGTCCTCGAAGCGACGGCGGTTCGTGTGGATGTCCGTGGGTTGCATGCGACGTCCCTCCCGTGGCCAGGCGGACGTTGCCCGGCCTCTCTCGACGGCTGCGTAACGCCTCTCGACGATACGCCGCGCGGCGGCGGGATGGGTTAACCGTGAGATAACTCCTGACTGGGCGATCGAGCGCCAATCGAGGCCGGCGGCAGGCGATGACGCCCGTGCGGGACGATCGGATCTCAGGAGTTCGACTCCGACGGAACGATCGCATCGGCCGCGGAGCCACGGACGGTCTGGCGCGGGTCGACCACGGGCAGACCACGCAGGACGAGCAGGCTGTCGTCGGCGGCGATCCGGTTGTGCCGCTCCAGCCCGCAGCGCTGGCAGCGATGGACGACGACCTCCTCGCCCTTGGGCCGGCGGAAGGTCGCGACCGGTTCCATCAGGCCGCCGCAGACACTGGCCCGGTCACCCATTCTCCGGTCGTCGACGTGAAGGCTGTAGAGACAGAGCGGACAGTGGTTGCGATGATGGCCACCGGAGACCGTCGGCCCGATCGGCCGCCCACAGTGACCACAGGTGAAGGCGTTCTGCTCATTCGGTTTCCGGTTGGGCGTCGCGGCCAGCAGCTCGTCGCGGCGGGCATTCCGGGCGGCGACCCGTTCAAGGCGGCTGTCCCGGCGCTCGGCACGGCGGGCGTCCCGGATCCGGCGGTGGGACGGCAACGGTGGCTCCTGACGTACATCTCGAAAGGGTCGGTGTCACCGAACGATACAACGTCGGCCCGGCACCGATGCATCTCCTGCGATGGTGCGACGGCCAGTCCGGATGTGTCCGGCACTGGCCGTCGGTCAGCCGATGCGTCCGGCACTGGCCGTCGGTCAGCCGATGTGTCCGGCACTGGCCGTCGGTCAGCCGATGCGTCCGAACGAATTGGGGCCAACGGGCGCCCCAAGACACCGATCGTTCTCTCGATCCCGGTTGGGCGATACGGTACAGTCAGAGGGTACGCACCACGCCATCTCAGGCCAGGGAATCCCATGCCGGATCACGCATCTGCTCGAGACGGGGTCGCATCGGCCCCCTGGTTTCGAGAGCCGCTCGGGCAGGTCATTCCCGCCGCCGATTCAGCCAGTTGGCTGTCTCTCGTCTTCGCGCGCCGGCTGGTTGTCGTCGCCACAGTTGGCGTGCTCTACCTGCTGGCAGGCCTGCTCCTCCTCGCGACCATGGGCCATCTGCCCGACTACGCCTTCAACTGGGAGGAGTACTCGGCCCACGACGTCCTGACCATTGCCGACGGACAGCTCCCGCTCACCGACACCTTCCGGATCACCGACGGCCTGATGACCGACAGTGGGCGGCTCCCCTGGGTCGCCATCCCGGCGATCCTGGCCTTCGATCTCGATCAGATCAGCCTGATGGCCCTGCGGGTCCCGATGTTGCTGCTGGCCGCGCTGACGGTCCCCCTGACCTTTCTGCTCGGCCGCACGCTGGCCGGGTCCGGTACAGGGCTCATCGCGGCGGCGCTGGTCGCCATCTCGCCGGCGTTCCTCGTCTATGGGCGGACGGGCACGGTCGTCGGGCTGTCGGTCTCGCTGGGGCTCTTGACGGCGCTGCTGCTGCTGGTCGTGGTCCAGAGCGAGCGCCAATCGCTGGCGGCGCGGATTCCCGCCCTGCTGGGCTTGCAGGTCGTGCTGCTTGCCGGCGCCTATGCGTACTCGCCGATCCGGCTGTTCTGGGTGATCGCGCTCGCTCTGCTCGTCGTCGAGGTCCTGTTCCAGCGTGATCATCGCGGCTGGCTCCTCTCGGCACTGGCCGTCACGCTCGTCACGCTCCCAGCTTTTCTGACACTCATGCTGGGCCTTGGCCACATGGACCGGGCGGCGGCGTGGGACCTTCGGTCCGCCCTGTCGACCTATTACAACGCCGGTGGGGAGCAGCTCGCGTCGTTCGTCGAGCACCCGGCGTCGTTCCGCTACTTCCTCCCGCCCGAGACATCGACCGGCTCGACCGACGAGCTCGCCTGGACGCTCGTCCGGCGCAACCTGACCGCGCTCGTTCAGTTGCTGGCCGACCACGACACCCGGCCCCCGCTGACTGATTACTGGAACACGCACGGCCAGCTCTACAGCAGCCTGCTGGTTCCGGCGGCGGTGGTTGGCGCCGTGTTGCTGCTCAGCCGGCTCTGGCGATCGGTCGAGGCTCGCTTCCTCCTCATTGGCTTCGCCGGTCTGACGCTGCCGCTGCTGGCGACGTCGCAGGTCCACCTCGGCCGGCTGGTCTTCGCGAGCCCGTACCTGATGATCATCGTCGCGATCGGCGTCGGCTGGCTGACTGGGCTGCTCATCGTGCATCTGCCGAACGCGATCCTCCGGCTGACCCGCAATGACCGCGGGGCGGCCGGTCGCCAGCTGGCCAGTGTCCGGAGTCTGATTCGTGTCGGTCTGGCGCTGGTCCTGGTCGCGGCCGTCGCGGTCCAGTCCTGGCGGTCGGATCAGGTGAGACCACTGGCGTCGCAGTCCCATACGCCCGAGGTCGTCGAGGCGATCCGGGTCCAACGGGATGCCGGGACCCCAGCGGTCGCGCTGGTCCTGTCCGCTTCGACCGAGCACGACTTCGAGTTGCTCGATGTCGCGACCTATCGACTGATGCTGGACCGCGAGGCCCGCTTCATCGACGCCTCGGCCGAGCCGGCCACCGATCTGCTGTCCGGATCCGATGGCCGCATCGACGTGTTCTCCGGCAGCCTCGCCGGCGCGGGAGCCGCAACGGTCGCGCGGCTGCCAGGTGACGGTTGCGACGTGGTCTATCTCATCGCGGAGTCGCTGGCTCCCGGCTTCCAGGCAATGCTCGACGACCTCGACCGCCGTTGCTCACGGCCACCGCTGACGGTGCCACTCTCGTTTTGAGCGGTGGATCGTCCGGCGTGAGGCAGCCCAGGGGAGGGCCACCCGGAGTCAGCGGGCCCGGGTGAGCCGGTCGAGGAGGCGCGTCGACCGGAGATCGGACTGGCTGGTCGTTCCGTCGGTACCAGTCGCTTCCAGTCCCGCGTCGCGTATTGGCCGGACGTTGGCCGCGGTCTGGAGCCGGTCCGGGCTGTTCGCCGCGCCCGGTGGGCGCTGAGGCATCTCCGTTCGCAGTGGCCGCGGGCGACGTTGCGCCCGTCGTCCGGTGACCGGTGTCGCCATCCGGCGATCGAGGACGACCGCCGTGCCGAGCCCGGGAGTCGACTCGATGTGGAGCGTGGCGCCGATCGCCGACGCGCGCTCGCGCATGCTGAGCAGGCCAAGGGACGTCGGCCGCTTGGCCTGCTCCGGGTCGAAGCCGGCGCCGTTGTCGCGGATCATCACCTGGAACTGTCCGTCGATCGTCTCCAGCGCGACCACCGCCTCGTCTGCTCCGGAGTGCCGGACGACGTTGTGGAGGGCCTCCTGGACGATCCGGTAGACGGTGACCCGGATCTCAGGCGTCAGCCCGGTGGGCTCCTGCCCAACCACCGTGATATTGGGTGCGCCCATTCCGCCCCGGTTGAAGTTGGCGATGTAGCGCTCGATGGCCGCCACGACACCCAGGTCGTCCAGGTCCGGTGGCCGGAGATCGAAGATGACACCATGCAGTTCGTCACTGGCGTTCGCCAGTAGACCACCGATGTCATTCAACCCGGTTCGCTGGCGCTCGGGGTCGGGGGCCGACGTGTCGAGGAGCAGCGCCCGGGTCTGGTAGAGCGCACCGGTGATGAGGGGTGAGACGGCGTCGTGGATGTCGCCGGCGATCCGGCGGCGTTCCTCTTCCTGCGCGCGGATGTTGCGCCGGTTGAGATCGCGGAGCCGGTCGGCCTGCTCTTCGCGCATCTGGGTGGAGGTCGCCAGCTCGTCGACCTGGCTGGCCAGCCGGCGCGCCATCTCCTGGAACGCGAGACCGAGTTTGCGGACCTCGCGGCCGCCATGGAGTTCCACCGGGGGCTGGTCACGGGCTGGCAGGTCGCCCGCCGACATCGACGTCACCTGCTGGGTGAGGCGATCCAGCGGACGGGCTGTCCGGTTGGCCAGGATGAGGGTCAGCAGGATGGTCAGCAGCACGGCCAGGATCGTTCCCGCGATACCACGCTGGAGCAACTGCTGGGTCGGGCCGTAGGTAATGGGGGTGGGGTTGCTGACGATGACGGTCCACGGCGCGGAGTCGCCGATGTCGACCGTCGTCGAGACGGCGACCCGGTCGACGTTGCCGGCTCCCTGGTACCGGAAGACCTGTCCCGTCGTGCCATCGGCGTTCAGGAACGCGTTGAGGAGGGAACTGCGCTCGGTGTCGGGGGCGCTGGTCGTCACGATCTGCCGGTCCGCGACGACCATGATGATCGTGTCGCCCCGGGCGAACGGGGTGAACGTCTGCCGGAGCGGATCGACCGTCAGGATCGCTCCGGCCACGCCGCGGATCTCGCCACTGGTCTGATTGGGCGCGAAGATGGGCGACGTGAGGGCGATGAAGCCGGCGCTGTCGCTTGGGCTGGTCAGCGAGCCGGAGACCGCAGAGGCGCTAGTCGTGCTGGTCCGGGCGATCGTGTCGTTCACCTGGGCCTGGAAATCGGGGTTGTTGGGATTGCCTTCCCACAGGATGATCTGGCCCTGCTGGTCGGTCATGAACAGGGCGGTGATGTTGCGCCGGTAGGTCTGGACCTCCTGGAACAGCTGCTTCGCGGCGGTCTTGCTCTGGCTCGAAGCCACGACGTTGGGAGGGACAGCGCCGTTCGTCTCGGAGGCTGTCGCCCGGACAACGTCGTTGGTGGCCAGATTGTTGAGGACCGAGAGGTTGTCCTCGAAGGTGCTCTCGAGTCCCTGGGCTACGGTGTCGCTGCTGAACGTCTCGGTATCGATCAGTTGGTCCAGGTTGTTCTGGAGGCTCTGGTAGACGATGTAGGAGACGACCCCGAGGATCGGCAGCAGCGAGACGAGCGTGACGAGGATGAAGCGCGTCCGCAGTGACCAGGATCCTGTCATCGGATGATCGCCACCTCAGGCACGGGAGCCCGGTGCGCGCGGCGGCATCGCCGTCCGGCTTCACGGTAGGTCGAGATGGAATCAATCATATCGAACCATTGTCGTCGCTGTTGTCCGCACCGGACGTATCCATTCGGGCCGGACTTGCTATCCATCCGCGCCTGACAGTCACAGGCACCGTACGAATTTCCGTGTTCATCAGCCAGAAGTTATGCTCGCTGGATAGAATCCAGGCGTAATGACCTGATCGGAGACTCTGCCCCGCCAGCCGGGAGCGATGACTCACCTCCGGTGGTCGTCGCTCCCGGCTGGTCGGTAGTCGGTCACCGCGCCGTACACTACCCGCTGCCGCAATTCGGCTGTGTAGGGAGGGATGAGAGATGGCACAGGTTCGATTGGCGACCGCCGAGGACCTCATTGGGCTGACAGACGATTTCGAGTTGTACGAGGGAGTACCGCGAGAAGTGGCTGCGAGTTAAGACGGATCGGTGATCGCTGTCAACGTCGCAGCCATCGTCTGGAACTTTGTCGAAGAGCACGATCTCGGCTCGGTTTCGGGAGCCGACGCCAGTTTTCGGTTGTCTCACGATCCGGATAGGCGCTACTTGCCCGATGCCGCCTTCGTCAAGACCGCGCGACTACCGCCGTTGGGCGTCACCTACCCGTTCGAGGGTGCGCCCGACCTTGCAGTCGAGGTGAAATCATCAAGCACCAGTGCCGCGGACCTCGATCGCAAGATGCGTAGCTACCTCGAGACTGGGACCGCCCTGGGTTGGATCATCGATCCCGTTGTCCGAACGGTCAGCGTGTACCGACCGGGCAAACCCGTGGACGTTCCACGGGACTCAGACGTTCTAAATGGCGGCGAGGTGCTTCCGGACCTTCGGATACCGATTGCACGGATCCTCCGTATTGGATCGGGTCGGGCCCTGGACGAGACGTAATGCTCGGGCCGAAACGTGGGACATCGAAGGGTTTGCGATGGCTCGGACGCGATTCATGACGGCCGAGGACTTGACTCACCCTGGCTGTCGATGTCAAACCTCGGTCACCGGGAGAACGGGCTGCCGGCCTCGATCGAAGGATGCGGCGCGATCTCGCCGCCAGGATGCGGCTGGGCCAGGCGGTCGATCCCGTGACCGGGACGATGACGACCTACCGGCCCGACGCATGACCAGGGGTTTGGCCCGTCGGCGACACGCTGATGGGGTCGCGGACGAATTCTTGCTGAACGGGTTTGTTGCCCCACCATGTGACACCCTTGATCGACGATCTGTTTGCCCTCACCGATGGAGCATGCCCGAACGATGACCCTTACTTCCGAGACCAGCCGCCTGATTACGGTCGATGACCTCGGTGCGCGTCCCATTCGTCTCGTCACCTTCGACCTTTATGACACGCTCATCGAGCTCCGGCCGCGTCGTTGGGAACGCCTACGGGGTGCTTTGGATCGCATCGGCATCGCGGCCGACGCGGATGCCCTGATGTGGGCCGACCTCGTGGGGGAGGACTACTTCACGATCGAGAACGGTCGCTGGCCGATCCGGGACCGCTCGACGGAGGAGCAGCATCAGTTCCGGCTCGAGCATCTGCGTCGCTGGCTGGCGGCGGCCGACACCGTCCTGGAACCCGACGTCCTCGAGCGGCTGTACCACGTCTACCGGGGGGAGTTCGACGCGCATGCGTTCGGGGGTGCCTACCGGCCGTTCGAGGAGGTCGTGCCGGCGCTCGTCCGACTGCGGGAGGCGGGAGTCAAGCGGGCGGTCATCTCCAACGCCGACGCCGACGTCACCGAACTGTGCACACGACTGGCCTTCGCCCACGAGATGGACGCGATCATCACCTCAGCGCTGGTCGGCTGGGAGAAGCCGGACCCCCGGACGTTCCACGCCGCGCTGGAGCACCCCGACATCCAGATCGCGGCCGAAGATGCCATCCACATCGGCGACCAGCCGAAGTCGGACGTCATCGGCGCGATCGCCGTCGGGATGCGGGCGGCGCTGATCGACCGCTATCATCGTCACACCGAAGTAAGGGGTGCCGTGATCGTTCCGACGTTGCTGACCTTGTCCGACGCGGTCGTCCGGCACAACGAGCGTCTGGCCACTTCGGGGTAGGCCCGAGGCTCAGTCGGGTCCCTCCTTCCCTGAAGCAGGTTTCATAGGAACTGCCCGGCCCGGAGACCGCTTACTGCTCCCTTCCCTGGGCACCGGTGAGCCGACGCCGCATCAGCGGCTGAGCGATCCGGTGAGCTGGGAAAGGACTGGGGATGGGGTCTGTCCACAAGCAGGCAGTTGCCTTGCTACCCGCTCTAACGGCAGCCCGACGAGCCGATCGATCACCGTGACCCAGCGGTCCCGCATCCCGCTCCGGCGCTCCGCGCTCGCCAGATGCTCCTGGTGGACGCTCAGGGTCGTCCCGCGCGCCGCCGGCTGGATGCGGATCTGGAGGGTCGACGGTGCATCCCAGCCGACCGGCCACCAGGTCAGGCGGATCAATCGGCGAGGGGCGTAGCTCCGGACATCGCCTGTCGTCCCATCCGTGGCCCGGTAGGCAGCTTCGAGCCGGTTCGGGATCTCTGCGCCGGCCCCCAGCCAGACCGCGCGTCCCTCGTCCGATAGCAGGACGTCCCAGATCGCTTCAGGGCTGACGGGGATCGTCCGGCGGACCCCGATCTGCCAGCCCGCGTCCCGGGTCAGTCCGGCGGTCCCGGTAGCGGAGCTGGATGGTGTTTCCATGAAGTCTCCTTCGGCGGTTGCTCCGCTGAGGGGTGCGGCTCAGGCCAGCTCATAGCTGAGCGACATCGTCACCTCGCCGCTGCGGCCCGCCTCGTAGGAGGCGTCGCCGCTAATCCCGGCGAGGGCGCCCGTCGCCGAGCCGGGAATGATCGTGCCGACCCCGCGGGCGGCCGTCCCGTCGTCCGCGCCGTTCCACCGGATCGCGAGCGCGCCGTCACGGCCATCGAGCGAGCCGGCGAAGGACTCGATCCCCGTGAAGGTCGTCACACCGTTGTCGGGGTACAGCATCAGGTACCGGATCTCGCTCGTGCCGGTGAGGCTGCCGGTGTAGGTCTGAACGACTTCGGCCATCGTCAGCTTCGGTGCGTCGCTCCGCTCCCGGTAGGGCTGCTCATCCCAACTCGAGACCGAAAACTCGCTGGTTGCCTCGTGCCGCGCCATGGGTCGCTCCTTCTGTCATCACACCTGGAGCGCGACCGACGCTCACTCCGTCGAGCCAGGGTAACCGCCCAACCTGTCAGAGCATGTCAGGATTCGGCGGAGGTCATGGGATCAGGATGCGGAAGGGGTACGGATGCGGACGAGCCGGTTACTGTCGATCGTTCTCTTGCTGCAGAACCGGGGCCGGCTGACCGGGCCGGAGCTGGCTGCCGAGCTCGAGGTTTCGGTCCGGACGATCTACCGGGACATCGATTCGCTCAGCGCCTCGGGCATCCCGGTGATCGGCGACCGGGGTCCGGCCGGCGGCTTCCGCCTGCTGGACGGCTATCGGACCCGCCTGACCGGGCTGACGCCGGATGAGGCTGACACCCTGTTCCTGGCTGGCGCACCGGGTATCGCCAGTGAGCTCGGCCTGGGCGCGGTCATGGCGACCGCGCAGCTCAAACTGCTGGCGGCGCTCCCCGACGGGCTACGGGAGCGGGCCGAGCGGGCTCGCGGGCGGTTCCACCTCGATGCGCCCGGCTGGTATCACGACGACGATGAGCTCCCCTTCCTGCCCCTCGTCGCCGAGGCAGTCTGGCAGCAGCGGAGGGTAAGCTGGCGCTACCAGCGCTGGGGCGGGGAGATCGAGCGGACGGCCGAGCCGCTGGGTCTCGTGCTCAAGGGCGGGGTCTGGTACGTCGTGGCGGCGGTCGACGGGACCCCGAGGACGTATCGCGTTTCCCGCATCCTGGCGGCCGATCTCCTCACGGTTTGCTTCGAGCGCCCGGCCATGTTCGATTTGGCGCGATACTGGGCCGAGTGGTCCGAGGCGTTCAACGACAGGATGTACCCGCAGCGGGCGATGGTCCGGTTCTCCCCGGCCGGGCAGCGACTGCTGCCGTTCTTCCTTGACAGCTACCGGACGCGAATGGCCCGGGCGTCGCAGGGGGAGCCCGATGAGATGGGCTGGGTGACCGCCTCGCTGCCGATGGAATCGTTCAGCCACGCCGCAATGGAACTCCTCCGATTCGGAACGGAGATCGACGTGCTGGGTCCACCGGAGCTGCGAGCGCAGCTGGCTGACCTGGCTGGAGCGATTCTGGCGCGCTACGCCGGCTCGGGCTGATCGGCCGGGGCGATCGAGGTGTCGTTCCGAACTGTCGGGCCGGCGCGGTGCTCGCTGGTGAGCAGTTCCCGGATCGTGCCGGTCAGCAGCAGGACGAGCGGACAGCCGAGGCCGACGACGAGCCCGACGATCAGGAAGACCACGGGAGCGCCCAGCCAGGCGGTCAGGTTGCCCAGCAGGCCGTTCCAGCCGGCCCAGGCCAGCGTGATGAGCGCGGTCCAGACGGCGTAGAACCGGCCCCGCTCGGTGTCCGGAATGCGCTCGACGATGAGCTGCTGTGAGGCGACCACCAGCCAGCTGTCCGACAGCCCGAACAGGAACAGGGCGACGAAGACGACGGGCAGCGGCGGGACGAAGACGACCGCGATCAGCATCAGCGGGGCGAAGTAACCGAAGCCGAGCATGAACGAGCGCCCAAGCCGGTGCTGGATTCGGCTGGCAAGCAGGCCGCCAGCGACCGTCCCCGCGCTGAACGCCGCGACGAGGAGCGCGAAGACCGACTGCCGGTGATCGCCGAGATCGAGCGTGACGCTGGTATAGGCCAGCAGCCCGATCTGCATCAGCGTCCCCGCGCCGCCCCAGACCATTTCAGCACCGACGATGGCGCGGATAACCCGCTGGCGCCACATGACGCGGAACCCGGACGTCAGTTCACCGCGGATTCCCGACTCTGTCACGGGCGCCTTCGAGTCCGCCACCACCTCGGGCAGACGCAGACCCAGCACCAGCGCGACCGACGCCACGAAGCAGAGGGCCTGGGCGAAGAAGGTCGGTCCGGCCCCGAAGACGGTCACGAGCGCCGCGCCGACGATCGGGCCGACGACCCGGATCGCGGCGCCCGTCACCTGGATCAGCGACAGCGCCCGGACGAGCAGCGCCTTGCCGATGACCATGGGAACGGCGGCCATCTCCGCGGGGTGGGCCAGGGCGGAGAACGTGGCGACGACCAGCGCGATCGCCGTGATCTGCAAGGTCGAGTCGGCAAAGGGAAGGAAGACGACAGCGACCATTCGGCCGAGGTCAGACCCAAGCATGATCAGGCGGCGGTTGACACGGTCCGCCAGCACCCCGGCGAACGGGGCCAGGACGACCTTGGGCAGGGTCGAGAGCGCGGCGACCAACCCCAGCATCGACAGCGACTCGGTTACGGCGTAGACGAGGAGCGGCAGCGCGATCTGCGCGATCGACTCACCGAGATTGGCCGTGATCGTCGCGCCCCAGAGCCGGCGAAAGTTCCGGTTGCGAAGGACGTCGGCGTAGGTCACCTCGTTGGCCAGCGGGCCAGCGGCCAGCTCGGGGGTCGTCATTGTCGAGTACTCCATCGCCGGTCCCGAACGGACACCGCCCTCCGGATGATACGGATTGAAACGGGACAGGCCAT
>JAABUS010007581.1_pt1 | contig 12372 bp, 14 predicted proteins | sample 5560161 | NCBI WGS metagenome assembly JAABUS01 (sample SAMN10711885, study PRJNA513376) | rock metagenome | isolation source: Antarctica rocks | place: Antarctica: Victoria Land, Trio Nunatak nord | collected 2016-01-04 | reverse complement strand
AAGGCGCGTACAACGTCAACGCCGACATGGCCGCCGGGGCCATCGCCGCGGAACTCAGAGCGGGGCATCTCTTCCTGCTCACCGACGTGGACGGATTGCTCGACGGCGGCGAGACGATTGCCTCGCTCGCCCCGGACGAGAGCGAGGGGTACGTCGAGAGTGGCCTCGCCGCCGGGGGCATGATCCCCAAGCTGCGGTCGGCGTCGCAGGCAGCACGGGCCGGGGTCGAGGCAAGGATAGTCAACGGAAACAGGCGGGGCACGCTGCGGGACGCCCTCGCCGGGGAGAACGTAGGGACCCTGATATCGGAAGGAGCCGTCGCATGAAGGCCGTAATGGAGACTTATAAACGCCTGAACATCGCCCCGACCGAGGGAAGGGGGAGCTGGCTCTTCGACGAAGAAGGCAACAGCTACCTCGACTTTATCGGGGGGATAGCGACCAACTCCCTGGGGCACGGCCATCCCGCTCTCGTCGGGGCGATCAAGGAGCAGGCGGAGACCCTGATCCACTGTTCCAACCTCTACGAAATCCCGATCCAGGCCGAAGTGGCAAAGATGCTCACCGAAGCCACGGACTTCGACAAAGTCTTCTTCTGCAACTCAGGCGCCGAGGCCGTCGAAGCAGCCATCAAACTTGCCCGCAAACACGCCAGCGACAACCACGGCCCCGACAAGTACGAAGTCCTCACCTTCTCCAAATCCTTCCACGGTCGCACCTACGGCGGCCTCTCCGCAACAGGCCAGCCGTCCCTCAAGGAAGGCTTCGGCCCGATGACAAGCGGCTTCGTCCACGCCCCGTTCGGCGACCTCGAAGCTACCGAAGAACTTGTCGGGCCGCAGACTGCCGCCATCCTCGTCGAGCCCATCCAGGGCGAGGGCGGCGTGAACCCCGCTCCCGACGGATTCCTCGAAGGGCTGCGCGACCTTTGCGACGAGCGCGATGCGCTCCTGATCTTCGACGAGGTCCAGACCGGCGCGGGCCGCACAGGACACCTGTACGCCTACCAGGGCATCGGCGTCGTGCCTGACGTGCTCACGAGCGCCAAGGGCCTCGGTGGCGGCGTCCCCGTCGGCGCGATGCTGGCGCGCGAGGAGTACTCGGCCCTGAAGCCAGGGAACCACGGCTCCACTTTCGGGGGTAATCCGCTAGCAATGGCGGCCGTCAGGGCCGTGCTCGGGGTGGTCGGGGATCCTGGTTTCCTCGAAGAAGTCCGCTTCAAGGGCAGGGTCATGAAGAACGCGCTGGAGAAGCTGACGGAGCGGGTTCCAGGCGCGGAGGTGCGTGGGGAGGGGCTGCTGATCGGTCTCGACCTCGCCGACCCGGACCTCGCCAGGTCCGTCTTCGAGCATTGCCTTGAGGAAGGCGTCCTCGTCAACCTGGTCGGCGGGACCACGATCCGGCTGGCGCCACCCCTCACCGTGACCAGAACGGAGGTCCGGCTCGCGCTGGATACGTTTCGAGGCGCGGTTGACACCTGGATGACCGATGAGTCCGAGACGGCGGATATCCGTCTCGAAGCCGCGGTAGCGTAGGGAGCGGAGGTGATCCCACAGCAAAACGACGCACCTCCCGAGCCATCTCCCCTCGTCGGCCGCGACTGCCTCACGCTCGCGGAGTTCTCCTCGGCGGAGACCAACCTCCTCCTCGAAGAGGCGGCCAAGACCAAGTTCTTGCAGAGATCTCGCATCTCGTACCGTCCGCTGCGGGGCCGGACGCTGGCGATGGTCTTCCAGAAACCGTCCAACCGCACACGGGTCTCGTTCGAAGTTGGGATGTACCAGCTCGGCGGCCACGCCCTGTACCTCAACCCCGATGAAATACAGCTTGGCAAGCGGGAGACGCCATCCGACACGGGCCGCGTCCTGGCCCGCTACATAGACGCCATCATGGTCCGCACCTTCGACCACCAGGAACTCGAGGAGTTGGCGGCGGCTGCGGACGTTCCCGTCATAAACGGCCTCTCCGACGACCATCATCCCTGCCAGGCGCTCGCCGACCTGCTCACGGTGCGAGAAGAGTTCGGGGAGTTGGAGGGAGTCAAGATCAGCTACGTCGGAGACGGAAACAACGTCGCCCATTCCCTCGCCATAGCCTGCGCCCTCACCGGCGCGGAGCTGACCATCGCCCATCCTCCCGGACACGCCCCCGACCCGAAGATAGTCGCGCTTGCAGGCACCCTCGGCGCGGCCCCAATCCTGACGGAAGATCCGCGAGAAGCGGCGTCCGGCGCCCGCGTCCTGTACACGGACGTGTGGACCAGCATGGGCCAGGAGTCAGAAGCCGAAGAACGCCGCGAGAACTTCGTCCCTTACAGGATAGACGAGGATCTGATATCCCTCGCCACCGAGGACGCCATCTTCCTTCACTGCCTGCCGGCGCATCGGGGAGAAGAGGTCACAGCGGAAGTCATAGATGGCCCCCGGAGCCGGGTCTTCGATCAGGCCGAGAACCGCCTGCACGCCCAGAAGGCGCTTCTGTATCTGCTGCTGGGTTAGTACATGCTTGATTGAGTGATACCACTCCACTCCGACAATGCTTCGGAGACTTCTTTACTGAGCATGGTGTGGCCTCGCTCGAAGCTCTTCATGCGGGCCGTACCTCTCCTTGTATCCCAGGCGTCTATGAAATAGGTCTCTCTGGCCTTGCAGTGGGAACAGGTCATTGTGGTTATGAAGGGGAAAAGCGGCATCCAGCCTCGTTGACCCAGGTCCAGGAACAGATCTCCCCGGGGTAGCGCTTTGTGGAAAGGAACTTCTTCCCGTGGGAAACTCGGATGGTCACCCATGTAGCGCAGACACTTGAGGATCACGCCCCCTCCACGTCGGGCGACATCGAAGTCCTCCACCTGTCTGATGGGATAAGCAGTCGAGAACGCTAGAGCCTCCATGCAGCGTCTCAACCCGTCTTGTACTTTCTCTGATGCTTCGGCGATTTCCTCCAATATCACCGGCCCGCGGTCGTGCTTGAAGTCGTTCTTGGCCCTTATGAGAGCCGCTATGTTCGCCCCAAAACCCAGTTCCTTCTTCTCAGAGCGGATGTTGGCACCCTTGATCGCTTGCGCCAGCGGATCATCTTCGTATCCTGCGAATACCTTCGAGCATCGCCCGACTATCTCCTTCCAATCGCCTGGCGAGATACCGGTCGTCCAGAATTCCTTCGGATCTATTCCAGCCCTTTCCCGGTCCTGCTCACGCACTATCGTCAGCGACACTGACCCGAGGAAAGCGAGCATGTTCTCGGCGACCCTCAATTGTTCCCTATAGAGGTCCCTCGGATCTACGATACTCGCCAGTGATCTGAATCCGAAAGCTATCGGGAACGGATAAGAACTAGAAATCTGATACTCCAGTTCGTCCCCAAACAGCACATTAGGCGTAGCGACGATGGGTTCAGTGACAGGCGTTGTGGAGGCTACCGTAGGCTGAATCCGTTCCGGTGACTCACTTTGCGTTTGAGTTATCTGGGCTGGAGAGGATGGTTCCTTTGTCAAATCCGTGGTCTCTTGATTCTGCTCGCGTTCCGGTGCAGTCTGCACCGTGGCAGAAGGTGCGGAGATAGGAGACAAGGTTTCGTCCCGTTGCACTTCTTCGCCATATTCGGCGGCAAGCCGACGTCTCAACATTGCCTCGGTGCTGCTCTGCCGCTGCTGCAATGCTTCCAGACGAAGCAAGTATTCTTTACGGATCATAAACGCATGGATAATAGAAATTATCCAAGTAACAAGTAACACGGTTACCCATATGTCCCCAATCCAACCGCTGTCTGCTTCAGTCACCGGGGTAGTCATTCCTACAATAAAAGGCACTAAGTAGAATACTCCCCAGAAGATCCACCTTCGCCGCTTCGTCCGTAAGCCGGCATAGAGAAAGGCTACCCAGTTGAAGAAACCAAGTGTGAATGTCCACGCAATCCATAGCGAATGGAGCCGTTCCCATCTCTTGCCCTTCGACGTAATCGACACTTGGATCTTCCCTCCGACCCACTATGATCTTCCGTTAAAGTAACTCAAGTATCCGATACGAATGTTTATGCTGCAAGAGTCATACGAGAATCAGTTTGTCTTGACCCCGCTACGCCGGCGAGAGCGGCTTTATCTCCCGCTCGATCTTCTCGCCCGCCCGATCTCTCGCTACCTCCAGGTCGTAATGAGATTGCAGGTTGAGCCAGAATTCCGGGCCCGTGCCGAAGTAACGGCCCAGCCTGAGAGCGGTGTCGGCGCTCACGGCGCGTCCGCCGCGCACGATCTCATAGACACGCGGGGGCATCACCCCGATAGCCCCGGCGAGCCCGTACGCGGTCATCTCCAGCGGCTTGAGAAACTCTTCATCCAGTATTTCGCCGGGATGCACGGGCGGGTAGATCTTCTCCTCACGCTCTATCTCTTCCGACCAATCACCCACAGTCTCTCCTCTAGTGGTAGTCCGCTATCTCTACCTGGTAAGCGTCGCCGCCTTCCCAAACGAAACACACCCGGTACTGATCGTTGATCCTCACGCTATGCTGCCCCGCCCGGTTCCCGGACGACTTCTCCAGACGGTTGCCGGGCACCGCCCGAAGCACGTCTAGAGACGCTGCGGCGTTTAGCATCGCCAGCTTCCTCAGCGCCCGCCGGTGCAAGTCGACCGGTATCTTCCGGGAGCGTCCCCGCTCCCGGAAGATACCGCGTTTCCCTATCGGCGAAGCTCTTTATCACGCCTCATATTATCGCGTCGCGGTACTATCGGCAAACTTTTACCGTGCCCGCTCTCCTGGCGTCCAACCGGTCCAGCGAGACTGTCGATCCGACAGCTTACCCAGGCTGATCTCACGTACAGTAAGATTGCTTTGCTAAGTAACCCAAGTTGCCCCCTATCCGGACAAACAATATCCTCCCGATCCGAAGGCCGACCAAAACCTTCCCGGATCGAGAGGACGAATTGGAAGATACCATAACCACCATCTACTGCTTGTTGGACGACTTCCTCAAGGCCATCAACCGCCGCCCCGACGATCCCCAGGTCCGGCTCTCCACCGCCGAGGTGATGCCCGTTCCCTTGGTGGCCTCAACCTTCTTCGGTGGGAACATCGACAAGACCCGCCTCTTCCTCCACGAGTACGGCTACATGAACAAGATGATCTCCAAGGGCCGCTTCAACCACCGCATCCACGAGATCGATCCCGCCCTCTGGCAAGGACTCTTCTCGCTGTTGGCCGAGTTCTTCAAAAGGAACAACTCCGAACGGACCTACGCGGTGGACTCCCTGCCGGTAGCGGCGTGCGACAACATCCGCATCAGGCGCTGCCGCCTTTATCCGCCAGAAGAGCACGGAGGAACGTTCCGCGGCTACGTGTCGAGCAAGCGGCGCTACTTTTACGGTTTGCGCGTACACACCTGGTGGTCACGGGCGCGGGAGAGCCGGTGGAGTTCTCTTTGGCGGCGGGGTCGGAAGCCGACGTGAGCGTATTCAAGGAGATGGAACTGGATTTGCCGGAAGGGTCCATCATCTGCGCGGATAAGGCCTACACCGACTAACACTACGAAGACCTCCTAGAAGAAGCAGCGGGGTTGCACCTGAAGGCCCAGCGCAGGAAGAACTCCAAGCGACCGATGCCTATGTGGGAGGAGTTCTTGAGTAAGCCGATCCGCAAGTACATAGAGACGGTGTTCAGCGGCGTAACCGGTCTGTTTTCCAAGAAGATCCACGCGGTGACGCCGCGAGGGTTCGAGCTAAAGATCGTGTGGTTCCTGTTGGCCTTCTCCGTCCAGTGCCTGTAAGGGGCAACTTAGGTTAAGTAAGGAGCTGAAGTATGCGAAAGGCGACGATAACAAGCAAAGGACGACTCACTACTCCAAAACAGGTTCGAGATCGGTTGGGACTGCAGCCCGGAGACAGGGTAGCCTTCGATATCGAGGGTGGCGACATTCGTCTAAGGGTCGAGAAGCGCAGGACATTGGAAGAATTTCCGGGCAGCTTATCCGCAGGACTGCTCTACCCTGGCAGAGAAGGCGAGCGTGACTCGGCTCGAAGCTACGTCATAGGAAAACACTCAAAGCAAGCACCGCTTCCTCCGGGGAAGACTTTCGGAAACTGAACGGTAATCTCCGCGAGCCAAGCCGATACTTTCGACACTCCAAACAGACGGTCCCAGAACTGCGTCTTCTACAGGCCAAGAACAGTCTTCACGCCCAGAAGGCGCTGCTCTATTTACTGTTGGGTTGAGCGGCGCGGAAGGTTATCCGCTCTCTATACGTTAGCTGAGTAGGAAAGAATCTTCTCTTCCGGTGTGATCTCCATGAACACCGAACCCCGCGGCTGCCGGGTGGAGTAGGTTACGGTAACGTCGGCGTAGACGTTGTTGCGCCTGTAATCCAGCCGGCTGATTATGCCCTCGCTCCCGGCCGCCACCCCGAGATCCGGTATGCCCTCTGGAAGCGCGATGCGGTCATACTGCGTGTAGCTGCGCGCATTGCCGAACGTCTCCAAAACTCGACCTCCTGATAGGTTGCTCGTCGTAATCTATCCGCCACCGCCACCGGAGTCTTTGGCCCGATGTCCGTGATTGACGGGCGGAAGGCGGCGTGTGTACCTACAAGTGAAGAATCGCTACCTGGCGCCGCCGATGCTCTCCGCGCGCGGTCAGTCTTTAACCACGACTTTCGCGGCGGCCGTGGATTTGCCCAAAGGACCAGGGGTGGTCTTCGGGATACGGCGGCGGTGGTTCTCCCAGCCCTCGTCCACGCGGGTAAGAACTTCGGCCAAACGGAGGGCGACCAGGAGCCGGATAATGGGCCACGCGGGGTCGAACTCGCCCCGGAAGGCGGAGAGCTTCGGGGCGGCGGGTCGGGCATGGTGGTTATTGTGCAGGCCCTCGCCGAAGGTGATCAGGGCCAGAAGACGGAGGTTGGTCGCGTCGTTCTCGAAGGTCTTGTAGCCAACGGTGTGGCCCGCGCCGTTGATCGCGGCGCTGAACCCGAGGTACACCACAGCCAGGGTCGCCAGCGCCACGAGGCCGGGCCATAGGCCCATTACGAGCACCAGGATCACACCCGTCAGGGAGAAGCCCAGGATGCCACGCCGAAGAAGCATCCGGTCCAGCCGGTCGTATGGCAGGTCGGAGGCGTACTTTTCCAGGGTGTCTCCGTCGTTGGCCTCCCGGCGGTAGTAGTAGACGTTGCCGATCATGATCTGCCAGTACCCCTCGACGTGGGGGCTGTGGGGATCTCCCTCCACGTCTGTGAAGTTGTGATGCTTGCGGTGGACGGCGACCCACTCCCTGGGCGAGATGCTCGTTAGCATCCACGTTCCGAAGCGCATGACCATCGTCAGGGCCGGATGGAGCCGGATGGACTTGTGTGAAAGAACCCGGTGCAAATAAACGGTGGAGATAAAAGTAGCCACCTCCGCCAGCACGAACCCGACAAGTACGGCAACTACGTATTGCAAAAGACCTCCCAGTGGCACGTTCGCGGACCCTACCGGTCCGCAAACGCATCCCCATGTCACTTCGCTTCGGTGAAAAAAGAAAGACCGGGGACTATGCCCCGGTCCTTACGCTATCCGGTTGTGTTCCGGTCCCTTAGGCTGGGGTGACGTTCTCCGCCTGCATCCCCTTCTTGCCCTGGGTCGCCTCGTAGGTCACCGTGGCGCCCTCGTCGAGGCTCTTGAAGCCACTACCCGTTATTCCCGTGTGGTGCACGAAGAGATCCTCGCCCCCGTCATCGGGAGAGATAAAGCCGTAGCCCTTCTCGTCGCTGAACCACTTCACTGTTCCCTGGGCCATAGTTGGAGCCCACCTTTCTGTTCCTGGGCCCCACCAAACAAAACAAAACCGCCCCCTGCTCACGCTCAGGACGGTATCCTATGCTGCAGCAACCCACCTTCTATTACAGGTACCAGTCTAGCAGACCACGCGCGTTTGACAACCCGCGGCGGTAATTACGGGCGGCGTTGGCCCCGCGGATGGGGCTCCGGTAAGCTTGGGTGAAGACCATCCTGGGGAATGAGGGGAGATATTTTGTCGCTGGACTATACGTACCGTATTCAGGCGCCGCACAGGCCGGGCTCGCTGGCGCTGGTGACAGGGGCTATCGGCGAAGGTGAAGGGCTCATCGGGGACGTCACGACGCTCAACGTCGGGCGCGACGCTTCGATACGTGAGATCACCATCGAAGTCACGGACCATGCCCATGCCGGAAGAGTCGCCGATCACATCAACACACTGGATGGCGCCGAAGTCCTCTGGTACAGGGACCGCGCGCTCATCAAGCACGAGGGCGGCAAGCTGACGGTCGAGCCGCGCCATCCTGTCAGAACAGTCCAGGATATGCGCGACGTATACACGCCCGGAGTGGCGCGTGCGTGCACGGCGATCAAGGACGACCCCTCCCAGGCCCGCAGGCTCACCATGATCGGGCGCAGCGTAGCAATCTGCACCAACGGCACCCGCGTACTCGGCCTCGGTGACATCGGACCACTCGCCTCGATGCCCGTGATGGAGGGAAAGGCTGTCTTCTACCGCCAGCTCGCCGGTATCTCAGCAATACCGATTCTTATCGACACCAAGAAACCCGACGAGTTCGTCGAGACCGTGAAGCGCATAGCGTCAGGCTTCGGCGGCATCCATCTGGAGGATATCTCCGCGCCCGAGTGTTTCGAGATCGAAGCCCGCCTCATCGAGGAGTTGCCGATGCCTGTGATGCACGACGACGTGCACGGGACTGCAGTCGTTGGCGTGGCCGCCGCCATCGTCGCCTGCCGCAATGCGGGGCTGAAGCTGAACGAGCAGGTGGTAGGTCAGATCGGCCTCGGCGCCGCAGGGTACGGCCTCGCCGCCCTGATGGTTGACGCCGGGGTTCACAGGGTCATCGCCTCGGACCCGAACGAGGCCAGCCACGAAAGGGCGAGGAACAAGGGGATCGAGATCTGCCCCAACCTCGACACCCTGATGGCCGAAGCGGACGTGGTGATCGCAACCACCGGCGTCCCCGGCCTCATAAAACCAGAGTCCGTGCGTGAAGGACAGGTCATACTCGCCCTCACAAACCCTCGCCCTGAGATAGAGGTTGATGATGCGCTCGCCGCAGGCGCCGCGTTCGCCGCCGACGGGACGAGCGTGAACAACGTGCTCGGCTACCCTGGCGTGTTCCGGGGCGCGCTGCTCGCCCGCGCGAAGTCCATCAACAAGGAGATGAAGCTGGCAGCGGCCGAGACCCTCGCCGACCTCACAGCCGAGTCCGAGCTAGTCCCAGACGCACTCGACGAGAACGTGCATCAGCGGGTTGCAGAGGCAGTACGCGCGGCGGCCGTCGAGAGCGGGGCGGCCCAGCTAGACCAGGCGCCAGCCGGGCTGTAATACGAAAAAGGGGGATGCATGGCAGGAAAGGTGATCCAAAGTTCCAAACTCCCCGACCCACCTAGGGGCGGAGCATTCTCCGCCGGAATGGAGGCTCCGGCCGGACGCACCATCTACGTCTCAGGAATGGTCTCGATGGACGCGGACGGTAACGTTGTCGGCGAGGGTGCCGTGAAACTCCAGACAGAGACGGTGCTCGAGAACGTGAATGCCGCGCTCGAAGCAGCCGGTGGAACCCTGCGGGATGTCGTAAAGATCACGGTCTTCATCCGCGACATGAAGGATTACGACGCCATCCACGAGGTTCGCCGCCGCTACTTCGGGGAGCCGTACCCTGCCTCATCAATGGTCGAGGTTTCCTCCCTCATCCACCCTAACCTTCTAATCGAGATAGAGGCTGTGGCGGTGATCGAGGAGGGGTAGCCTCCTACCCGCCCTCGGAAGAAAGACGCTTCGCCCGCTCCCGGAAGAACGCCCGATCAACCTTCATCCCGGCCTGCCCGGCATCTTCGGGCCAGGCATGGAAGGAAACCGGGATCTTGAACCGCGGCAGAACTTGGGACAGTTCAGCGGAGATGTCCTGTGGCGGTGGACCTCCGCCCTTCTTCATCTGCACGAAGGCGACGGGGCGTTCTCCGAACTCGGCATCAGGGACGGGGACGACGACGGCGTCCTCTACACTCTCGAGGCGACGGAGCCCGGCTTCGATCTCCTCTGGCTGCACGTTTTCGCCGCCTGAGACGAAGAGGTTGTCCTTCCTACCCGCGAAGCGCAGACGGCCCTCCCCATCTATCTCGCCGGTGTCTCGGGTGTGAAACCATCCGGCCTCGTCGAAAGGTTCTTCGAGGCCGACTTCGTGGAGGTATCCGGCGAAGAGCGTCTCGCCGGAGACCAGGATCTCCCCGTCCCCAGCAACCTTCACCCCGCGGTAACGCAGCGCAGTCCCGGAGGTACGAAGCTCGTCCCTCGATGCGCCGGGATGGGTCGTGGTCGCCTGTGAGGCCATCTCGGTCAGGCCGTAGCTCGTATGTACCGGCAGCCCGCGCCCGTGCGCCTCGTCCAGCAGGTCTTCGGGGATGCCGCTGCCGCCGAGCAGGATCGCCTTCAATCCCCCGAGGTCCGCGTCCTCCGCAAGCAGCCGCCTGAGTTGCGCTGCGACTAGCGAAACGTGTGTGGCGCCGCTTTCGGAGATGGACCTGGCAATCGGCACTGCGGAGTCTAGCAGGGCCATCGTTGTGCCGGCGAGCAGGCATCGGAACAGGATCGAGAGCCCACCGACGTGGTAGAGCGGCAGCGAGTGCAGCCAGCGATCTCCGTGCTTCGGATCGAGCGTGATGTTCTCGTTCGATCCGAGCGCGTTGTAGTAGTGATTTCCGAACGTGTGGAGCGCCGCCTTCGGTGCGCCGGCGCTGCCCGACGTGAAGACGACCGTGGCCGCACGGGAGAGCGAAAGCTCCGGTGGGTCAGGTGGTTCGATGCGATCCAGGTCAGTTTTTAGCAAGGCGCCGGGGCGCAGCTTCCGAACGGCGTCATCAACAGCCTGGAACAGATCTTCATCTTCCGAGACGAGGGCTTTGCACGCGGCCCTTCGGAGCAACGGCACGACACCGGCAGGCGGAAACCGCGTGCTTACGGGACACGCAATGATTCCGGCCCGGATCATGGCGAGCAGCAAAACTACGTATCGCTCGTCTTTGGGCAAATAGAGCGCGACGCGATCGCCGGTCTCCACACCTATCTTCGCCAGACTTTCCGAGGCCGCCGACACCCATAGGTCGAGTTCTGCGTAGGTCAGCTTGCCGGATGGCCCTATGATGGCGGGCGCATCGGGTGAGGCGAGGGAAGCCGCGTGAAGCGGGCAGGGTACGGTCTCCAGGCCATTCATAACTCGCCCATGATAGCCGCTCCAGCGCCCATCTCGAGTCGCTGCGTGGCGAGGGTGTCCACGAAGTGCCTGTCGTGGGAGACGAAGAGGATGGCGCCTGGGAACTCCGCAAGGGCGTCGAGGAGCACGTCCTGGGTCTCGATGTCGAGGTGGTTGGTCGGCTCGTCGAGGACGAGCAGGTTGTGCCCGCCAAGGATGAGCTTCGCGAGCAGGGTCTTGGCCCGCTCGCCGGAGCTGAGCCTGCCCGCCGGTTTATTTACGGTCTCCCGCCTTACGCCCATCCTGCCCATCACGGTGCGGGCGGGCGTCTCGTCGCTGCCAGTCTCGAGAACTGCTTCGAGCGCCGTACGGTTTCGGGATATGCAGCGGTTGTCCTGATCGAAATATCCGATCCGCGCGGAGGGGCTGAGGCGCGCGCTCCCGGCGAGGGGTGGCATCTCGCCCAGCACGGTCCTCAGCAGCGAGGTCTTGCCGCAGCCGTTGGGACCAACTATGGCGAGACGGTACCCCGCTTCGAGATGGAAAGAGATGCCTTCGGCAAGCGGGTCTCCGTGGCCGACCGCCAGGTTTTCGACGGTCAGGAGGTTTCGGCCGCGCGTGGAGGCGAACCGTATCTTGACTGGATCCTTCTCGAATGGCTTGTCGGTGCGGGCGTTCTCGGCTGCCTCCTCCATACGGCGCTGGGCGTGGAGCGCGCGTTTCATCAGCTTCGCGGATCTATGGCCGACGAATCCCTTGTCCGCCGCGCCACGCTTCTCTTTCTCCTTCGAGCCTGACCAGTTGCGGTACTCGTTGGCCTGCTTTTGCAGCCTGCGGGCGCGTTTCTGGTTCTTCTCGAAGTTGCGCCAGCCTTCGTCCTCGGATCTCTGGAGTTGATGACGGAAAGCAGAGTAGTTGCCCGTGTAGAGTTTGAGTTGTCCGCGGTCGAGGTGTGCCACTTTCGAGGCCACGGCGTCGAGGAAACGCCGGTCGTGGGATACGATCACGAACGCCGAGTTCGTGGACAGGAGATATTCCTCCAGCCACTCGCGGGCCGGCACGTCGAGGTGGTTGGTTGGTTCGTCGAGCAGGATCAGGTCGTGCTCCCCCAGCAACATCCGCCCGAGCGCGAGCCTCATCCTCTGCCCCGCTGACAACTCCCCGACCGCCCGA
>JAABUS010007577.1_pt1 | contig 12375 bp, 12 predicted proteins | sample 5560161 | NCBI WGS metagenome assembly JAABUS01 (sample SAMN10711885, study PRJNA513376) | rock metagenome | isolation source: Antarctica rocks | place: Antarctica: Victoria Land, Trio Nunatak nord | collected 2016-01-04 | reverse complement strand
GTTTGGGTACCTCCTCTCCCAGCTCACCCGGCACCGGAGAGCGGGTAACGCCGGAAACTATAGGGGAAGCTACGGTTTTAGAAACTCAGATAGGCCCGGGGAGGTGGAGGCTCGGGAGAGAGGTGGATCTCCAAGGGCTTGGGATCCGAAAAACGATGGTTACGCAAGCGCTGCAACCCGATGGCGAGAGCCGCGGAAGACGTCACGAGCACCGCGGCGACACAGGTCGCCCCGAGTCCCGTAGCGGGCATGCCCTGTCCCTGCAACGCTTCCGGACATTGATCGGAGTGCCCGCAGAAACCTGCCGCGCCCAGGTAGGGGTATAAGGTAACGATCGCGACCACGAAGACCGCGGTCGCGACCAGAACGTATGTGCGGCGCGAATCCAAGGTGGGCGGATTATACGGCAGCGTGCTGGCGCTCGCTACCGGGACACCGCCCGCCTTTAGCGTCTCGCCCAAGAGAAGTCCACCCCGATCACTCTGTTACCTTACGCCTTCTGGACCGATCGGGTGAACGAAGTGGTCGCGAATCGATCCGTGCGAGCGAGACCGCAGACGATCAAAACGGACCGCAAGGTTCTCTTTGCCCGCCGTTACTTACTCTAGTCACCGCTCTATCGGGGCGCGCACGGCGTTGCCCCACTCGGTCCAGGAACCGTCGTAGTTACGCACGTTGCCGTAACCGAGAAGGTAGTTCAGCACGAACCACGTGTGGCTCGAACGCTCGCCGATGCGGCAGTAGGCGATCACGTCGTCGCCCTCCGACAGACCGGCCTCGCCCTCGTAGATCTCTTTTAGCTCATCCGAGCTCTTGAAGGTGCCGTCCTCGCGAACAGCCCGCGCCCACGGCACGCTCGCCGCACCAGGGATGTGTCCGCCCCGCATGGCGCCCTCCTGCGGATAGTCCGGCATGTGCAGAAGCTCACCGGAGTACTCACCAGGGCTTCGAACGTCCACCAGCGGCCCGTTCTTCTCCAGGTGCTTGAGCACGTCTTCCTTGAACGCCCGGATCTTCGAGTCGTCCCTGGTCGGAACCGGATAATCGGCCTGCGAGAAGGACGGCACGTCCTGGGTCATCTCGCGGCCCTCGGCCTCCCACTTGATCCGGCCGCCATCCATCACCCGCACGTTGTCGTGTCCGAAGAGCCGGAATACCCACAGAGCGTAGGTAGCCCACCAGTTGTTCTTGTCGCCGTAGAAAACAACCGTCGTATCCGGCGTGATCCCCTTCTCGCCCATCAGACTAGCGAAGTGCTCGGGGTCTAGGTAGTCGCGCATCAGCGGATCGTTCAGGTCTTCTACCCAGTCGACCTTGACCGCGTTCGGTACGTGTCCAATGTCGTACAGAAGCACGTCCTCGTCGCTCTCCACGATCCTGATGCTCTCGTCGTTCAGGTGCTCCGCCACCCAGTCGGTCGTAACCAACGCCTCCGGGTGCGCGTAACCTTTTTCTGCTATCTGCTGTTCAGTCACGGTTCTCCTCACTATTGTCTACTACATCAGTGTACATACTAACCTATTTATCTCCGACTGATTTTATCGGATTTCTTAATCCATGACCAATGGGAGAGTATACTGCTCGGCATGACTGTATATGAGGGTTACCAGAGTCTTATTAATTCAGCGGTCTCCGAGAGGATAGAGCAGGAGGCGGCACACGATCTTGCGCGGTTCGTCCTCGAAGATCCCACCCCGGCCATGCTCGCGGCCGCCGAGGTCCGGGACAGCGTCTACGGACCTCGGATCTCCTACTCGCGCAAGGTGTTTATACCGCTGACCAAGCTCTGCCGCGACAACTGCGGCTACTGCACCTTCGCCCATCCACCGCGTCCCGGCGAGCGGGCGTACCTGACGCCCGAGGAAGTGCTGAACGTGGCCCGCGCCGGCGCGGAGGCCGGCTGCAAGGAGGCCCTCTTCACGCTCGGGGACAAGCCGGAGAAGCGTTACCCTGAGGCGCGCGCCGAACTGCGGGAGCTGGGCTTCGAGACGACCATCGAGTACCTTGTCCACTGCTGCCGGCTGGTGCTAGAGGAGACGGGATTGATGCCGCACGCGAACCCCGGCGTTCTCTCGGAAGAAGATGTGCGGGCCTTGCGGGAAGTGTCGGTCTCGCAGGGGATCATGGTGGAGCAGGTCTCCGAGAGGCTGCTGGGCCGCGACCTCGCCCACTGGGCCTCGCCGGATAAAGTTCCACAGCGCAGGCTCGCGACGCTGGACGCGGCGGGCAGGCACGAGGTGCCGTTCACTACGGGTATCCTCATCGGTATCGGGGAGACCATCGAGGAGCGGGTGGACACGATCCTGGCTATCCGGGACCAGCACGAGAAGCACGGCCACATCCAGGAGTGCATCGTCCAGAACTTCCGGGCCAAGCCGGGGACGAGGATGGCGACCGCGCCGGAACCCTCCGAGAACGAGATGCTCGCGACCATCGCGCTGGCCCGGCTGCTGCTGCCGCGCGACGTGACCGTGCAGGCTCCGCCGAACCTGGCGGAGATGGTGGAGGATGGCGAGCCGTCCTACGCGCGGTACATAGACGCGGGCATAAACGACTGGGGGGGCGTCTCGCCCGTTACGCCGGACCACGTCAATCCCGAGCGCCCCTGGCCGCACCTGGAGGAGCTGGAGAAAGCAACGGAGGCGAAGGGATACCTTCTGCTGGAGCGGCTGGCGCTGCATCCGGCCTACGCACTCGGGGCGGAGCGATGGGTGGATGAGAAGCTGCGGCCGGGAGTCTGGGCCGGCATCGACTCGGAAGGGTTCGCGCGGGTCGAGGACTGGGCGCCGGGTACGGAGGAGCATCTACCCGAAAAGACGGTGCGGGAGATACAGGGCCTCCGGCCCTCGAAGACGAGGCCCGAGTTCATGCGGGCGCTCGCGGGAGCCGGAGAACGGGACCTCACCGAGGAGGAGATCTCCTTGCTCTTCACCGCCCGCGGCACGGAGATGGCGGAGCTGTGCCGGGTCGCCGACGAGCTACGGCGCGAGGTCAACGGCGACGAGGTGACCTACGTCATAAACCGGAACATCAACTACACCAACCTCTGCTACTTCCGGTGCCGCTTCTGCGCTTTCTCGAAAGGTCCCAAGTCCCTGAACCTACGTGGAGATCCATACTTGCTGGACACCGCTGAGGTAGCGCGGCGCGCCCGCGAGGCGCGGGAGAAGGGCGCGACCGAAGTGTGCATGGTCGGCGGCATCCACGGCAGCTTCACGGGCCAGAACTACATAGATTACCTGCGGGCCGTCAAGGACGAGGTGCCAGAGATGCACGTCCACGCCTTCACGCCGCTGGAGGTCTTCCAGGGAGCGCATACGCTCGGCATCAGCGTCGAGGAATTCTTGGGAGATCTCAAGGAAGCCGGACTCGGGACATTGCCGGGGACGGCGGCGGAGATACTGGACGATGAGATCCGGGCAATCATCTGCCCGGACAAGGTGAACACTCAGGAATGGGCGGACGTGATGCGGGCGGCGCACGCGGTGGGGTTGCGGGCGACCACCACGATCATGTTCGGCCACGTGGAGGGACCGATCAATTGGGCGCGGCACCTGCTGGTCCTGCGCGACATCCAGGCCGAGACCGGCGGGTTCACGGAGTTCGTGCCGCTGCCGTTCGTACACATGGGCGCGCCACTATTCTTGCAGGGACGCTCGCGCCGTGGGCCGACTTTCGCCGAGACGGTCAAGATGCACGCCGTCGGGAGGATCGCGCTGCATGGCTACATAGACAACGTGCAGGTTTCCTGGGTCAAGCTGGGGATGGAAGGCGCGAAGCTCTGCCTCCAGGCCGGGTGTAACGACCTCGGCGGTACCCTAATGAACGAGAGCATCTCGCGGGCGGCGGGAGCCAGCCACGGCCAGGAGATGCTCCCCGAAGAGCTAGAACGGACAATCCAGGAGATAGGGCGCACGCCCCGCCGCCGTACCACGCTGTACGGTGCGCCGGAGCGGGCTTACTCCGCATAGAGGGTCCGGCGAGAGCCTCTCAACCGTCTGATTGACACCAAAACAACCGGACGGTTGATCTCACTGCCAACCACATTTCGTCGGATTTTGAACCTACCGACCGATGAACTCCGTGCCCTGGAGGGCCAGACTCATAGCGTAGAGATGGCACACCCGGAGAGCGAAGGTCGAGCGATGGAAGAGGTCATAAAGGTCGAGGGGCTCCGTAAGGTCTACGACAAGACGGTCGCGGTGGACAGCGTCTCCTTCGGGGTGCGGCGAGGTGAGATCTTTGGTGTCGTCGGTCCCAACGGAGCCGGTAAGACCACCACCGTGGAGTGCCTGGCCGGGCTACGCAAGCCCAACGCCGGCACGGTCACAGTGCTGGGTAAGGACCCGCAAAGAGAAGGACGTAAGCTCAGGGAGCAGCTCGGGGTCCAGCTCCAGCAGGCGGCGCTCCCGGGCGACCTCAAGGTGTGGGAGGCTCTCGAACTCTACGCCTCCTTCTATAAGCACGCCGCGGATCCGGGACCTCTGATCGAACGCTGGGGCCTCTCCGAGAAGCGCAACACCCGTTTCAAGAATCTCTCCGGCGGCCAGAAGCAGCGCCTCTTTATCGCCCTGGCGCTTGTCAACGAGCCGAAGGTCGTCTTCCTCGACGAACTCACCAGCGGCCTCGATCCCCAGGCGCGGCGAATGACCTGGGAGTTGGTGCGAGAGGTCCGGGAGCACGGCGCGACCGTGGTTCTCGTCACGCACTTCATGGACGAGGCGGAGAAGCTGTGCGACCGGGTGGTGATCATAGACGGTGGGCGCTTGGTGGCCCTCGACTCGCCCGAAGCCCTGATCCGGGGCCTCCATACCGGGTCCAGCGTGCGCTTCGGTGGCCTCGAAGGCTTCGATCCCGCTCCCCTGCGCGTCCTGCCGGGTGTCGAACGGGTCACACGCGAGGGCGACGAGATCGTCGTCTACGGAGATGGCGCTCTGCTCGCCCGTACCGTCGTGGAGTTGGACCACCACGGCATCACGCCCACCGACGTGAGCGTTGGCCGCTCCACGCTCGAAGACGTGTTTATCGAGAAGACCGGTCACAAGGTCCGCGACTAAATGTCCACCGTAAGACTCAACCTCGCGAAAAGAGAGGCTCGATGCGCCACTACGCCCGGCTGATCAACTCCGTTGTCGCCTTCGTCGCCGCTCTCTTTCTCGGCATCACACTGCACGAGTTCGCGCACGGCATCGCGGCTCTCGCGCTGGGCGCAACACCCACCATCTACGCCGGTCATGAGAACAACGCTCCCTTATCCCCGGCGCGCGAGTTACTGATCGCTCTAGCCGGTCCCGTGTTCAGCCTCCTGATCGGCGCGGCCGTTCTGGTCCTTTACCGAACCGGTCGTGGCTTCGGCTACCTATTTGGGACGTGGTTCGGCGTGCTCAACGCCCAGAACTTCTTCTCGTACCTCATGACGGCGCCGTTCGTGGCTCAGGGCGATATCGGCAAGGCGCTACGCCTCGCCTCCGCTCCGGCGCCCGTATATCTACTGGTGTTTATCCTGGGCGGTGCGGGCACCGTCCTGCTCGGACGTATACTGACGGCGCGGCTCCTCGTGTTGACCGACGATACCGCCGACAACCGGGCCGCGCAGTTACGGCAACTCGCTTTCTTCACGTGGATCTGCGGAGCCGGAATCGCGCTGCTACTGAGCATCGGTTCCGATACCCTCAGCCGCGACGGCTTGTTCGAAGCATTGGGCGTGATCGCCGCGGGCTATCCGGCGACGATGGCGCGGTTCTTCATGCGGCGGTTGAGCGTGGATGGCTTGGGATTCGGAGGCAGGATACCGTGGGTCGGGATTGCACTGGTTGCGGCGCTTGCGATTCTGCGTCTCACCGTACTTACCCAGGGAGTCAGGTTATGACCAGGGCTTTTGGCGGATCACTCGACATACATCTAAAGAATCAGACGAGGCACGGATGAAGACTTTGTGGAAGATGACGGTGGTGGAGGCAAAGCTCTTCTTGCGAGAGCCCGCGGGAGTATTCTTCACGCTCGCGTTCCCGGTGATGATCCTGCTGCTCTTCTCAGGCATCTTCGGCAACGAGCCGGTCCCCGGAATGCCGGGCGTGCGCGCCGTGGACGTACAGGCGCCCGGCTACGCGACGATGGTGATCGGTACGGTAGCCCTCATCGGTCTGCCCGTTACCCTTGCCTCGTACCGCCAGCAAGGCATCCTGCGGCGGATGCGAGCAACACCCCTACATCCTTCGACGATACTGGCTGCGCAGGTCCTCGTAAACCTGGTGATGACGATCCTGGGAATCACTCTCCTGCTCTTGACCGCCCGCTTCATCTACGGCATGACCCTCCCGGACGCGCCGCTCTCCGTCACGCTGGCCTTCATACTGGCCTCCCTGAGCTTCTTCGCCATCGGGTTCGTGCTGGCCGGGCTCTTCTCCTCCGCACGCACCGCCCAGATCGTGGGCCAAGTCGTCTACTTCCCGATGCTCTTCCTCTCCGGGGCCATACTCCCGCGCGAGATGTTCCCGGACCTCATAAAGCGCGTCTCGGACTTCCTGCCACTCACCTATGTCGTCGAGCTGGTACAGGACCTCTGGCTCGAAGGCACCTGGAACCTCACCGCGCTCGCGGTCCTTACCGGGGTGCTGATCGTGGCGGTCGCGGTCTCCACGCGCACGTTCAGGTGGGAGTAGCGGCGGTTATACTGGACGGAAGTTCGGAGAGAGGGTCCATGCCGGCACCGGAAGTAGACAGGAAGATACGCACTGACGTCTGGAACCGCTGGTCCCGGGCGTGGTACCTCGCCTTCTACGCCGTGCTGCTCGTGACCACGGTGATCGCCATCGCCGACCCGAACACGAGCGAACAGGACTGCGCCCTGGCTGGCCTACTGGCCGCGACACTCGCCGGTGTGAGCGGTATCGCGCTACTTACCCGAAGAGGATGGGAGAAGCGGATACCGCTCAAGCTCCTCTTCGTGGCGGCCTTCATCGCGTTGTGGTTCCTGCTCGTAGACATTCATCCGGCCTACTTCATCCTGCTTTTCGTCCTCTACGGGCAGATCTACAATCTGCTCCCGATGCGCTGGGCTATCCTGAGTTCTCTGGCCCTGACGGTCGTGGTGACCGTCCGTTCTCTGATAGACAGCTCTGACTCGACGATCTCCGTGGTGCTCCAGGGGAGTTTCTGGGCCATCTTCGGGACCTTCTGGGCGTTCTGGGTTTACTCGATCATCGGCCAGAGTCAGAAGCGCCGAGCCCTGATCGAGGAGCTCGAACAGACCCGCAACCAGCTTGCCACCGAGGAGCGCCGGGCCGGCATCCTGGAAGAGCGGAGCCGCCTCGCCCGAGAGATCCACGACACCCTGGCCCAGGGCTTTATCTCCATCGTGACTCATCTGGAAGCCGCGGAAGAGGAGCTGCCGACCGGCTCGGACTCGATCCAGAGGCACCTGGATCAGGCACGTCGTACCGCCCGTGACAACCTCGTAGAGGCGCGAAACCTGGTCGCGGCTCTACGACCGGAGATCCTGGCCGGCTCCTCGCTCCCCGAAGCCCTGCAACGCCTGACCACCCGCTGGTCAGAGGAGATAGGCGTCCGCGTGAAACTGAATATCACCGGCGAGCACCGCCCGCTTTCGCAGGAGACGCAGGTAGCCCTGTTGCGAGCGACCCAGGAGGCGCTGGCGAACGTCCGCAAGCACGCCAGGGCGTCCATCGTTACCGTGACGCTCTCGTACATGGAAGACCTGGTCGCCCTCGACGTCCAGGACGACGGCGCGGGCTTTGACCTGGACGGCGCCCATGCAGGCTCCGGGTTCGGGCTGATGTCCATGCGCGAGCGGATAGAGGACATCGGCGGCAAGCTCCTCGTCGAGAGCGAGAGCGGTGCAGGCTCGACCGTGGTCGTCGAAGTCCCGGCCGGCGCTCTCGATGTTGCTCTCGACACGGCTCCGGTGGAGAAATCCCGGTGAACGGCGCCGTCCGACTCTTGATCGTCGACGACCACCCCATAGTGCGCGCTGGCTTCGAGGGTATGCTGTCCGGCAGGCCGAACCTGGAGATAGTCGGCGAGGCGGGAAACGGACGCGAGGCCGTGGAGCTAGCAGAACGACTGCGCCCCGACCTCGTTCTGATGGACCTGCGGATGCCGGAAATGGACGGCGTCGAGGCGATCACCCGTATAAAAGTCACCCACCCGGAGATGCAAGTCCTCGTCCTGACCACATATGACTCGGACGCGGACATCCTGCGCGCTATAGAGGCTGGCGCCACGGGCTACTTCCTAAAAGACGCGCCGCGAGAGGAGTTGTTCCGCGCCATTCTGGCCGCGGCCCGCGGTGAGCCGGTGCTGGCCCCCTCAGTGACAGCCCGCCTGATGAAGCGGGCGAGCGGGTTATCCCGCGACACGCTGAGCGAGCGCGAGATAGAAGTACTGGATCTCGTGGCGCGCGGCCTCTCGAACCGGGAGTTGGCCCGCGTTCTCCACCTCAGCGAGGCGACGGTGAAGTCGCACCTGATCCACGTATTCAACAAGCTCGAAGTCTCGGATCGCACCGCCGCTGTGACCGTAGCCCTGGAACGCGGCATACTCCGCCTGGAGAGCTAGAGACCTTTAGTCTCTGTAGACGATCAACTCTTCCAGCGGCCTACGCGAACGGCGCTTCGGCGGGTCTCCCTCCGCATACCCGAGCGTGAGCAAAGCATGCGGGATGAGCTTCGGGTCCAGCCCGAGCGCCCTTGTAACCGTCTCCGGAGAGAAGAGCGGTGCGCACATCCAACCCGCGTCGAGCCCGAGGTCGTAGGCCGCGAGCAGCGCGTTCTGCGCCGCCGCGCCTAGAGACTGAACGGCCATCGTAGTCTCGCTCGCCTGACGGTCGGGGTCGGGGTAGGCGTCCAGGTCCTCAAGGTACAGACACAAGAGCACCAGGACCGGCGCGTCGAGCAGGCGCCGCCGCGAGCCTTCCAGCCGCTTCTCGACGATTCCGTCGCCCTGCCCGTCCATCTCCAGATTCGTCCGCCACTCCTCCCCCATCGCGTCGGCAAGCCGCTCCTTTGTCGCCGCCCGGCGCAGGACGGCGAAGCGCCAGGGCTGCCGTCCATGCGGCGAGGGAGCCCAGCGAGCCGCTTCGAGCACCCGCTCCACAAGCGCGTCCGGCACTTCGCGGGGCAGGTAGCGCCGTACCGAGCGGCGGCCCCGTATGGTGTCCAGGACCGGCGGCGCACTCTCATCAGAGGCTTCCAGCTCACCCCAGGAGACAGCGCGCTCGGGACGTATGGCGATAACCGGATTCTCCTCGATCCTCATGCTCTCGTACTGCTGGTACTTGCCGCGCAGGAGCCTCACCGCGGCTGCGTGCTCCTCCGTGCCGGGCTCCAGAAGCTCCGCGACTCCACGCACCATTACGAAGGCCAGCGTGCTCCAGTCTTCGGCGTACCTGTCGGCGACGAGGGCGACCTTCGGGTTGGCGAGGATGTTACGGACCCTCTTCAGACGCGTAGGCGGTACGTCCTTTGGCTTCTCATCGAGAGCGATGTAGACAGCGCCCGGCGTGTAGGCGAAGCAGACCGGTATCGTGTGCGGCTCTCCGGCGGCGTCGGCGGTCGCGAGCCGGGCTACCCGCTGACGCGTCAGGAAAGCCGTCTGCTCCGGGGTGAGGGTTTCGGGAGCCGCGTTCAACCCTTCACTGCTTCGCGGACTCTCGGCGCAACCTCCGTGGAGAACAGGCGCATGTTCTCCAGCGCCTGCTCGTGGGTTACACCGGGAAGGCGGCCCCAGAAGCAGAGGTGATCGTAGGGAGCTTCTTGGTAGAGGTTTATGAGGCCCTCGGCGACTTTTTCCGGAGTGCCGACAAGATAACGTTCCCAGGGCAGGTCTTCGGCACGGATCTCTTCCGGCCGAGGCTTGTCGCGGTCGGTGCCCCATTCGGCGTAGCGGGTGCGCTGGTAGGCGATGGCCGGAGCCACGATCTCTCTCGCCCGTCCGGCATCCTCGTGTACGAACGCGACACCAGAAGCTATGTAAGGGAAGTCCTCGCCTTCCCGTCCATGACGCGGGAGAGCGTCCTGTACCTTCCGGTAGGTCTCTCCGAACTCTCCGCCGCCCGCTGATGCCAGGAAGCCGTCAGCCAGCCGGGCGGCCCGGTCTATGGCCGGATCTGCGAACGCGCCGATGTAGATCGGGAGTTTACCGTTCGGGCGTGGCTCTAACGGCAGGTCATCGAAGCGCCATCGTTTCCCCTCGTAGCCGGTGTGTCCCTCTCCGAGAACCTGACGGATGACCTCTATACCTTCCTCGAAGAGCGAGGGACGGTACTTGCGATTGTAGCCCAGGGTCTCGAATTCGTGCTGCACGTAGCCCTGACCAACGCCGAGCGTAAAGCGTCCGCCGGAGATCAAATCCACGACCGCCGCATCCTCCGCGACACGCAGAGGATGGTGCATCGGCAACAGCAGGACGTTCGTCCCGATCCCGATGCTCGACGTGCGGGCTGCTATCGCCGCCGCGACCACCAGCGGAGACGGGAGGTATCCGTCGTCAACGAAGTGGTGCTCCGAGAGCCAGACGCCAGTGAACCCTAGCCTCTCGCCCTCTTCGATCTCCTCCAGGCATTCCGCGTAGAACTTCGCGTAGTCTCCCAGAGGCAACTTCTGCCGGAAATCGTACCAAAGCCCGAAAGTCGGCCCCGTTCCATTGTTAATCAAAACGTCTCCTAAAGAGAGCCTTCAACTCTAGCATTCGCTCAACAGTATAGAGCCGAAACAGCTTGAGATTTGCAGGTGGTCAGTCGAGACCGGAGGAAGTTTTCAACGAAGTAAAGAGGTAAGTGAAAACAGAAGTTAAGTCAGAAGCAGCCGGATGCCGACAAAGATCAGCATACAGGCGAGAACGAGCTTGAGAGGTCTACTGGGTATCCGGGGTGCGAGACGGCTGCCGACCAAGACTCCGGGGATGCCGCCTATAAGCAGCGTACCCGCGAGAGCGAAGTTGACGTTACCCTGGGTCATGTGCGCCAGGCCGACAACGAACGAGAGGACAGTCGCGTGGGTCACGTCCGTGCCGACGATGATCGCCGGCGCTATCGGATAGAGGAGAAGCAAAAGTACGGCCATCACGCTGCCGGAACCTATCGAGGTGAGCCCCACGAGGTAGCCGCCGGTCGCGCCGAACAGAACCGTGTACATCCGGCGCTTGCGGCTCATCGGGGACTTCCCGTCCCACACACCCGGTCTTGGGGTGTCGTCCCTGGCAGGCATGAAGAACTCACGGTAGATCAATGACAACCCGACCAGTACAAGCGTGAAGGAAATGATGTTCACCATGATGGACTGGACCGTCTCCGGATCGAAGGCGCCCTTGATCCACTCCAAAGTCGCCACCCCGAGGAGACCCGCCGGAATGCTGCCAAGACCTAGAAAGAGCGCGATCTCCAGGTTCACCGAATTCTGGCGGAAGTGCTGAAAAGACCCCGTCAGCTTCGTCAGGGTAGCGAAAGTCAGGTCGGTGCCGACCGCCGTGGGCGCCGGTACTCCTATCGAGAGGAGAAACGGCGTCATAAGGGAGCCGCCCCCGACACCCGTGAGGCCGACTAGAAAACCGACCAGTAGGCCGAAGAGTGCGGGGGCGGGATCTATCATTACGCTCGGTCGAGTATCCTGAGGAGCTGAACGTAGCCAAGCTGTTCGAGGTATTCGATAACCCTGCGGGCGCTATCCTGCGGCTCTTCCTCGTTGGTCTTGATGTGAAGCTCGGGAGCGGCAGGCGCCTCGTAAGGGTCGGAGACGCCGGTGAACTGCGGGATTTCCCCGGAGAAAGCCTTCTTATACAGGCCCTTTACGTCCCGCTCGGCGCACACTTCCAGCGGAGCATCTACGAAGATCTCGATGAAGTCCTCGCCAACGTTGCGCCGGACCTGATCCCGGACCTCTCGGAACGGTGAGATCGCCGAGGCGATCACACCAACCTTATTACGGGTCAGCAGGTTCGCCACGAAGCCGATGCGAAGGACATTGGTGTCCCTATCCTCCCGGCTGAAGCCCAGGCCCTTCGAGAGGTTAGTCCGTACAATGTCTCCATCCAGCACCTCTATCTTACCGTGCCGGACACGAAGCTCATGCTCCACAATATCCGCGATGGTGGTCTTCCCGGCGCCCGAGAGCCCCGTAAACCAAAGCGTGAACCCACGTCCATACTTCGTTCCATTCTCCATTACCATTCTCCTTTGCTTCTAACTTTACTCTTGAAAGTTTCTCGGCTGCTTGATGGTCTTCTCCTCATCGCGCAGACCGTTAATAAGTACTTCTACTACCTCAGGACGACTGAACTCAGGCGGTGGATACTCTCCCCTACCTAGCATCTCCCGCACCTTCGTCCCAGAGAGGAACACGTGGTTTTCCTTGTCATGCG
>JAABUS010007576.1_pt1 | contig 12375 bp, 10 predicted proteins | sample 5560161 | NCBI WGS metagenome assembly JAABUS01 (sample SAMN10711885, study PRJNA513376) | rock metagenome | isolation source: Antarctica rocks | place: Antarctica: Victoria Land, Trio Nunatak nord | collected 2016-01-04 | reverse complement strand
AATAACCAGGAGCCAATGAAAGTTATAAATCCGCGGATTTATAAAGACACTGCTCATTGGCTCCCGGAAGGTACCGGGGTTTGCCTGAGGTGATACCGAGCGGTTTGAGAAGTGAATGTCTTTCGACCCCGGGGGTGAAGTGCCGGGATTAACTGTTCCGCTAGACTCTACGAAGTCAACCGTGGTTCACCTTCGTCGAGAACTTATGGCTCACACAAGGCCTACACTACAAAAGAAGATGGCTTTGATATGAACTTGATAGGGAATCTGCATCTCATACACGCATGTTCAAGGTCCAGCGTACATTCTACCCACTTTCCCGGCCGATCTATTCATCTAGTACACTATATCTTCCCACTTCGCCAGTTACTATTGGTTTATCGAGACAGAACCCGTCATGAATGAGGATCGCAAACCGTGAAAGTCAGGGAACTCGAGTCCATACTGTGAAAAGGATGCGCCAATGAGAAGATCGGTATCATTCGTCCCTTTGATCGTAATGAGCTCTGAACTTTCCTAATATGAAATTACGAATAAGGAGAGAAGCGACTGCTATATCATGTCCGTGCATCTGTGCATAGAAAGTTCTTTATTTTGTTTGCCTCGTTTTGCCTTTTGAACCAATTCACTGGACTGTCCCCTGCATTCTCACCTGCATGCCTCCTGTTTTAATTACGGAAAGAGTCTCACCGACAGTTCATCTTGATGTTCTGACTGATGTTCTTGTTGCCACTCTTGCAGCACTTCTTCCTCTGCGTTGACGACACGTTCGCTTGAATTCGTTTCAAGATCTGTGCCGTCAACTACAGACATGAATCACGATATTGAAATGCATCTCTGACATCGCCCTAGTCGTTTTAAGTGCTCTGATCGTCTCAACAATCGTTCATGATAGTAAGCAAAGGCATTTTCGACGGCTGTATATGTCATAAGTTCTGACTGTGTCGTGTAGAAACACATCTTTGAGTCTCTATTGACCTCCTTCTTCGCTTCTTCATCACATGTGTAATAATCTTAGAGATATGCCTTGAGCGAACATCTCAGACCAAATGCTGATTGTCGATCACAGCATTTAATGATGCAGCAGATCTTTCGTCAAACTTTCTTTGAACGATTCTTCGACTCTGTTAGTTTTGTTGCCATCTTTGCGTTCATCGTCTTGAGGTTTTTACCGTTTATCAGGTACGATCGTGGTATCATTGCAGAACTTATGCACGCTCATTTGAACTGCAGATTGTACAACGAGACATTGCATTTTTGAACTGTTTTTGCCGTCAACTTTTCGAAGACTTTGTGCTTCAGTTTCATTTACTGATGAACTTTATACCAACTTCAGAGCGATCGCAAATGAAAGTCTTCTCTTGCCGTCAGCGTCATATGTAGTTTCTTGATCATCCTTTCGACGCTAGTAGCTTTGGTAGTGAGACAGATGTATTCATGAATTCGAAGTTCTCTATTCTCTGAGGTAAGTCGAGTGATAATAGAAGCTCAAGGCGAAAGATAGTACTGAAAAAAACCGCAGGTTTTTCTACTACTCATCGCCGGGCAGTTCTCGCTACGTAGCAATATCATGGAGAGAAGTCAGGCTCTCAAGAAAATTCACGGAAATATGTCGAACAAGATCTCAGGTGAACCACGGCGCAATACTGGCACTGGCAACGAACGACCCTTCACCACATCGACATCAAGGAAACCATTGACAGATGATTCGAACGATCTCAGAGAGCTTTACGCGTTCAGCTTATCAGCAATTCAACTGGGAAAAAAGGAAGAAGACGGAGAAGGAGAAGAGGTGATTCTTCGCATGAAAGAAGAGATTCATGATGTTTCTGATGAGACTAGATGCTCCCTTGATTGCCCTACCTTTTGTCGCCCTTTACTCTTCTCAGTTCGTTCTGACCTTATGCTACAGCTTATATCTCTGAAAAGTCCTCACATTCCGGCAATTCACGTTCATTCATGTGCTGCTTCTACATGTCGTCATCGCTGAGCTGATGCCGTCGAATGACACACTTCACAAAAGATCTTCTTGTCAAGGACGAGAACCCCGAATCAATTGTGCTAATGCTGAAAGCGAAGTGACCTCAAATGGCTGGCCTTGTAGAGGTCAAATGAGTGAAGTTTTGTGCATGCAAGGATCAATCAGAGAAGTTGATAGTAGAAGCCGAAGAGATGGAAAATACAGCGAAGCTGAGTTATGATCACTGTAAGAAATACAAACAGCAAGAAGCGAACGAGATCATCGAGAATTGAAGCTGGTGACATTCAGAACTGAAGAAGGGTTCAAGAGTTGTACATGATAGATGAGGCTTATGTAGAGCACGCCTCTCATCTACGGTACTGCTACTTTCAGTACTGCCATTTTCAGTATCTTTAACAGCATTCTCTTTCACTTATGTCGTCGACACAATTCCGAAGTCCGATATCAGAGCTTACTTACGATTACGTATTTTCCTCATGAAGCACACATTAGACATAGTCTTTCGATAGAGATAATATTACCTCATCATGCGAAATGACCCGAAACAAGGGTAACGTTCGACGTCGAGCCTCGCACACACAGGAAAGATTCATCGAATTTGCGGCTAGTTAGCATCTTCACCCTCAAATTTTGAGGGCTCTACGGCCGATGAGAACTTTTTCATCTTCATTTCTATTTCTGAGACGGCTTCATTCCCGATTCTAGAACTTTCATAGACTGTCTTTGAAAGCAGGTTCATGATTGATCTAATATTCAGAGGAGTCTTACGCCTGCAACTCTTTCCCGTCACATGTGTGTGTTCATCAATTCATCGTAATTCTCGATTGAGAAACAATCAACCTTGAATAACTTTTACTCTTTGAAAGTTAGCCCTTGTAGATGCACTTGAATCACGATCATGTTGATTTCATCACATACACAGAACGTCTTGCAGAAGCTCTCCCTCGATCTCTTCGACCACGCAGCTTTCAACAGAATCATAAGAACCTGTTGAATCAATGAGAAAGTTGGTTTTTTCAGCGTTTTGCATTCATGGCAAATTCTACCCCATTACCTTATTCAACGGGATCTGCTTCAGCCACTCAAGCTAGAGATGCGAGAAAACCTCAAAGTCAAAAACCCCTTCAGGCTCTCAATGTAAACGACTCTGACGTCGCTCTCGACACATCATCTGACACTAAATCTTCAGAGATCGCCAACGGAAGAAGTGACAGTGGGCGGAAGCAAGATGGAAAAGAAGCGCAGAATGAAGAGAGCTGTCTAGAATTGTGTCGTCTATCGAAACGCAGATCAGATGTCGAAAGGTTGCTGAAAGTCGTGGTTGACATCCGCGAAGATTCCGGTGATAGTCTGATCGTCGTGAATACTGCAGTCCTTGAAATCGCCAGTCTGAAAAGATTGCTAGGTTGTGAAGCGAAACGAGAACGCGATGTGCTACATTGTACTCAAGAGAACGCAAGCCCAGGTACTGAAGAAAGACTGCTTAGTGACATAAGAGATGAACTACGTTTCTGCAAGACCGCAGTTGATGTCAGACAGGCTGAGGCTGAATCAGCTTTCAAATGCTATCAGATGACAGCAGAAGCCCACGGCGTTTACGATGTTTACGACGTTTGAAACGAAAGAGCAGGCGAAGAGAATGAAAACCCAGAGTTCGTCGCCTGATTCAATACTAAGATGAATGCTGACAATATCAATAAAGTGACCGAACGTGAACATCTTCATACTTGGCAGCGCCGTCTTTACAAGGCCGTAAGCGATGCAGTAGCGAAGCTCTAAAAGATATCGCATCTCGGAAAATCTCACGCACGCATTACAGTGACGAAGAAAGCAGCCAACTATTATTGAACGTGGTTCGTACTACCTCGAGCGAGATCAAACAACAACGTAGGAAGCTGAAGCATGATTTTGAGGAGGAGAGACGAAAAGAGGGCAAGAGATTGTGTTGTTGTTGCAACGAATGAACAAAGCCCACGAAAGGAAATAGATGCGGAGACCCTTTTTGCAATCGTCCGCGTTGCAATGGCTGCAGAAAGTGCGATGTCTTACCAAGGGCTCAGTAGGCTCTAAGCTTCCCTTCCTTACTGTATTTATTTCGCGACTTGATATGCGAAGAGGCCCAGATCATTTATGTAGATAACACTTTGTGCAATGGAACCTATCGTCAAGAGGTCGAGAGAATGGGTGAATGCCACGTATGACACTGAAAGCGAGCCAGACCTTGCATTCCCCAATTGGTAAGGGCCACAAGCCCCGAAATTTTAAAAACGTGAATGAGTCGGGTATAAGCTCGCCATCGTTTTCCAGCCCAAGGCTTCACCAACAAGGCTACTTCAAAGCTTCCATGATACCCTGGAAGTAGGCCCTAGCTAGGTCGCATGATAGATCACACCGCTCCTTGTGAAAGCATCGCAGAGGATCGATTTGTGCCCTTCGATGTGCCATTGAACCTTCGGCAGCGAATCATATGGTTGAATTGCTTATTGAAGTCCCCGAGGGTTGATGTGTGCATGGCGATCCCATTGCCGATGGGCTTAGCACCCATGCTTGCTTGAGGTAGGCGAGAGTCAGAGGCCGATCCCGTTTGGGACCAATGTTTAGCTTGCTTCTGCTAAGTTTATCTAGTGGTCGAGACTTTTTATACTTAGTCCCACGTTCTCGTTGAATTTCCGAACCACATCTAGTTCAAGTCTCCAGCTCACTCAATTGCTACTGGAAACTATACACGCAGCGTGGTTAAGAGGCGAGGTAGCTACGGTGTTGTTGCTGGACATAACAGGAGCCTTCGATAACGTGTCGCATACGAGGCTATTGCACAACCTCAAAAAACGAAGGATAGGCGGCAACATGGCTAACTGGATACTCAGCTTCCTCTCCGATCGGAGCACCATAATATCACTTCCGGAGTTCATTTCAGAAGTTTTCAAAACAGGCACGGGTATACCACAGGGATCGCCGATCTCGCCAATAGGATACTGTATCTGTTTTATAATGCCGACTTAATGGAAGAAGACGAAGGGACTGGTTTGGGGGTCACGAATCTGGGCTATATCGACGACGTTGCAAAGGTGGTAAATGAACTCTGACCGTTGAATGCTTTGCTACCAAGAAGTTGAGGCTCTGGTTGGGGTCACGGCGCAGGACGAGCCGCAGAGCCGCATCAGCCCTCTTGGGAACCAGCAAAAAATTTACATAGCGAACGGTTTCTTAAGTGGAATACACCTCTCATCGAGTTTCATAATCCTCCGGTCAGTTCGATCCCTCCTTTAGCCGACCCTCTATAAACCTTCGGTTGGCCGACTCTCTGAAGAGCGACATTGAGTTCATGACTGAAGTTCTGGTGGCCTCAAGCTGATCAAGAGCTCAAAGACACGATACTTGAGAACAGCAAAGGGGAAGGAGACGACGAAGTGAACGAATGAACAATGAAAGAAATACTCGGAAAAAGCAGATCATATGTGGGAAACAGAAGATAACTTGGAGAGTGCATGCTTGAAGCATACCGGAAGAAAATTGAGGAAACATCCATCGTGCCGTCCAGAATCTCGAAGAAACGTAGCCGTCAAAGGCTCAGCGGGATGGACACGCCAAAGAGGCAAAAGCCCGGGCGCAAAGGCACCCAAACATTGAGCCTTGATCAAATCTCAAGACCCTCGACTGGCTTTACACAAGTGGGGGACGGACCGCCCCAAAGTCGCAAGGACAGTCATCAAAGACTTGATGGGATGAACATGCCAAAGAAGCAAAAGTCAGGGCGCAAGAGACAGTTCAGAACGACGTGAAGCTTCTGATCTGTTACTCGCACGGCCAGCTCGCAATCTTGAGCATGGCTCTTCATCGTTGTTTTTGTCGATGTGATTGCACAACACCGGCACTCTGACCAAGGACTTGGGTGGCTGATGTGCTGCTAGTGAGCAAGAGCACTCGAACCATGATGCGCCCGAAGCACATGAGCTAGCTACCGAAGAGATGTCTGCTACTAGCCAGCTGTTATTGTGTTTTACTAAGCCGACTTTATACAGTACTACTCATCACCCGACCCACCATCCTGCATGCTCATCATTCTACTCGCCACCCTCTATGCTCGCCTATCTACATGATCAGCCATCAACCCAGCTGTCTACTCGTTCGCATACTTACTCACTTCAACACAGGCTTCGGCAATTTACATGCGCGAAGAGAGAACGTCTGTTCGACGCCGGAATCGACCTTGAACCAGCGAGCATTGCCGAAGACACAATCGATGATATTGTCTCGGTCGTACGGTCATGGAAAATCGGCAAAATGCATGAGAGGCATGTTGAAGTGCCAGCTGAGATCTGTCATACATGATGGATGTTGATCTCATCGTGAGCGGATGCGAAACTCTCGCCATTCATCATTTGTGAGCTCTCGCCATGCCGCGCAATTCCCCAGGCTCGGCCATTGCGCACGTTCTGCCATGACCATCTGTTCCATCCACAGGCAGGACAGAGAGACGCATCGGTCTTCAACATCGGCGGCCCCGGTGATGCGCATGCCCCTGATGGTGATGCCATGCTTGTCGAAATAGGTCCAAAGAGCCTTTGCCATCGACAGTCTCGGAACTTGCCCAATGCGTTGTTTCAACGGCATTGCAGCAGGATCAAAGGCCGGGTCGTACACCCATAGGATGGCGCCGACGCGAAGCACGCAGACGCAATGCCACGGATAGGTCTCGCCAGTGGACCGCGCCGCTCCGTGGGTGTCGCTGGCCATCAGCGCGAACCCCCCTGAAGCCAGCAAGGCTTTGGCAGCGGCGAAGACGGTGGTACAGCGTCGCCCGTCCTCTTTGGCAGTACCCTCGTCAATAATGGACAGAAGGTAGCTCTCTTTCTGCGTCGCCTCCTGGAAGGCGGTCAGATGCTCGTAAACACGAATATTATCAATGGCATGAGACTGAAGGTCGGTCAGGAACGTCTCGATACTTTCCACAGTTCGGGCAGTGAAGCTGGCGGCGGTAGGCACAGCCATGACAGCGAGAAATCATGAACCGAAGAAGAAAAGCTGACGAAGAAAGAACTGAAGTCAAAGGAGAAGAAGAAGATGGAGAGAAAGTCGATAGAGTTAGATGTCAACCGGAATCAAGAGTTGACAAATGACGAGAAATCAAGAGAGTCGGTGAGTAGAGAAATTGCACAGGCTCAAGGGGCTGTTGCGACGAAATAACGGGAAGAAAGGAGAGTCACAGACTTTCTTCACTGTCGGCTCACAGTGAATTTGTCGTACATCGGCAATTTCAAGATTCAACCCGTCATTGTTGAATTGCTGATATTGTGAATGTGGCTTCGAACTGGCTTCAAGCCGGTAAGAAGTCGCATCAACAACATCTTTATATACAGTCAAACTACATGTTCTGCTCAAATCTTCGCTTCATAGAGCCGAACCGACCTGCAGGGCTTTCACCTCCGCCCTTTGCATTCTACATGCTCACCACCCTACTTATCACTGTTGGAAATGGTGGAAACAGGGAACGGTACTGTTACCCCTGTGGTTAGTAATCTCCGCATTGATCCGGCGCTAGTGGATGGGTATTTACCCTTCGCCCACTTCTTTCCTTCCTTCTTCATCCGTATGCTCTACCTACTACATAGTTTAGTCAAATATATCTGTATGCCTATCTACCCTCGTGTCCTCGTATACCAAGAGGTTATGAGCCCGGGTTAGCTATTCCGCTACCGGAAAAATAACAAAGGGCAGAAGCATCGAACTCGCTGTCACCAAAATCGGCGGAATTTTCCCTTTCGGCCAAATTCCTAGAACTACTTCCATACTTCAACCACCATACAACAATGGAAGGTTCGGAGACCTATCGGGTCCCTAAGCTAAAGGGGAGCGAGAACTATGAGTCATGGAAGGAGGATATAACCAATGCCTTGAAAGCCAAAGGTCTCTGGATGATCACCTCGGGGAAGCTGGAGAAACCGGCACCACTGTCATCCGACGCCTCGATAGCAGATAAAAAGGAGTATACCACTGATGTTCAACATTGGGAAGATAGAAACGACAGGGCCAGCGGTATAATTGGCTTCAGCTGCGAAAAGGGACCCAGAATACATATATCCAAAGCAGACGACGCCACTAAAATGTGGTCTATCCTGAAGACTCAATATGAGCAGTCGGATTTGACCATCCTATTCCTGGCAACCAAAGAACTGACCCAATCAAAGCAATCGGATTTCAAATCCATTCAGGACTATGCAGACTCGCTCAAGCAAGCCGCTACCAAGTGTGCAGACACCGGAAAAACAGTAGAACCGTGGATGCTGAGCAATCTTTTCCTTCTGGGCCTCAACGAAAGTCTAGAACCGTACATCTTCGGCCTGATACAGAGCGCCAAGGTCAATAAATCCGAACTATTAATCGATGATATGACTATCGCTCTAGCCGACCATGACAAACGGTCAAATCAAGAGGAGGACTCCAGCTCCAAAAGTATGGTAGCTCAGTTTGGTGGCAAGAAGCCGAAGTTTTTCCGGAAGGGGTCGAAGAAATGCGCTCATTGCGAGCAAGGGGGTCACAGCGAACAGAACTGCTGGCATCTACATCCGAACCTTCGTCCAGATGGATGGAAGTCTTATCAGGATAGAAAGGACCTGGCCAAAGAAGATGACTCCGGAACAAGCTTCGGAGCCAAAATAGTCAGAACAATGAAGGTCGCCTGCCGAGCTGGCAGCCACACAGATGCCTGGTGGATAGACAGCGGAGCTGAGGACCATGTCTGCTATGATATAGACTTGTTCGATGAACAGTCATACCGGAAGGTCACCGGTAACAGCATTGTTACTGCAAATAATGAGGCAGTACCCATCGTCGGGAAAGGTTCGGTTATAATCGACGTTTTGCTGGACGATCAACCAACCAAAATCCGGCTAACCAATGTTTACCACTGTCCAGGACTACACTATAATTTGATGTCAGTCGGTCAGGTGGAAGCCAAAGGGTATACGTGTAGTATAAAGAACGGCAAATTCCGATTCATGGATTCAAAGGGTGCCGTCGCCCTCATCGGCTCGAGAAATGAAGGGGGAGCATATTTCGTGAATACACCAACCAACCCTTCAAATTCCCGATCAGTCACTCTGGCAAGCAGAACAAACGGACCAGCCAAGGCGTCATGGCGCCAATGGCATAAACGGTTAGCTCATCTGAATATGGCAGACGTCAAACGCCTAGCCAACATGAGCACCGGCATCGATGTGGATTCGGCTAATAGCCTAGAAAACGAAGAATCCCCAGAATCGGTATGTGGGGCCTGTGCCATAGGCAAGCAAAATAGAACGCCAAGCCGAAAACCCCACACCAGAGCCACCAAAGCAGGTGAGCTAGTACATACGGACCTCGCCGGCGGTGGTAAGATACCTAAGACCGATGGAGGATCCAGATATGTAGCTACTATGATTGATGACTACAGCCAATATACGACCACCTACCTACTAGAACGAAAATCCGACCTAAAAGGCGTACTTCGGAAATACCTGAAATTGATGAAGACTCGGGGCACCCCGGTCCATCGACTGCGTTCAGATAATGGAGGTGAGTATGCTGGTCATCAAACCATTGAATTGCTCGAAGAGCATGGGGTCAAATGGGAGCCGACGGCACCATATAACCCGAGTCAAAATGGAGTTGCAGAGCGATGTTTTCGCACTCTTTTTGAACGAACTCGCGCTATACTGACTAGCGCCAATTTGCCGATACGGCTATGGGGTGAAGCAATAATGACTGTCACCTACCTGAAGAACAGGAGTCCTACCACTGCGTTGGACAATATAACTCCCTATGAGGCATGGCATGGCAAGAAGCCTGACCTTAGCTACCTACATACGTTTGGATGCATAGCCTATCACCATGTGGAGAAAGCCCGTCGAAAGCTCGATGACAAGAGCTTAAAATGTCAGTTCTTGGGCTACGAGGGAGCCAATCAGTTCCGCTTGTGGAACGGGAAGAATGTACTAATATCTAGTCACGTTCAATGGGACGAGGTAGTCACCGAAGCCGGGGGGTATGAAGACCTTTCGGTACTAAGCTTCGATGATCAAACCGACGATTCACCTTCCCCGATAAAGACCACTGAAAATGCGGAGATCGCGGAAATAGCCGACGATCACCAAACAAGAACACCAGCCGCTCCACAGAAAGCTAGTAGGAGCAGGCCACTAGAACTAGAATCAAGCGAGCCAGATAGCTCAAGCGATTCTGATGCTCCTGATGCTCCTGATGCTCCGAGCGGACGTCCCAAACGGGCCACCGCTGGACCAGTTGACTACAGGGCACTAAACGACCCCTGGGCCAGAGGCCATAATCGGGGCTTTGCCAGTAGAGCAAACCGAGTTCAAATCGAATCGGATACTCCACAAACAGTGGAACATGCTAGAGCTAGTCCCGATTGGGAGCAATGGAAGCTCGCATTCAGGAGTGAGCTCGACGCTCACACCAAAAATGACACCTTTACCCTGGAGACACCTCCGCCGGACCGGCGAATACTGCCGACGCGCTGGGTAACTACCATTAAGCGAGGGCCCAAAGGGGAGGTGATCAAATACAAAGCTAGATGGGTGTGTAAGGGGTTCCGTCAGGAGCAGGGAATTGACTATGACGAGACCTTTGCTTCGGTGGTCAGAGCCACGATCATCAAAATGCTCCTGGCATTGGCGGCCAAATATGACTACGAAGCCGAACAAATGGACGTCGTCACCGCTTTTCTAGAAGCACACCTAAAGGAAGAGGTCTGGGTGCAGCAACCTCCGGGGTTTGAGCAAAAAGGACCAAATGGAACCTTTTTAGCCTGTCGCCTAAACAAGGCCCTATATGGACTAAAACAGGCGCCTCGGGAATGGTATGCAACCCTGAAAGTTTACCTCATCTCCATCGGCTACCAAAGGGTAGAAATTGACCATTCAGTGTTCATTCATGATAATGGGATCATTATCGCTATCTATGTGGACGATTTACTCATTCTAGGACCGAACATATCCGATATCGAAGCACTGAAGCTGCAATTTGCAGAGCGCTTTCAAATGAAAGACCTTGGCTCAATCGGGTGGTATCTAGGAATGCACATAACTCGTGATAGAGCTGAACGGACTCTTTGGATCAACCAAAGCACCTATATCAAGCGAGCCATCGAGCTCCTGGGCATGAGCGACTGCAGCCCAACTAAAACACCGATGCACCACAGGTGCCAGCTCAAAAAGAACGTCTATTGGAAGTTCAAGGAGTGGGTCGAGTACCAAGCTACCCCTGAAGAAATAGGGGGCTACCAATCAATCATCGGAACACTGATGTGGGTAGCCTGCCAAACACGGCCAGACATAGCCTATGCAGTGGGCAAATGCAGCAGATATTCGGCGAATCCTACCCCCGACCATGATCTAGCTGTCAAACAAATCATTCGTTATCTAGCCGGAACTGCCCAGCTGAGGCTTCGATATGAACCTTCCAAAGTGGAGGGAGTTGGGGGAGCTGAATTCTTTGGATATACCGATTCAGCCCATGCGGATTGCTTGGATTCCCGAAGGTCCACCTCCGGCTATATGTTTTTCCTATGGAATGGACCAATTAGTTGGAGCTCCAAACGTCAGCAATGCGTTAGCACGTCATCTGCTGAAGCTGAATACGTCGGCGAATGTAATGCAGCCAAGGAATTGACCTTCCTGGTTCAAGCATTGAAAGAGGTGGGATATGATGGTTCGGATACGAATCCAACTACCATTTTAGCTGACAACCAAGCGGCTATAAAAATGGGTAGCAATCCCGTCAATCACCCCCGGGCCAAGCACATTGATACGTCGTATCACTATGTCCGGAACAAGGTAGAAGAGGGAGCAATTAGGTTGGAATACATACCCACCGATCAAATGGTGGCCGACGGCCTCACCAAGCCCCTGGAGTCAGGCAAATTCCTGAGGTCCAGGTCAGTCATGGGACTAGCTTCAAGGAATGAAGCTACCCCCGCCGAGCATGGCGCCGGCGAGTAAAAGAGCATGGATATACAGTCAGTAGAGGGCCTGGATAGCTTCATATAGAGCTCCAATTCCTAAGAGGGAGTGTTGGAAATGGTGGAAACAGGGAACGGTACTGTTACCCCTGTGGTTAGTAATCTCCGCATTGATCCGGCGCTAGTGGATGGGTATTTACCCTTCGCCCACTTCTTTCCTTCCTTCTTCATCCGTATGCTCTACCTACTACATAGTTTAGTCAAATATATCTGTATGCCTATCTACCCTCGTGTCCTCGTATACCAAGAATCACCCTACATGCATGCTTGCACTCTACTCACCTGTAACCCTACTCGCCTACCTGCTCACCACCCTACTTACTAACCCACCTACATGCTCAGCTACCTACTCAGCTACCTAATTGTTCACCTACTT
>JAABUS010007575.1_pt1 | contig 12379 bp, 12 predicted proteins | sample 5560161 | NCBI WGS metagenome assembly JAABUS01 (sample SAMN10711885, study PRJNA513376) | rock metagenome | isolation source: Antarctica rocks | place: Antarctica: Victoria Land, Trio Nunatak nord | collected 2016-01-04 | reverse complement strand
CGACATCGAGCGCAGCGTCGCGTTCTACGCCGGCGTGCTCGGCATGGAACCGGTGACGTTCGGCGACGGCCGGACGGCACTGCGGTTCGGCCATCAGAAGATCAACCTCCACGGGCCGGGCGAGCCCATCCTGCCGCGGGCCACGCAGCCGACGCCGGGCAGCGCCGACCTCTGCTTCCTGGTCGACGCCCCGCTCGAGGACATCGTCTCCCGGCTGGCGAAGCACGGGATTCCGCTGGAGAGCGGGATCGTCAAGCGGGACGGCGCCGCCGGGCCGCTCCGCTCGGTCTACCTGCGCGACCCGGACGGCAATCTGATCGAGCTGAGCAACTCGCTGATGCAGCTCCCGGCGAGTTGATCGACCGTCGGCACAACCGGTCGATTCCTCAGGAAGCGGGGCCGATCGGCAGATGCCGGGGTCGGGATCGTCCGGGTCGAACGAGGAACCTGTGATGTCGCTCCGGACGGTCATCGCCACACGCTACGTGACGCCGCTGCGCGAGGGGGGCTCGCTGCCCGCCATCGCCGAGGCGGACGACGACGGCATGTACGTCGTCAAGTTCCGCGCCGCCGCCCAGGGACCACGGGCGCTCGTCGCCGAGGTCGTCGCCGGCGAGATCGGCCGGACGCTCGGCCTGCCCGTCCCGGAGCTCGTGCTGGTCGAGATCGACCCGGAGTTCGGGCGAGCCGAACCGCATCAGGAGATCCAGGACCTGCTGATCCGGAGCGTCGGGCTGAACCTGGGGATGGACTACCTGCCCGGCTCGCTGACCTTCGACCCGGTCGCCGCGTCTCCACCAGACCCGGACCTCGCGGCCCGGATCGTCTGGTTCGATGCCCTCGTGACGAATGTCGACCGGACGGCCAGGAACACCAACCTGCTCCGCTGGCACCGCAACCTCTGGCTGATCGACCACGGGGCGGCGATGTACTTCCATCACACCTGGAACGACGTGCCGACCCAGGCGCGGACGCCGTTCAGCCGGGTCCAGGACCACGTCCTGCTACCGTTCGCCGGACCGATCGCGGACGCTGACGCCGAGCTTCGGGCACGGCTCGATGATGCCGAACTGACCCGCATCCTGGACCTGGTTCCGGACGGATGGCTGGATGACCAGGCCGGCTTCATGGACGTCGAGGCGCACCGTGCGGCCTACGTCGACTACTTCGTCCGCCGGCTGGCGGCCGCCGATCGATTCACCGGGGAGGCCGACCGTGCCCGTAGCGCCATCCAGCCCGCCTGAGCCACCGCGACGGACCACCGTGACCCCGCCGACCGACCGGCAGATCTGGACCCGCGCCATCGTCATGGCGGCGGTGCTGGCCCTGTTCGTCGCGATCGCCTTTGGCCGGTTCGAGACCGAACGGGTGATCCGGCTGTTCATCCTCTGGGCCGTCCCGCTGGCCCTCGCACTCGGTGGCCTCTTCACCCTGATCAATCGCCCGTCGTCGGGTCGGAAACAGTGATGAGTGGGCTAGTGGCCTGCCAGTCGTCATTCGCCAGGCACGATCCGTCGATGTCGCACGGGGCGTGCTTCCCTCCCCGGGACTCGTCGCAGCCGACGGTCGACGACGGGCGATCGGAGTGCGACGAGTCACCCCAAGCTGGGGGTGGGGACCGGCTTCGGGTCAGCCAGATGACCCTTGACAGACCCCTGGAGTGGCCGTCGATTGAACGGCCTGGGACCGATCACTGTGTACTCATCCGCGGCGTCGCGAATGCGAATGCGAAGCGCCTTGCGCCTTGCGGCGCGGACGAGGCAAGCCATGTCCCCACGACGGGTCAGTGCCGACGGGTCCTGATAGTGTCAGTTCTTCTACTGATCGGATCCGTCCGGATGGGCTTCGACGTGGTGGTGGATTCGTGACGGCGGAGCAACCGTGGGTCCGGTTCGAGTACGCCGTCATCCGGGTGCTGCCACGGGTGGAGCGGGGCGAGGCGATCAATGCCGGCGTCGTGCTGTTCTGCCGCGCCCGTCGCTTCCTCGGGGCGCGGGTCGGGCTGGGCGAGTCGCGGGAGGTGGCGCTGCGGGCGATCGCGCCGGGGGTCGACCTCGACGCGATCCGGGAGCGGCTGGAGATCGTGCCGCTGATCTGCGCGGGGGCGCCCGGCTCGGGCCCGATCGGCCAACTGACGCAGGCGGAGCGGTTCCACTGGGTCGTCGCGCCGCAGAGCACCGTCGTCCAGCCCGGCCCGATCCACACCGGGATCTGCACCGACCCGGCGCGGGCGCTGGATGCCGCCTACGCCGAGATGCTCGGTCTGGCCGATGGGCGATAGGATCGAGGGGAAGTCGTCGGCGCGTGCGTGGCACTGGTCGAGGTGATCGGCACCGTCAGGACTTGCGGAGCCGGCATCTCTGCGATCGGATCCGATTGGGGTTCAGCGTGGCTGCCGATCGGTCATGTCCTCGCGGGTTGGCAGCGAATCGGCGTGGGGAGTTCCGGCCCTGCCTGCCCGGAAGGGTGATGCGCGCACGGACGGGTCTGACCGACCATAGGGACGCAGCCTCGCGTCGTCGGCCGGTTTGCACCCGGACCGGTGTCCCGGATGCAATCCATGACCCCCAACACCTTCTCATCGACAGGACTTCACCCAGATGGAATCGACCGCCTACACCTCGATGCGCTACGCCATGCGTGGCGACGAGCCACGCCGGACGCTCTCGAAGGCGACGCTGCGCCGGATCGGCACCTTCGCCCGGCCCCACCGCCGCCGGCTGATCCTGTTCCTCATCCTGAGCGTCGTCTCGGCCGTCCTCGCGGTCGCGACACCGACGCTGGCCGGGCGGGTCGTCAACACGATCACCGACGGGGGTGCGGAACGCACGGTCATCCGGCTGGCGGCGATCATCGGTGGGATCGCCGTCGCGGAGGCCGGCATCGGCGTCCTGACCCGCTGGCTGTCGGCCAGCATCGGCGAGAGTCTGATCCTCCAGCTCCGGACATCGGTGTTCGACCACGTCCAGAGCATGCCGATCGCCTTCTTCACCCGGACCCGGACCGGCGCCCTCGTCAGCCGGCTGAACAACGACGTGATCGGCGCCCAGCGGGCCTTCAGCGACACGCTCTCCGGTGTCGTCAGCAACGTCGTCACGCTGGCCCTGACGCTGGTCGTCATGCTCGGGATCTCGTGGCAGATCACCCTGGTCTCGCTGCTCCTGCTGCCGGTCTTCGTGCTGCCGGCCCGGCGGATGGGCTCGCTGCTGGCCCGGCTCCAGCGGGAGTCGGCCGACTACAACGCGATGATGAGCTCGCAGATGACGGAGCGGTTCTCGGCGCCCGGCGCGACGCTGGTGAAGCTGTTCGGTCGCCCAAAGGAGGAGTCGGCCGAGTTCGCCGCCCGGGCCAGCCGCGTCCGCGACATCGGGGTCCGCTCGGCGATGGTCCAGTTCGTCTTCGTCACCGCGCTGACGCTGGTTTCGGCGCTGGCGCTGGCGGCCGTCTACGGGCTCGGCGGGTTCTACGCCCTTCGCGGACAGCTCGATGCCGGTTCCGTCGTCGCCCTCGCCCTGCTGCTGACCCGGCTCTACGCGCCGCTGATCGCCCTGGCCAGCGCCCGGGTCGCGGTGATGACCGCGCTGGTCAGCTTCGAGCGGGTCTTCGAGGTGCTGGACCTCGAGCCGCTGATCTCCGACCGGCCCGACGCCCGGACGGTTTCGGACGGACCGGTCTCGGTCGAGTTCGAGCACGTCTCCTTCGCCTACCCGTCGGCCGACAAGGTCTCGCTGGCATCGTTGGAGGAGGTCTCGACCCTCGACACCCGTGGCGGCGTCGAGGTGCTGCATGACATCTCGTTCCGGGTCGAGCCGGGGCAGCTGGTCGCCCTGGTCGGGTCGTCTGGGGCCGGCAAGTCGACGATCGCCCAGCTCGTTCCGCGGCTCTACGACGTCGATGAGGGCGCGGTGCGGCTGTCCGGCGTCGACGTTCGGGATCTGTCGGCCGAGTCGATCCGCCAGACGGTTGGGATGGTGACGCAGGACGGCCACCTGTTCCACGACAGTCTGCGCGCCAACCTGCTGCTCGCCCGGCCGGAGGCGACGGAGGACGAGCTCTGGGAGGCGCTACGCCGGGCCCGGCTGGTCGACCTGATCCGGGAGCTGCCGGACGGCCTGGAGACGGTCGTCGGCGAGCGCGGCTACCGGTTCTCCGGCGGCGAGCGCCAGCGCCTGACGATCGCGCGGATGCTGCTGGCCCGGCCGTGGGTCGTGATTCTGGACGAGGCGACGGCCTCGCTGGACTCCACGTCGGAGGCCGCGGTCCAGGCGGCGCTGGCCGAGGCGCTGTCGGGCCGGACGGCGGTCGTGATCGCGCACCGGCTCTCGACGGTCCGGGCGGCCGACCTGATCCTCGTGATCGAGGCCGGGCGGATCGTCGAGCGGGGCAGCCACGATGAGCTGCTGGTCCTTGGCGGGCGGTACGAGGAGCTGTACCGGACGCAGTTCGCCGAGCAGCCGGCGGCCCTGGAGGCCAGCGCCGCCGACTGACTCCCAACCATTGCCGGGACAGTCACCCAGCGGGTTGACGTTGGGCGGGTTCCAGTCCGCCCCAGAGGGTCGAAACGAGCGCCGTCGCCTCCGCGAGCCTAGCTTCGGGCGCCATCGGCGCGTCGCCAGCGAACCGGTTCAGGAATGCGCGCTGAAAGCAGGCTCCGAGCAGCAGGGCGGCCGTGGCGTCCGGGTCGGCATCGGGATCGATCGATCCCGCCCGTTGCTCCCGTCGAAGGAACATCGCCAGCGCATCGAGCGGCTTCTGGGGTCCGGCGCCCTGCTCGCGGACGGCGCGGCTGTGCCGGGCCAGCAGGTCCGGCTCGGCAAGGACCGATCCCGCGATCGGCAACGACGCCTCATAGAACGCCAGGCCGGCGGCGATGATCTCGATCAGCGTCTCACGGATTGGGTGGCTGCCGGCTCGTTGGCCGGCCGCCGTCATCAGCGTGACGAACGAGGGCAGGCGCTCGCCCAGGACGGCGACGAAGACGTCCTCCTTGCTCGTGAAGTGCTTGTAGATCGTCGCCTCGGAGTAGCCGGCGGCGGCGGCGATCTTCCGGGTCGTCGTCCGGGCCACCCCGTCGCTCCGCATGACCTGCTCGGCGGCGTCGAGGATCCGGTCGCGTGTCGTCGTCATTCCGGCGTCCCTCTTGACGGTTAGCAAACGCTCACCTGGTCTATAGGCACCGAAGGTTCGTAAGCGTTCACTATCTCAGGGGGACCAGATGGCAGGCTCCTTTCGACCGACCCGGATGACCCGGACCGTTAACGCGCTCATGACGCGACTCATCCGGCTCGGCATACCGCTGGGCGGGATGACGCTCCTGACCGTCACCGGTCGCCGGAGTGGGCAACCCCGGACGACGCCGGTCGCCGTCGGACAGCGCGACGGACAGCGGTGGGTGCTGTCCCCTTATGGCGAAGTCGACTGGGTCCGCAATCTCCGGGCGGCGGGTACAGCCGACCTCACCCGCCGGCGTAGGACCGAGACCGTTCGGGCCACGGAGCTGGGGGTGGACAAGGCTGCGCCGCTGATCCGGGAGACGCTCCGAACGGCGCCGTCCTTCACCCGGCGCCAGTTCTCCGTCTCAGCCGATTCCCCGATGGAAGACCTTGACGCGGCGGTCGCTCATCATCCCGTCTTCCGGCTGGAGTAACGATCGCGTGGTGGGAAGGGAGGGCCGCGACCACGGGTCCGCCCATGCCGTTCTTCCTCCTTCCACAGTGGTCGAAGACCCGCGGTCACCGGACGACCGACGACACCTCGACAGGGTGGACCTCCGGTCGAACGGCGAGTCGACAACGTCTGAGTCGGTCAGCGGGTGATCGCCGCTCGTCGTCTCGGCGCCGATCCGACCGTACTTGTTAAAGAATCCGTGACCCGCTTGACCAACAGCTGTGCTCCCGATATAGTCCGCGTAGACTAGTCGGAGTGGACCATGACTCGAACCGTACGCACCGCGCTCGCCCTGGCGGTCCTCAGCTTCCTGCATGAGCGGCCGATGCACCCGTATGAGATGAAGCAACTCATGACCCAACGGGGCCTGGCCTCGGCCGTCCGGATCAGCGGAGGCGCGCTCTACAGCACGATCGATCGGCTCATGGCGGCGGGGTTGGTCGAGGCGACCGGAACCAGCCGGGAGGGTAACCGGCCCGAGCGGACGACCTATACGCTGACGACCGAGGGAAGGACAGAATTCATGGGATGGCTCCGGAGTCTGATCGTGGAGCCCGTCCACGAGTATCCGTGGTTCGGTTCCGCCATGACGTTCATCGCACACCTCACTCCGGGAGAGTTCCTCGGCCTCCTGCGGCAGCGGGAGGAGCGGCTGGCGGAACTGGTCGAGCGGGACGTCGCGCAGTGGAATCAGGAGCCGCTTCGCCATGTTCCGAGGCTGTTCCGGGTGGAGGACGAGTACGCGCTTGAGATGCGACGGGCCGAACTGGCGTGGGTCCGGCGAACGATCGCCGAGATCGCGTCCGGCGACCTGGTCTGGCCGGACGACGTGCTGGAGTGGCAGGTTGCCAACCGGCCGAGAACGGACGACCTGCCCATGAACGATCCACCGGACGACCGATGAACGCGATCCAGACCTGACGGACGAGATCTGGCCTCGAACCTCGAATCGAGCCGCCACTGGCGCCGGACCGTCCGGCCGGGTGGGGAACAAGAGAGTATGCGTTTCCATGGCTGACCGAAACGACGCACCATCGACCATCGACACGTCCCCACAGGCCGACACCGAGCACCCACTCGTCCGAAGGCTGGTCCGGCCGCTGGCGAGCGCCCCGGTCCGCTGGGCGATGGTCGTCGTCTGGGTCGCGCTGATCGCCGCGACGACACCACTGGCCGCCAGATTGACCGACGTCCAGGAGAACGGAGCACTGGCGTTCCTGCCGGACAGCGCCGACTCGGCCAAGGTCGCCCAGCTCCAGTCGACGTTCCAGACCGACGACACGCTGACCGCCGTGATCGCTTACCAGCGGGACAGTGGCCTGACCCCCGAGGATCTGGCGGCGATCGAGGCGCAGCGGCAGCAGATCGCCCAGCAGTTACCGGGCGACCCGGTCGGGCCAGTGATCCCGGCTGAGAACGGCCAGGGTGCTCTGGTTGCCGTCACGATCCCGGCCGCCGAGGAGAACATGTACGACGACGTCCCGGTGATGCGGGAGATCATCGGTACGTCGCCCGACGGGCTCGACGCGAGCGTGACCGGCGCGGCCGGCTTCACGGTCGACCTCGTGGACGTCTTCAGCGGGATCAACGGGCGCCTGCTCGGCTCAGCCGCGATCGTCGTCGCGATCATCCTGCTGATCACCTACCGGAGCCCGTTCCTCTGGCTGATCCCGCTGGTCACCGTCGCGCTGGCCGACCGGCTCGCGACGGCGGGCGCCTATGGACTGGTCGAGCTGTTCGGTGTCCAGGCCGATGGCCAGAGCAAGGGCATCCTGCCGGTGCTGGTCTTCGGCGCCGGGACGGACTACGCCCTGCTGCTGATCTCACGCTACCGGGAGGAACTGCGCCGCCATGAGCGGCCGGCGACAGCCATGGCCGTGGCGCTCCGCCGGGCCGGACCGGCGATCGTCGCCTCTGCGACGACGGTCACCATCGGGCTGCTCTGTCTGCTGGCGGCCGACCTGAACTCCAACAAGAGCCTCGGTCCGATCGGCGCAACCGGGATCGTCGCCGCCGTCCTCGCGATGCTGACGCTGCTGCCGGCCATCCTCGTCATCGTCGGCCGGCGGGTGTTCTGGCCGTTCGTGCCGCACTTCGGGGACGTCGCCAACGAGGAGACGACGATCTGGGCGCGGGTCGGCCGGCTCGTGGCGGGCGGGCCGCGGCGGGTCTGGATCGGGATGGTCATCCTGCTGATCGTTCTCGGCCTCGGTGTCCTCCGGATCGACACCAATCTTAGCCAGAACGACCAGTTCACGACTCAGCCAGACTCCGTCATCGGGCAGCAGCTCCTCGCCGAGAGCTTCCCGGCCGGCGCCTCCGCGCCGACGACCGTGATCGCCGACGAGTCAGCCGCCGACGCGACGATCGCCGCGATCGACGAGGTCCCGACCGTCGCCAGCGTCCAGGAGGCGGGCCGGGCCAACGGGCTGGTCTCGCTCGCGGTCACCCTGACGACGCAGCCGGCGACGACGGCCTCGTTCAACGCCATCCAGGAGCTGCGGGAGCGCGTTGGGGCGGTGCCGGGGGCCGACGCGCTGGTCGGTGGGCCGGACGCCGAGAGCTACGACGTCCAGGAGTCGGACGCGCGGGACCGGACGGTCGTCGTCCCGCTGATCCTCCTGGTCGTCTTCATCGTGCTCTGCCTGCTGCTGCGCTCGCTGCTGGCGCCGGTGCTGCTGATCGTCACGGTGGTGATCTCGTACCTCGCCGCGCTGGGTGTATCGGTCTTCGTCTTCGAGTCCCTGTTCGGCTTCGCCGCCGTCGGCTCGTCGGTCCCGCTGCTCGGCTTCGTCTTCCTGGTCGCGCTCGGGGTGGACTACAACATCTTCCTGATGGGGCGGGTCCATGAGGAGAGCGCGACGATGGGGACGCGCCGGGGGATGCTGCACGGCCTGACGGTGACGGGCGGCGTGATCACGTCGGCCGGCGTGGTGTTGGCGGCGCGGTTCGCGGTTCTCGGGTTGCTGCCGCTGGTCGTGCTGGCGGAGGTCGGCTTCCTGGTCGCCTTCGGGGTCCTGCTCGACACGCTGCTGGTCCGCTCGATCCTCGTCCCGGCCCTGACCCTGGACATCGGCCCGAAGATCTGGTGGCCGAGCGCCCTCAGCCGCCGGACGAAGTAGGGCGACCAGTCACGCCCCTGAGCCAGGTCATTCGTGGCCCGGCTCAGGGACGGGGTAATGGCATAACGATTTTGAGTTGCGTTGCGACTCGCGAAGGCGTCGTGACGTAGGTCATCCGCTCGCGGTGACTGGCCGCCGCAGCGGCCATCGCCCCGCAGGGCGATAGCTGGTGATCCGGGTTCAACCATTTCCGATGTTGGATGCAAAAGGACGATTGCGAGTCCTTGTCGTCCTCTGTTGGTTCCAGGGAAACATGTCGATGGTGGGGCACCGTCTCGCCTTGCGGCGAAGGCCGCGGCGGCGGCCGGTCACCGCGAGCGAGTGACCCTACGAAACGGTGCCGCAGCCCTCGACGCGCTACCGATTGGGGAAGCGGGTCGGGCGGTGCTTGCGCATCCAGATCCCGTGGCGGCCCCGGCCGTAGTAGTCCGGGGCCAGACCGACATCGACGTAGCCGACGCGGCGGTAGAGAGTATGAGCGTCGCTGTTCTCGCGCTGGACCATGAGGACCATGTCTCCGCCGGACAGCCGCTTCTCCAGTTCGAACAGGAGGGCCGCGCCGATGCCGGTGCGGCGTGCGGTGGGGTCGACGGCGATGTTGATCACTCGGGCGTCGAGACCGCTACGGTCGCCGATCGCGCAGCCAAGAACGCGCTTTCCCCGGACGGCGACGACGAACTGGACGAGCGGGAGGAACGACAGGGTCAGCAGCGTGGCGATCGGGTAGGCCAGCCGCGGCGGGAAGGCGCGGCGCTGGATCCTGGCGACCTGGAGGATGTCCCGCAGCCGAACGCGGCGAATCTCGACGCCGGCGGCCGCCACCCGGGCGAGCGCGTCGTCGGGGGTGATCGACTGCTGGCTGACGACCCCGAGCGGGATGCCGGGGGCTGTCGGCGACCAGGTGATCGGCGGGAGGTTCTCCTCCCATCGCTGATCGTGGCGCTCGTCCGACGACACTGCCCGTCCTTCACGCCCCATCCACCGGTTCCCCCGTATGACAGCCGGCACGGCGGTGCAAGATACCACGCTGGCCGGGAGTAGCCGCTTCCCAGAGTATGTCGTCGAAGTCGGAGATCAGTCTGGAGCCAGCGCATTGCTATGGAGCGGTCGACATTTTGAAGCGTATTGTCACGCTATCAGTTGCCGGATACGCTTTGGGTAGCCTGATTGACATCTGGCAAGGTTGATCTGGCCGCTGGGATGGAGAGGATGATGAACGCGAACCGGAGGAGACACTCATGACGATCTCAGCGATCGGACTTCCACTCAACACATCGGCTGAGGAGCTTCTTGCCGCACTGGATGAGTCGCGGCGGGACCCCGCCCTGACGCGGGCACGAATGCTTCTGGAGCTGCAGGGCTACGAGGACACATACGGGTATGCATCGGCCGACGTCCGAGCTCTCGTGCGTGAAGGCGTTCTGACGGAGACGCACGAGATCTGCTCCTGGATGTTTACCTATGACGCCCTTGTCCGCTTCCGATCCTGATCGGCGCGGGACCCGCCACGACTGGAATGATTTCCAGCAGTATCTTCACACTCATGAGCAGTACATGGAGCAATTGCGCTACGAAGGCGTCGTCGACGACACCTTGCGGTGGCTTCCCGATGGGGATGGCATCCGGCTCTACGGTCGGATCCGATGCTCGACCGGCGTCTACCTGGACGTCGACAAGCGGCTCGAGTTCAACCATCGCGGACAGGTGCGGACGTGGCGGTATAGCTATCAGGCGATGGCGTTCATCATCCCGGAACGGCATATCTTCCGGTACGACAACTTCGATGTGAAGGACTATCTCGGGCACCCTGATGCTTTTCACAAGCATGTTTGGCATCCGGTGACCCGGAAGGAACTGACGTGTCGCCATATCGGGATCATGGACTGGCCAACCCTGGATGAGGCTGTCCGAGAGCTCATCCGATGGAGCCACGATCATCCTGACCTCGTTGGCCAGGCCTGATTACTGTTGAGCCTGCGATCGCAAAGTGGGCTGAGTCTCCGGTCAATACCTCCTCGAGTACCACTGAGCCTTGGGCAATTGCGATCGCTCTGCCCAACTGGTCCTCTGCCTGTCCCGTGGAACGTCAAGCGACCGGTGCCTGACTTGTTGATCGAATCAGCCGTGATCCGTGCATCGTGCGCAGCCAGGTCATCGGTTTCGGACTGTTACACAACAGCACCATCCGCAGGACAACTCGGCCACCAATCCGTTGCCGGTGTGTCACCCCGCCATTCCGGGCGTTTTCGCCTTGACAGGCCCTTCCAACCGTTCCTAGACTGGAGGTCAGAATACGAACATTTGTTCGTATTCTGACTGACCGGGTCGATCCGTCGATGGCAGACGGGCCGGCCCACGGCGGGACCGGTACAGGGATAGGGAGCGGTCATTGCCGATGCAGGGCGACGAGGTGGACAGGGAGCAGGCGAATCTGGCCGAACGGGGGCGACGGGAGCGGGGCCGGAGCCGTGGCAGGGAAGAACGAGAGGAGCGTGCGCTGGCAGTCGTCCGACCGCTGGCGCTGGATGCCGGGATCGACGCGGACATCGAGGCTCATCTGTCGCGGCTGGTACTGGCCGCGCAGACCGGCAGCGCCGCCGCGCGCAACGAGATCCACGCCCTGCTCCGCATCAAGATCGGGCGCTGGGTCGAGCGCGAGTGGATGGCGATCCGGAACCGGACCTTGATCGTCGAGCCGGGCGACGTCCAGGGCGAGGCGTTCCTGGTCCTCGCCGACCTGGTCGAGCAGTGGCCCGGCGTGGGCGGGTTCGGCGCCTACGTGATGCGTGTCTTCCCGTGGCGGCTCCGGGCGGCCGTCCGGGAGCAGGCCGGGCTGCCGGTCCGGCTGCGGCAGACGACGGGGCACGGGGGCTGGCTGGGGTCCGTCGATATCGACGAGGACACCGGGGCGACCACGGTCGCCGGCCTGCTGGCCGAGCAGTCGTGGCTGGCCGAGGAAGCGATCTCCCTGTTGGAAGCCCTCTCCGCGGGGCTGGATGAGCCCGACCGGCTCCTGCTGGTCTGGCGGGTCCGGGATGGGCAGACGATGACCGAGATCGCCCGGCGTCTCGGGATGAGCCGGCGTCAGATCCACCGGCGCTGGGATCGCATCACCGACTGGATCCGGACGGAGTGGGCCGCCTGAACGAGCGGCTGGGGTCGGATCGATGGCCGTGTGCGGATGGTCCAGTAGCGGTTGGAGTGGCCCGGTCCGGGACGTTGGCGACATAATGGGACGCAGCATTCGATACGCGTGACGGGTGGCTCCAAGGGTGGACGCCCTGATGACCGGCGGCAGGGAGATTCGGGATGACGACAGACATACAGGCACCGGTGACGCCGCGGCCGGACCAGCTGGATGGGTATGACATCCGGGACACCGTGCTGGATGCACTCGGCAACACGCCGCTGATCCGGCTGCACAGCGTCACCCGCGGCATCCGGACGCCGGTCGTCGCCAAGGTCGAGATGACCAACCCCGGCGGCAGCGTCAAGGACCGAATCGGGATCCGGATGATCGAGGAGGCCGAGCGGCAGGGCTGGCTGGTTCCGGGCGGGACGATCGTCGAGCCGACGAGCGGCAACACCGG
>JAABUS010007574.1_pt1 | contig 12379 bp, 12 predicted proteins | sample 5560161 | NCBI WGS metagenome assembly JAABUS01 (sample SAMN10711885, study PRJNA513376) | rock metagenome | isolation source: Antarctica rocks | place: Antarctica: Victoria Land, Trio Nunatak nord | collected 2016-01-04 | reverse complement strand
GCCATTAATATATTCAGGAGGAACAGTTACCAAAACCTGGCACAGGCACAAAGACTGGTTGCAGGCGATATTAAAACATTAAAACAATTATTAACCTAAAGCAGAATGCAACAGCCCTGCCTTCAAAGGGGGAAGTCTATCGCCTATCTTTCTATCGCTCAAAAAGTTTGAAGTAGAACGGTCTGCACCAAGGTTCTTCTCCCCCTTTGAAGGGGGTTAGGGGGATGAATTGATTATTTCTGCCGGACCACACCTTTTGGATCATCGGTTACAAAACCTGTTCCTTTACCCAAAAATATCCTGGACGCTTGTTTATTGGCTGGCGAAGGGTCGCCGCTAAAATTATTGATCCGCAGATTATCAAAATTTTCCGCTTCAATACCGTGTGTATAAAATGGCATCCGCGGGCTGGTCCAGCTCAGTTTAAAGTTGCTGATGCTGATGTTTTTGACATCCTTAATTAGCAAAGCCGGAATATCACGCTTAAAAATCTGGTTCTGATCGCCCAAAACACCTCGTAAATCAATATTGCCGCCTGCAACATCATTTAGTTTGCTGTCGGTCAGTTCAAAATTAATGTCATTAAAAGATACATCTTCGATCACGCTTTCATCCGTGCCGTAAACCAGCATCCCGTTTTCGCCGGTACAGTTGATGTGGTTAAACTTCACGTTTTTAATCTTTCCTAATTTTACATTTTCCTTTCCGCGGATGGCCGAAATATGGATCGGTTCGCCATTTCCCCACCAATCTCCGGTGCGCAGTTTTGTTTCAATGTTGATGTTGGAGAAATTCAGGTTCTCCAATGAGCCTTCATCCCGCAAAAAAATACCGATGCCACGTGTAGAATTAGTAATGTTAACGTTGCTGACCTGCACATTTCTTACCGTATTTTGATCTAAAAAACCAATGCGGATACCGCTTGAATACGATTGCAGGTTGCAATTGGAGACGATTATATTTTCCGAAAGATGCTTTTTGCCGCTAAAACCCGGTATTTCAAAGTGGTGATCATAACCCACAATAGCCAGCGCATCATCGCCCGAGCGGATATCGCAATCCGTAATGATCACGTTGCTGCTGCTCGTAATGTCGATCCCATCTGCATTTGGCACCAGCAAACCGCTCCACAAACGGATCCCGGACACCAACACATCGTCACAATCGGCAAAGTGCATCGTCCAAAACGGTGAGTTCAGCAAAGAAACATTCCGGACCTGAACGTTTTTACAGTTTGAAAAAATAACCATCTGATGCGGGCGGTCTTTATCAGGCACCACCGGCCCGTCCCCTATTCCGCTTTCAACTTTGCGGTAATTATTTTTTTGTCTGCTGAAACGGGTACTCAACGTATCTATTTTTTTGGCGTGATTGAAATCATGAAAAACCTGATTGTTGCCGTCAATGCTGCCCTGCCCGGTGATGGAAACGTTTTCGGCATTGTTGGTATAAAGCATCCCGAAATAAGTTAAACCATAAATCGGCTGCGTAAAATGTTCATAATCAGCCAAATGCGGACTACCTTTTAACATTGCGCCGTTTTCAAGGAACAAATTGACATTGCTTTTAAGATGAAAAGTACCTGTGATAAACGTTCCCGGCGGCACATAAACCATCCCGCCGCCATTTTGGTTGCAGGCATCAATGGCTTTCTGGATGGCTTTTGTGTTGATTGTACCGGCATCTGCAACAGCACCAAATGCAACGATGTTAAAAGTTTTATACTGTGCAAAAACAGCCAAATTTATGCACGATAAAAACAGTATCAGTAAAAATTTTCTCATGAAAAAAGGAAGGGTTATCAAATTTAATTTTACCAAACTTAACAATTTTTTTTATTCTGAAATGGTTAAATCCGGACTGGCAAATTGTCTTTTTACCATTAAAACCGATTATGCTTTCACGTAAACCGTGTGTCCTAAAGTATTTTATCTTCCGGATTTTTAGTAAAAAACATTGCGCCACATCTTCTTTTTTTGTTTGATGACCAAAGATGCCGCCTGTAATTTGCGGACGGGATCAAGTATCGATTAAAGGAATTTTGTGCCGATGGACTTTTAAATCATCCTTATAAATTATTTACAAAATTGAAGTTTGAAATCAAATAAATGTAGATTTGATAAGCGTTTGCGAGGTGAATTTTGCAAGGCTTTTATCAAACCAAACCAACATGACACTCATCATTATTATTGCCATCATTTTTGTGCTTTTATCCTTATCGCTGCGCATTGCCCAGGAATACCAGCGCGCCATCGTTTTCCGGCTGGGCAGGTTTGAATCCATCAGAGGGCCAGGGCTTTTTTGGCTGGTCCCATTTATTGAGCGGGAACAGCGCGTGGATATCCGCACCAAAACTGTTGACCTGGAGCAGCAGGAAACCATCACCAAAGACAGCGTAACGATTAAAGTGAATGCCGTTCTGTGGTTTAGAATTACCAATCCGGAAGATGCGATCATCAAAGTTGCGGATTATAACAAAGCGGTTTACCAGTTTTCAGTCACGGCACTGCGCAACATTATCGGCCAGCATACTTTGGATGAAGTGCTGCGCGAACGGGAACAGATTAATGCCACACTGCAAAAAATGGTGGACTCGACCACAGGACCCTGGGGGATTAAGATTGAAATGGTGGAGATGAAAGACGTGGAGATTCCCGAAGCGATGCAACGGGCGATGGCGCGGGAAGCCGAAGCTATCCGCGAAAAAAGGGCACGGATTGTGAAAGCAGAAGCAGAACTGGAAGCTTCGATCAAACTGACACAAGGAGCCAAAGAAATGGAAGGCAGCCCGATTGCGCTTGAACTTCGGCGGATGCAAATGTTATCCGAAATTGGCATCGACAACAATACCACAACGGTTATTTTGATGCCTTCTGAGTTCAGCAATGCAGCAAAAAGCTTTACAGAACTGGTGAGCAAAAAGAAAACCGAAGAATAAAAGCCTCATAAACAGGTAATTGGATTTTATACCCATAAAAACAGCAAAGGCTTCATCAGTAAAGATGAAGCCTTTTTTATTGGGTGATAATTATTAAGGTTTCCGTTTGAGCGTGACGTGCAAAGGCGTTCCTTTATAATCGATATTCATGGCCACGGAATCCGGGTAAATTTTGCCTTTATGCGGTAGATCCAAGCCGTTCAGGTTAATGCTGAATGAAATTTCGTCACCGCTTACCTTACCGTTTTCAATTTTTGCTGTTCCGTAAACGCTTTCTTCAGTACCGGTGAGTTTAGTGCCGTCTGTATCAAAAGTGTACTCAACCTGGGAAGTATTTCCGTCTGGCGCAAGCAGTGAGCCTGTCCATTTTCCAGCAAGCCCTGTAATTGCGGCGATACCTGCAGCGATGCTGGCCAACAGCAAAAAGGCTACAATAATTGTTTTTTTCATCGAAATAAATTGTAATTGTGTGAGTTTTTAGTTGTTGATTATTTGTAAGACAACCAACCGGGAGGAAATGTTACAGCCTGATATAATTAAAAGACCATACTGTTTTTACCGGCATAAAAACAGTATGACAAATATTGATCTTAAACAATCGGTAAGCTAAAATCATTTTTTAAAGATGACTCCCTTACAATCAGTTTCGTAGGCAATACGATTTTGTTTGGGGCTTCCGGCTCGGTTTCGGAATGAAGTTTTTTCAACAAAATCGAAATCAAATGATCAGATAATTCTTTCATTGGCTGCGCCACGGCCGTTATCGAAGGGTTAAAAACTTTGAAAAACTCATGATCGTCAAAAGCAATCACACCAATATCTTCCCGAATCTTAATTTTTAAATTTTTTAGCGTTTCAAACCCTTTTATAGCCAGATAATTTGTGGCAAATAAAACGGCATCGATCTCCCGGTGCTCAGCAAAAAATGTTGTAAACTGATCGGCAACCCTCTTTAAATCCAACTTGAAAGGTATTTTTAAAATATATTTTGGCAGTTCAAAGTCATCCATTGCAGATTCATATCCTCTTAACCGTTCGTTCATCTGTGTTTGGTCAGAATCCAAAGTAACAAAAGCAATGTGTTTAAAACCCTGGTCCTGAAAGTGTTGTATGGCTTCCTGCGTTCCTCTGAAATTATCGATGATCACATAATCCGTATTTAATTTAGGAAAAAACCGATCGAAAAGCACAAACGGCAACTCTTCCTGAAGCAGCTGCTTCAGTTCTTTTTCTATCCCTTTTGGCGGCGTGATGATATAACCGTCAACATTCCTGCTTTTGAACAGCTGTATCAATTCCCGCGTTTTCTCCGGGTTATCTTCTGTGCTGCAGTAAATAATTTTGTAGCCTTTTTGGTAAGCACTTTCTTCGATCAGGCGGGCCACACTGGCAAAAAAAGAATCGGCAATATCCTCTACAAACAAGGCAATCATTTTGGTTTTGCCCGTCCGCAAGCTTTGGGCAAATTGGTTGGGGTGATAATTTTTCTCTTTCATAAAGTCGTTCACTTTCTGAATGAGCTGATCACTGATCCGCATTTCCTTTGCTTTTCCGTTTAAAATAAAGGAAACGGTTGTAATGGAAATATTAAGTTCCTGTGCAATATTTTTGATAGATAATCTTTTTTTCATCCCTGGGGCAAATATCTTATTCTGCTTTGGTACTTATCATAATAAAACTTATGTGCAGGTTATTATTGCCCCGAAAAAAAATGCTTCTTTTATCGGCCTAAAATTTGTTGCGGTCAGTTTTAGGCCGATAAAAGAAGCATTGAGCTTTGTCAAAAATCAGTTGACCGGATCGGGCAGCGACGGATGCGCCGGATCAAAAACCGCAACGGCTACACGGGAATCGGCGCAGCCATAATACAAAAACCATTTTTTTTGAAAGTAAACCATGCCTTCAATAAACACCGTTCCGTTTACGTACTGGCCGCTTTTTTCAAAAGCTTCCATCGGACGTAAAAACGGCACATCCAAACGGGTTATCGGTTTTGATGGATCATTCTTATCAAACAAAGCCTGCCCGGCGCAGTAAGAATTTCCGTTGAAACGTTTGTCGCCATCCGCACCGGCTTTATTTTTTCCGTTATAAAAAAGGATGATCCCTTTATCAGTTAGCAAAGCCGGTGGCCCGCATTCAGTCAGTTCGCTATCAAAATAACCTTTTCTCGGCGAGATTAATTCTTTCAAAGTCCTGTCTGTATTAACAACCGGTTCCCAATCAACCAGATTGCTTGAAGTGGCCGCATAGACATGCAGTTCGCCCCAGTACATCCAATATTTGCCATTAATTTTGGTGATTACCTGTTTGCCGTTTTTAATTTTGGTTAAGATTGCTGCTGATTTATGCGGGATGTTCAAAAACTTTCCCTGATACGCATCTTCAAATATCGGCCCGTGCTTTTTCCAGTTTTTTAAATCTGTTGAAGTAGCAACGCCTAAACGCGGCACATCCCGGTTCCATTGCGTGTAAAACATCACATAAGTACCGGTTTCTGTAACGGCCACACGCGGATCTTCGCAACCGCCAGGCCATTCGTACTTTTTCTGATCGTCCTCTGCCGGGTAAAAAACTGGTGTTTTGCTACGTTTGAAATGAAAGCCGTCGGTACTTTCGGCATAACCTAACCTGGAAGTTCGGAAGCCAATGCCAACGCCTGATTTATCTTCAGACCGATATAAAACCACCACTTTACCACCAATAATTGCTGCAGCCGGGTTAAAGGTATCGTTGGATTCCCAGGCTACGGATTTTTTTAAAATTGGGTCGATAAAAGTAGCACCCGGATCCGGAGAGATGATTGGGTTGAGGTTTGCCGGCCGTTTAAATCCGCCAAAAGCCCAATCCGGCAACCGGTTTTTTTGTGCATAAGTGTTGCCGTTAGTTATCAGCAACAGTAAAAAAACCAGGCTTAATACTGTTTTTAAGGGGATAAAAACAGTATTGCTTGTAGGATTTTGATACATAACTTGAATTTGTTTTGGTGATTAAGGCTGTTCGGTGGTGTAAATTGAAAGTGATTCGGCATCGGTTAAAGCCCGGCTGTAAAAACGGATATCATCCAAAGAACCTTTAAAATAGGAAGTTCCGGTTTGGCTTTTTGGCAGGCTTTGGCCGATAACCAAATTTACAGGCGTGGCAAGTGTGATTGGCGTACCGGTTACCGCAGCTGTTTTTACCAACTTATCGTTTACATAAAACTTCATGGTCCCGTTGGTGTAAGATACGGCAATATACGTCCAAACATCTGCCGGAACTACTCCCGGGTTACTGTCAACATCGTGATAGCCATTGTCTCCATGGAAAGTGAAAAACGTAAAATTATTGCCCTGCAACTGAAATTTAAATCCGTTGTAAGTATTTAAGGAGAACATGTAATTATCAGGGTTCGTTTCGTGGCGTTTTACCCAAAGCGTTATGGTGAGCTCTTTTGGGTTTAAATCAGATGTGTACGGCACTTCGATGTTTGCGCCATTCTGAAAATCATAAGCACTGTTGGCAACATTAAAACGGTCGGCAATCAGTTGCGGAAGCGTATTGCCATCAACCGGTGATGAGCCGCCGCTGATATAACCGGTCATTAAAGTGCCGTTGTGGCCGTGGCCGGAAGCATCGTTGGCGTTTCCGGTAAATTTCCACTGGGCAATCAGGTTATCCGCAGAAACATCTTGTAGCAGCCTGGATTGAAAAGCGATAATGGCGCGGCGCAGGTTTGCTGTTGCATTATCCACTTGCTGCTGGCTGTATTGGGTTGCTCCTTTTACGGCTGTAGCCAGATCAATAGCTGTTTTTAAATCTGCACGGGAACCAACGGAATAATTGCCAGCTCTTTTACCTTCTACACCATTAGTATAGAAAGTATTCGCAGAATCTATAGCTGTGGAAATACTTTGTTTGTTGGGATTAAAAGTTTCCTGTGTCGTACTCTTTTTACAGGCATAAAAACAGCATGCCAGTAATAGTGCCAACAGTGTAAAACCTAAATATTTTTGATATATTTTCATGGCTTTATTATTTGATTATTTACCTAATAAATTATTGGTTGAACGTTCGCTTTGCGGGATTGGGAAAAACTTGTTGGTTGCAAAATTGAAGTTTGGCGTATCTTTTAAAGCATTGGTTGCATAAGCACTGCCATAACGGATCAGGTCATAGAAACGGCCAAACTCTAAAGCTAATTCTGATCTTCTTTCCCTGCGGATTAAATCACGTAATTGTGTTTGATTAGTGGTGGTGATATCCGGCAGCAAACCAGCAGGCACTGTTCCGGCTCCGGTTAGCGTATTATCATTTAGATAACTTTCACGTGCCCGTTTCCTGATTTTATTAAGCGGGACTAATGCTGCTGTGCTGTTTCCGGCTTCATTTAAAGCTTCGGCCTCAATTAGTAAAACATCAGCAAAACGGATAGCTTCAACATTTAAATTACCATCGCCTTTGGTTGATGCAGGTATTTCTGAAAGCGGTTGTATTTGTTTTTTAGTGAGGTAACCGGTTGCCGTCCAGCTGGGGTCAAACTGACTGTCGAAATAAGGATGGCCAGCACGGGCAACGGTATAATCCAATCTGGGGTCAACAGTTCCGGTCGCAGATTTCTCAAAATTATCAACCAAACTTTGCGTGGGCTGGAAAAAACCGTAACCATTTAAGGTGCCTCGCGGTGCAAAAGCCTGGTTTAACCCATTACCTTGTTTAGGGCTTAACCCGGCTGTGTGTAATATCGAAAAAATAACTTCTTTATTATTTTTTGTACCGGCGGTAAAGTTATCTGTAAACTTAGCAGTTAAATCATAGATACCTAAACCCTCTACTTGCTGTGCTGTTGAAGCAGCCAAAGCATATTTTTGCTCAAATAAATAAGCTTTGGCCAACAATGATAATGCAGCACCTTTTGTAGCCCTGCCGAAGTTTGCACCGGTCCATGCATTTGGTAAAGCGGCGGCAGCTTCTGTGCAATCTTTTTCTATCTGTGCATAAATTTGTGTTTGCGGTATAGCCGGTGACCCTAAATTATCAGCAGTAGCCACTTGCAAACGCAATGGAATATCACCATAATTAATGGTTAAAATAAAATAATAATACGCTCTCAGAAATTTCGCCTGTGCAACAATTGTTGCTTTGCCTGCATCAGCAACGGTTTTATTATCAGCAGGTAACCCTTGCACAACAAAGTTGGCTTTCGCTATACCATCATAATATCTGCCCCATACAGACTCTACAGCTGAATTAGTTGTTAGAATATTAAAATTATTAATTTGATCGATATCTGCCTGGTCGCCTGCCAAGCCACCTTTTACGGCATCGTCAGAAGCTACATCACCGAGAACCCACAACTCATTTGCAAAAGCGTCGGTATAGTTTAGCGGTACATAAGCTGCATTTACAGCAGAATTTGCATTGGTAAAAGAAGTAAAATATTTATCTGCCTGGTAAGTACCTAATATTGGCTGATCCAATGCTTTTTTGCAACCCACTGCCGAAAAGAGCAAACCGGATGCGATAACTATATAAATATGTTTTTTGATCATCACTTTAAATTTTGTGGTTTAAAAGTTTGCGTTGATACCGATGGTAAGTGTGCGGGCTGAAGGATAAGTACCCCAATCGATACCTACAGCTCTTACACCATCACCTGCAGAATTACTATTGGAATAAATTTCCGGATCGATGCCGGTATATTTAGTAATGGTAAATACATTTTGTGCACTTGCAAAAACACGTACAGAAGATAGTTTAAGTGCTTTTAAAGTTTGATTGCCCAATGTATAACCTAACTGTACATTTTTTAAACGCAGATAAGAGCCATCTTCTAAAAAGCGGGTAGAGGGCTGTTTGTTATTATTGGCACCATTCCAGGATAAACGCGGAAACTCGTTTGTACTTCCTTCACCAGTCCAGCTTTGTGTTGCTGTACGTTCGGTAACGTTGAATGAACGGTAAAAACCTTCAATATCTGTATTGATTTGGTTATATAGTTTGTTGCCCTGTACACCCTGAAAAAACAGGCTTACATCAAACTTAGCATAAGAAAAATTAGTAGTTAAACCGTAAGTAAATTTAGGGATAGGGCTTCCAACATAACTACGGTCGTAATTGTCTATCACACCATCAGGCGTTCCTTTAGACCCGCTTATATCTTTAAACATACATCACTCGGCTTAATTCCCGGCCCTTGGTAAGCATGGGTAAAAACCTGTTGTGCATTTTGGAAAATACCTTCCTGCTGTAATAAATAAAATGACCCCACCGGATGACCAACCGCAGTTTGTGTAGCAAAATAATTATTATCTACGCGCCCGCCAACCAACGGTGCACCACCGGCTAATGAAGTAACCTCATTTTTAACGGTAGCAAAGTTGCCAATAATATTATATTTGAACTTGTTGTTGATGGAATTGCGATAGTTAACTTCTAACTCAAAACCCTGGTTACGCATTTTTCCGGCATTCACAAATCCGCTTGCTACAGAACCCACACTGGATGGCGGCCGCGGCTGCAGCAACATACCAGAAGTATTTTTAATAAAATAATCAGTAGAAACAGACAAGGCACCATCAAATAAGCCAATGTCTAAACCTACATCTGTTTGCGTACTGGTTTCCCAACGCACATTCGGATTACCCAGATAAATAACAGAATTGCCCTGGTTGCTTATGCCGCCAAAAGGATAATATCCTGTGTTGTCCACCTGCGTTACATAACTGTAGTCGCCAATTTCCTGGTTGCCCAGCTGGCCGATCCCTGCACGCAGTTTTAATAAACTGATTGGTTTTACATTTTTCAGAAACTCTTCCTGATCTAACCTCCAGCCTAAGGAGCCTCCGTAAAAGTTGCCGTACTGGTTATGCTGATCCAAACGGGACGAACCATCACGTCTGAAATTTAAAGTTGCCAGATACTTGTCATTATAAGCATAATTTACGCGGCCAAACAGTGAAAATAAAGCCCAGTGACTTTGTCCGCTACCATTTAAAGCGGAACTAATGGCACCATTATTTAAGTACTGGAAGGTAGAACTTTGATCTGCAAATGTATTCCGTGAAGCACTTAACGCCTGCGTATTACTTTTAACCAATTCAGATCCTGCTAAAAAGGTAAAAACATGTTTTTCTGCAAGCGTAAGATTGTAAGTTGCCGTATTAGTCCAGTTGTAATCAAACTGATTGGTATTGGATTGAGCCAAACTATTCGGCGAATTAAAAAACCGGTTAATGCCCCAGGTAGCAAAAAACTGCTTGTAATCTGATATTAAAAAGTTGGTACCAAAATCACTTCTTATCTTTAAGTTTTTAATTGGGTTGATCTCTATAAAAACGTTTCCTAATAAACCGTAATTATTAAAATTCCGGTTGTAATTATCTGCAAAACCAACGGGATTCAAGCCATCACCAAAAAACTCAGGGTTAGCCGGAATATCAACATATTGCCCGTTCTGGTTGAAAACCGGCGTTGCCGGCGTTCTGAATAAAGCGTAACGGGTTACACTTGCGCCCGGGTTTCCTGCTCCGAATCCATCACCGGAAGTACCCACCTGGCGATTTTTTGCATAGCTTAGATTTAAGTTGATGCCAGCTGTAAATATTTTTGAAATAGTACTGTTGATAGAAGTACGCAGGTTTAAGCGGTCATAAGATGAATTCTGGATCAATCCATCCTGCGCAAAATAATTGGCAGAAACAATATAAGTGGTGTTATCGCTACCGCCGCTTATGCCCAATTGCACATTGCTAATCGGCGATGGCCTTAAAACTTCTTTCTGCCAGTTAACATCCGGCAAATTGCTGCTAATGCTTGTTGGGATTTGTGCACGGCCATCATTAGCGGCCGCCGTATTAAAGGCTGCTACGTACTGGCTGGTATTGGCCATTTTAATTAAATGCTGTGATGTTTGCACGCCTGTATAAGCATTCAGGTTTACTCTCGGCGGGCCTTTCCTACCTCTTTTTGTGGTTACGATTACCACACCGTTTGCCGCCCTGGCACCATAAATAGCCGCTGATGCATCTTTTAGCACACTAATACTTTCGATGTCATTAGGTGATATCTGGTTGATACCGTTTGGTGTCGGAACGCCGTCGATAATGTAAAGCGGGTTGTTGTTGTTGATCGTTCCGATACCACGGATACGGATATTAATACCATCGCCAGGCGCACCTGTATTTTGCGTTACGGCCACACCGGCGGCTTTTCCCTGCAAAATCTGATCGGCCCCACCAACAGGCAAACTCGCTATATCACTGCTTTTAATAACGGATACCGCACCCGTTAAATCTACTTTTCGCTGCGTGGCATAGCCTACAACCAATACTTCGTTTAAGGCAGTATTTGTTGGGTTTAAACTGATAAGCATTGTTTTGCTCAAATCTGCAGCCACTGTTTGCGTCGTGTAGCCAATGCTTTTAATTTCAAGCTGGTCGCCTTCATTGGCTTTTAGGATAAAGCCCCCGTTTAAATCTGTGGCTGTGCCTGTTGTGGAGCCTTTAATTTGTACAGTAGCCCCGATAAGCGTTTCGTTGGTTTTGCTGTCAACTATTTTGCCGGAAACGGTTTTGTTCTGCGCATTGCTTTTAAAACTAAAGAACAATAAAAGGAAAACGCATCCTGTTATGGTTTTCCATTTGGTAATGAATGTAAAATCTATCATATAAAATCATTTATGGTGGTCTGTTTAGTTTTCTGAGTGATAATAAATGTCAAACAATCAGATTGAATTGCAGAAGAAAGCCGGTTTGTCATATCGGTTGACAGAATAAATTTTGGGCAGAAAAGCCGCGGGTAATATTTCATAAAATGGTTTTTGGTTAATTGGTTCATCAAAACTACAAAGACTAAATAGTTTTAGCAAATAATTTTTTTGTTATTTCAATGCTTCTTTTATCACCTGAATTTTGAAATTTTCCGTACTTTTTGCTGTAAGCACCACTTACAAAAACAAAATTTACAGGCATAAAAGAAGCATCGATTTTTTAGATAAATTTAGAGCCTGTTCAAATTTATTCGAGAAAAAACCTTAATGCTTCTTTTACCTTATGAAAATTGGTGCTGCATCAATCCAACTCCATAAAAAACCAGGTGTTTACCATTTTTGGGTTGATAAAAGAAGCATACAAAACATACAAATCCCATACTGTTTTTATCGGTATAAAATGCAAAAAACAAAATTTACAGGCATAAAAGAAGTATCGATTTTCCCAATAAAATTTAAACAGGAATTGAGAATTTCCAGGCAACTCAAAAACTATGTCTCAACTTAAATTATCGTAACGGCTGCAAGGTTTACTGTTGCAGATAGTTGCAGAAGAGAGGAAAAGCGGTTTAATAGACAAAAAGTAGGCTAATAACCTTGTAACTTATTGATTTAGTTAGCTTTGACGCCAGTCAAAGATTATGGGTAAAAAAACTGCTTTTATTGTGGTTCTTCAATCACTAAAAGAAATG
>JAABUS010007573.1_pt1 | contig 12386 bp, 17 predicted proteins | sample 5560161 | NCBI WGS metagenome assembly JAABUS01 (sample SAMN10711885, study PRJNA513376) | rock metagenome | isolation source: Antarctica rocks | place: Antarctica: Victoria Land, Trio Nunatak nord | collected 2016-01-04 | reverse complement strand
TTGCATTACTGCCTCGAAGAAGTGACTCGGTGGGTGCGTCAGCAAGTGCTCGCTGCCCCCCTCCCTGATGCCACCAGTCTGAGCTTTAGACTCGTAGTGCGCTTGTTCAAAGCCACTCCGAGATCACAAGCTGTACAGAGGTGATGACTCAACTGGCTTCCTGGCCAGTTGCTTCGAATTTGACATCATAGCGTCTGTCTGAGAGTATGTGCGTTCTATTAAACCCTATGCACCGGGATAAGAACCGATACACTGTGCAATGTTGCAGAAGCAAACAGTGCCACTTCAAATTGCACGATGTTGAACAGTGCAGCTGAGACGGTTCCCACTTGCCGCCTGCATGGCAATCTCCCTGTTGTGCATCGCGCTAAGAGCACCCAGACCCACCAAAGGCGACGTGCACACTGCACTGCTACTCAATCGAAAAACCAGTCGCACGACAGCCGCATCACCAGCATAAATCGCCTAAAGATAGCCGCCAGCCTCTTGACCGCAGAGCAGTTTGCATGTGTGGGGTCTGCACATGCTTCTGAAGCTGTCAGCAGCCTTGCAGAGGCGAGCGCAACTCTTCCAATCGCGCTCGGCGGTGGAGCTGCGATAGCAGCATTGTCAGCAGCTCTCATAGCTACAGACCCTCAGAAAAGGTGCGACGTGCTAGAGTCCCACCATCAGCTGTCTAGCACTTGAACATTTTGTAACACTTGGTAGTGCAGTGCAGGCGTACAGCACAGACTGCCACAGCAGGTGGCAGTGAGAAGGACTCCGTCAAATCATACTTTGATGGGACTGGATTTGAGAGATGGAACAGAATATATGGCAGCACTGATGACGTAAACAAGGTGCTTTACACTTGGCCTTACTGGGTGCACATGCACTCACAAAACCGCTCTTGCAGACACTCAGTGTGCAAGTCAACCAAGACAAGCTTGTCAGTCCAGGCCACATTGCCAAATGAACACGGCCATGCTTGGAACTTTGTTTCTGTGGATGATATTTGTTTGATACAATCATTTGGCGGTGAGATGCATCTGAGCCAAACTCAGGGGTGGCAGCAGCTGTGTGGCAGCCATTCTCAAGGTGCAGCATTAGTCATCCTTGCACATGTCAACTGATGCAGGTCCAGTTAGACATCCGCACAGGCCATCAGCAGACCGTAGACAAAGTGTTGAATTGGTTTGACGAAGAAGGAGGGGTGAAGGGCACAAGCATATGCGATGCTGGCTGTGGCACTGGCAGCTTGTCGCTGCCCTTGGCCCTCAGGGTAGAGACTTGCTAGCATCTCACTACCTGCTGATGCACTGCTGATGCTGTTCCATGCAACTTAGCTGCTGCCGCATCTGCACTTTTGACTGTCTGCGTAAGCCACATTGGCATTGACACTGTTGCGTAGCACCATTCAATGTATTGCTGGTCCTAGCAGCACACGGATGAGGTCATGCTACTCACCACAGTCCTTTCATTTGCATGTTTGCCATAGACAATGCAAATGCACTTTCAGATGGTGTTTCATTGGGCACATACACAATGTGCTGGCTCATCAAGTAGTATACACCACATTTTGAGGCGTCCGGTTTTGCCCAAGCAGCACTGCACTCATCGGCTTGGGATCTGAGGTCTTGATTGGCGTTGGTCTGCAGGGTGGTGCAGTGTCAGCCAGTGACATCTCCAGCTCTATGGCAAATGAAGCTCAGCGGCGGTATGAGCAGGCAGTGTCCAGTGGGGAGCAGCCAGCTGCCACAGCCCCCACCTTCTCAGCCACAGACCTGGAGTCCATCTCTGGCTCCTTCCACACTGTTGTCTGCCTGGACGTCATGATTCACTACCCCCAGGTGTGGTCATCTCCATTTCACCAAGCCTGTTCCCTTCCACTGCTAGGTGTATCTGTAATGCAGTGGCCTCACAGTAGTGTACTGTCAACCTAGCACCATTGCTGCAATGATGCGGTACATAGTAAAAAAAGGCTGAAATGAGCACCATAGCAAGCTGCGCTCTGTAACAATCTTCACCACAGGCTGCAGTCCTTGACAGAAGGTACTGCAGTCCATTGTGCTGTGAGGCAAGCTGCATGAGGTCTCTTGAGACTTTATCATGGCAACATGCTGGTAGGCACATTGATCGATATGCACAGGCTAAGTAACACCATAGACACTATGCACTGCTGATGATGTTTCACCGGTCAGCTATGTGTACCTGTGGGAGCATCCAATGGCGGGAGTAAGCACCCCCAGCTTGCATTCTTAGCTCTAATCAGTACATGCAGTGGACATATTTGGGTCAGCTTCAGCCAGCTGCCACAGAATGTATTTGCTGCTAAATCAGTCAAGGCCGATTGCTTGAGTCTTTCTTGGTTGCATTGCTTTGTAAAATTGCAACCTGTATAGATCCTTTGTTCAAGTGTGCTGACAAATCCTGAGTGGTTGTGAGACTCCCCACCTCACCAACATACATTCACAAACACAGAAGGGCCTGACGATTACAGCTCTGCCGTAGTTTCTGTGCAGCAGGGAAAATGTGTGTGCTTGGCCAATGACATGCTTGGTTTGGCTGGTTGCAGGATAAAGCTAATGGTATGATCAAGCACCTGGCCAGTTTGGCAGAGGACAAACTGATCATCAGCTTTGCCCCCAAGACCTTGGCCTACTCCATTCTGAAGCGAATAGGAGAGCTCTTTCCAGGCCCCTCAAAGGTAAAGCAGCTGCAAATTAGAGCAGTGATTGAAGGCAGCGGTTTGGCTTTTGTATACAACCAGGGGAGGCTGTTTGTTGCCAAAAAACAAGGGCTGCAGCAGGAGCTATGGCATCCAGCATGCACACATTCCACTGTCTGTCACTAAGGGGCCCAGCATGGCAGTGAGTACCTACTTTTGGCGTCAGAAGACAAGTGCTGTTCAGTCTGGCAGTTTGAGTGTGTTTCATGGTGCTGCACACTGCCTGTATCTGTATGTCATCCTGTGCCATCCAAGATCTGCAACATCAAAGTAATGTGTGGGTTGCGCATACAACTCAGCACTGCCAAGTTCTGAGAGAAGGTTCTGGATGTTGCAGGCAACCAGGGCGTACCTTCATGCTGAGGCAGATGTAGAGGCTGCTCTCCAACAAGCAGGCTTCAAAGTCACAAAGAGAGAGATGACAGCCACCAGCTTCTACTTCTCCCGCCTCTTGGAGGCCAAGCGAACTTAATGTCAAGATCGATCTGCTGCATGTAGATCAGCATGCTGATCTAGGTGCTGATGGTCAGCACACTAATAAGTTTTGTGCTTCCAAAGGAAAGCTGAGAAAGATTGGCTGTGTCTGGGCAACACGCTTTGAGTTTCTGCAGCCCAGCTGGCAAGTGTGCCTGCAATCATGACTGCCCTGATGTGTGGGATACTTCAGCCATCACATTGACAGCAGCGCTGACCCTGTGCACTACCCTGTTGGCAATTCCACCTGGCTGTGAACCAGGAAAGGTCTCATCAAAAGCAATATATGCATGAACTGTATTGCATTGTTTTCACTTTATCACACAGAGTTTGTTGGTCTCAAAGCAACTCAAGTGTCATCAAGTCAAGGTATAGATCCCTTGATGCCTTGTCATAGGCATTCGCCCCAACGTGTAGCAGGCCGATTTGCATGAAATTGCCTTGCAATCAGTATGTTCATGAGATGCATTTCTCGCCGGGAAAAGAATTTCGGTGATGCAACACCAGCCTCTGCAGGGCTAGCTGTACAGTTTCTTCCAGTGACTCTCGTACCGTGCTCCGACGTTCGGCATGCAAGTTTCGCAAACGTCGAACTGGGCTGGAGCAAGTCATGACCTTCTCAAACAAATCTTTCGCTGTTTTCCCGCCCCGGGGCGCTGGACGCTCGCAGTACAGCTACCTCCCCACCATTTGGTTTGTAAACACTGGGTCGCACCAGCAAGTAAGCCGGGTTTTGTGCTCCAGCAACACAAAGCCGTCCCTGCAGATCCCTACTGCCCGCAGGGTCGACTGTCAGAAGGCTTGTCACCAAGGAGGTCACCGATGATCAGCTGCAAGCTATGCTCATGGATTGCCATGATTTGCAAAGCTTAAGACTAGGCTGCTTCATGCATGCAGTGCCAGCAAGAGGCTTGGCCGGCCTAACTCATATACGCAGTATGCACCTACATGTGAACAGTTGTGCCAGCCTTCAGTCAGTCTTAATGTTGACACATATAGAGAAATTGGAGCTGACATACTGCACCAACTGGGAGGAGAGTCTGCCTCATCTTTCCTGCAGTGACTTCCCGCACCTGGTCAGTCTCAAAGTTGCAACTGAGGGGAATGAGCCCAGGCAGACTTTCCAACACCTTACACATTTGCAAAGCTTGAGACACTTGTCCTTGGCAACCGCAGTCCCACATGACTTCGCCTTTGCGGCCCTGTCTAGGCTGACAAGCCTACACATGGACCAGTTCAGCAATGCGAATCTGGAAGCATTACAGCATCTGTCCCAACTCAGGGATCTAGAACTTCTAGGTTATCCCACTGATGAACATTTGCACATGCTAGCCAGGCTGACCACACTGACAGCTCTACAGTTAGAAAGCTTCGGTGCAGAGTATGTCACTTGCCACTTGTCTTCTGTGATCAAGCTGTCTTCCCTAGAGGCTCTTCAAGTTATGCACCGGAGTAGTTGATGACGGTGCTCATTACACGGTGACATTAATTGAAGCGTCCACAGATGCACAGGAAGACGCTTTCATGGTCATCTCTGTGCCTAATTCGTATTTCGTTCTGGAGGTAGTAATGTTGTAGCTACCTGTAGGGGACTTTTGATACATAAGGTAGGGGCATAGAGGCTGCCACTGGTACAGATGTTTCTCTATTGGTTTCTGCAAAGACTTGTTTTGTGTTCAAAAGTTATTCATGTCAATGTTACAGTTTTGTGAAGGTTGTTGACCAGCGCATGCTGTATAGCATGTATTGCCTTAGGTCTGCACCCATATACACATATGGGGGCGTCACATTTTTCACATATGACTTCAACGCAAATGTATGTTATGATTCAATGCTATGGTATAGGACCAGGTTTCAACAGACTGAAAACATACAGGCTTTTGGTGCAGTGAGGCTGCATAGCCCACAGCTCAGTCCGCATCTGCCAAGCATATCAGTACTCAATGTGAAAATAGTTTCTTGACATGCTAGCAATGCGCCTGTAGCCTCAGCTCTGCAGCAGATGACGCGTCTGCACAGCAGCTCAGGGATTAGACACTTCTGCTCGTGTAGTGCAGACTGCTTGCAATTATATCTTTATTTGTATACATTTCCAGTATTCCAGAAGTCATTTGGATGCAGTATTGCACAATTGCCTACTTTGAAGTATTTTGTGGTGCAGCTTAAAGCAAGTGCACGACTCAGGGCTCTGAGAGAATGGTTTGCTGTAGTGTGCCTGTGCAGGTGACAAGCGCGTGTACAAGCATCCGGTTGTGCAATGAAGTAGCTGTGCTATCTGCATGTACACATTTGCTGCGCTGCACAGAACCCACACTGAGCACCAAAACAACATGCATGTATGGCCCAATAGGACCGACAGTAAGGGTGCTGCCTGGGGCTCAACTCTGGCTTCTGTTGAAGCTGACTCAGAAACCCCCATGAATTATCACTTTCTCAGCCCTGATGGTTTTGTGAGCCCAGCAAACTGGAATCCAGACGTTTTGACACTACCATTCAAAGTTGCTGCGTGCTCAGCTTGTGCTGCTAGGTTTACACCATGCTGTTCTTCTGTTCCAGCCCAGAATGCGCTGTCATTGACCGTAGTGATCAGGTTGCTGACTTGGGGATCAGAAACAGACCCAACCATGGTCAGAGGCAGCACATTCCACCAGGGGGGTTGCAGCTGTGAGCCCCATACACCCCCAGATGGTGCCGTCCTCTCTAAGCTGTCTATCTCCTCATTTCGCCTACAAGACAGCACTGCATTTCTTTGGCTGCATAAGCAGCAAATTGACAATTCGTGCATTGGCACAAGTTTGCTGGTGTTTGGCTGTAGTCTTGTGAGCAGCTGTAAAGTGTGATATAATTTGCCAAGTCCTCCAGCCTTGCAGTGCTGGTATATGATGTGAATGTATGCATACCTGACAAGATGAAGAGTACAAAAAAAGTGATACTTAGGGTTACAGAGTTGCGTGAGTTGCGTGTGATGAGGTTGTGCACAAAGAGTAGGAAAGCTTGCAGAACAAAGCATGCAGCACTTTGAGCAGCAGACCAGCTTTGCTCAATGTACAGGTAAATAAAAACGTTTGCACAATGCCCTGGTCACCATCTGCTGTTTTTCAAGAGACGCAATGTAGAGCAGAAGGGTGACGCACCGGGTGTCCACCAGGTCCTGAAGCTCTCGCAGAATGTCCAGCCGCCTCTTTCCCGCCAACACCGGGATGGCACGTACCTCCTCACCAGCCACCTGCTTGGCACGCTGGGCTGCTTGCTGCTGATGCAGAATGTGTGCTTGCCTCTCTGCTTCTGCTTCGCGCTCCTCCAGCACAGCTGCCCAGGCAGCTTCTGTCTCCAGCTTCTCCCTGAAACATGTGAGCGACGCAACACTTTTTACTTGTGGCAGTTATAACAGTTTTTGGATGGCTCAGCTTCAGCTCAGCACCAGCTCAAAGGAGGAAAGTTGCACACATGGCAGCTGATGATGAAGAACCTCCGGTGCAGAGTGACAGCAATAGCGAGCACAGCTACAGTGTCATGGCACACAACCATGTGCTTGTGCTCCACAGCACAGGGTACTACGATGACAACAGCATGAGCATGTTGATGTGCTCTCGTCAAAACCAGTATAGAAAACCTCACACTGTGTGCATCAAACAGGCTGATGCTTTGCTGATGGTCAAATGACCACAGCACAAACAAACAGGCTGTACCGGTGCTGCATGTCTGTGCGCAGAGTGTAGGCCTTCAGCATGTTCAGCTGGCCGTGGTAGTTGCTCATCAGCTGCCTATCATGGTGCTGCTGCTTCCCTTTGGCCTGCCTGCCATGCCCCATCTGCACCAGCCCATGCTTGGCATCCCTGTTGGCCTGGTGCACTTGCTGAAGGGCAGATCTCCTCAGGTTGGAGTGGGCTCTGCCTATCGCTCCCTTCCAGTAGAGGGAAGACTTCAAGGCATGCTTGGAAGCAGCTGCTGCTTCTTGGTGCCTCTGACGGGCCTTCTCAGCAACCTGTATGCCATGTAGCAGTCACATGCAGATTGTGTGGTGCATGCTGCGTTGTGAGAGCGTCATGCTCAGTCAACACCTTATCTTGTAGCTCATTGCAAAGCATGATTGCACAGACCTTGGGCAAAGCATGACTACAAAGACCTTGGGGGTGTTAAGAAGCTGTTGCTGTATCTTTGACAGTGTCATGTGCACATGTGGCGCAGCACATGCTTGCAGTGTGCATGAGCTAGGGTTGATACGACTTTGCACGTAGTTCTGTCTTGAAGATAGCTGCTGCAATGCCACAAGGCATAGAGAGCCTTCTGACATGACACAGCCCTGAACATACTTATAACCCTACAAATGCCCAGTTCTTGTGCAATGCTAATGTTCGATTGGCACTTTTGGCCCTTCACAGCAATGTCAGACAAGACTGCACTCAGCAAGACAGCTTTCAATGAATCAGCTTGAAACAGACACACAATGTACTAATGACAGTAATCATAATTTAATGCTTTCCAGCTCATGATGAGCTGGGTACGTGCAGGACGAGTTTTGTCTCTTCAAAGCAGCCTGTCTTGTGCATCCATGTAAGGCCTATCAATATGACAATCTTGACAATCATGTAATGCAACATCAGACCTATGGCGGGCAATGCACTGTGCCAGAAACACATCACCTCTTGGTTGACAGCTTGCTCAGAGTGACGCAGCTGCTCCGTCATGGCAGCAGCTTCAGCCAGTGTCAGGACTCTGGAGGTGGCAGGCACAAATGCATGGCCAGTGTCGGCTGACTTTGGCATTGCTGCTGGTTTGGACTGCAGCTCTGCCACATGCATCTTGTTGATCAAGGCACCAAAAGCCTCCCTGCATCCAGATTGTCAGGTTGTACGCTTGTACGATGGTAAGATTGCAACACTGTAAGATTGTGAAACTGTCAGATTGTCAGATTTGCATAGTGTCAGGTTGTAAGATTGTAAGACTGTAAGTGAGTGCGGTGGGCTGCAACTGAGGCTGAGGTGTGGTCCAGTGATGAAATGCAGGACAGAGGGAGCAATTGCAGCACTTGTACATCAGTGTACAGCAGCATGAAGATGCAAGACACATACAAGCCTGCACAACATGGTCATCGGAACACGTACTGCAAGCAGTCTTGGTTGACCACTGGTATGGTGCCTTGTCTTCTCTGCAGCAGCATGTTGACCGGAGCAGAGACAGATGACAAAGACAGCATCTTGCTTGCACGCTTGCTGGATCTTGTGCACACTGTCATCTACTCATAGACGCTGCTGAAGCAATCACATGGGCTGATGTTACCTGGCAGCTAGGGTGTGAGCATTCTCCTCAGCTTGAGCCCTGCCAAATGCTGCTAGGGTCTGCTTCAGCTGGGCAGGGGTGGGCCAGGGGGGCGAGGGACCAGACGCTGAGCTGGCAGCCTCTGAGTGGTCCATGTTCAGACCTGATGAAACCCCAGGGCTGCTGCCAGAGTCATCTCCAGGAAAGGGGCGAGCTGCGTTTGCATCCACCCCGGGGGGCTTGCTTTGGGGTAGAAGGCCCAGCTCATGCAGCTGACTCAACCTACAACATGGATACACACTCACTTGCTCTTGACTCAGGTCATGCAAGAAACAGCTGATGGTGTGCATGTGCGGCAGATCCATAGTAATAATGAGCTTGAACATGTACAGCACGGCCAAATTCACACTCCATCAAAGCACCACCGGCCAACACACTTTGAGCCACTGACTGGCGGTGTCTGGGGGTTTTGTTGCATCATGCATCAAGAATTGATAATGATGGCATGACATGCATGCACAGCTGCACAGTTCACCTGACAGCAAACCTCTGAGGTCTTGGGCGCCATTGCACTGCAGTCATCTCAGGGCCGTTGCGCTCAGCCAGGGCATCTTTCAGCGAGCATAAAGCATCTGTGGACGCATCCTGTCCCGGGATAGGGGAGGCACAGGTAAGGTGAAGGGTTGTGTCTTGGGGTGGTGACAGGAGGGAGAAGAAGCTGGCTGGCCGCGGCCACAGCCTGTGTAATGCATGCTTGTTTCTGGCAAAACTAAATACCTTTGCCTTTTGTGTATGAATTAGAAGGAGACTGTGGCTTAGAAGAAGACCCTAACAATTATTAGACCCTGCGTGCCCCAGTCAAGAAAAATTGTGCGTACTGCTGATCACACTCAGTACGCAGTCTTCTTCTAGAAAGTGCTTGGAACTGTAAGTACTGCTAAGGGCAGACAGAGACAAGCTGAGCAGAGAGGCCTGCATGTCAATGACAAACTGCAGATCTGATGACGGCAAAGTACAGCACTTTATAAATTTACCCCAGCTGTTGGCTGACCACCAATGCCTGCATCACAAGCTAAGCAATAGGACAGTGACAGCATCAGTGACAAGCTTTGTCACAGCTGCCACAATGCAAGTGAAGCAGCATGACTGTATTGAACGATGAGCAGGCATGCCTGATGCCAGACTGCATTTTGATGTCCCAGGTGAGGACCAGCAGCACAGCAGCTCGCATCTGCAGCTCGCTCTCTGGCTCAGGGCAGGCTGGGTCCAGCCCTACCATCACCCAATCAGCCCCCTGCCCTCCACCCCTATTGGCGGCTGACTTAGCAGGGTAGAATTTTCGAAAGCATTTGTACAGCACAGCATGCAATGAGAAACAGCCGCATCCAGCAAAGCTTCAAACGCACATCAGATCCTGCATTGTCTGGTTCTGTGGCTCAGGCAGGATAGCAGCAAACACCAAAGTGGCCATTTTGCTGTGACACTTGAGAGATTGACCATGCAGAGCAGAGCAAGACATCCATGGTAGATTGTGCAGTATGGTGTGCAGAGGGTGCGCCTGGAAGCTTGATAGGCGCTTATCACCTAAACCACAGCAGCAAGCAACTTTGCTCTTGGCGCAATGTGGATGGTAATGTAGAGCAGAGATGCAAGAGCAGACAGTGGAGACGCACATCCGCACAGTGTGGAGACACATATCTGCCCAGAAGCATGCAAAGAATGTGGTGTGAAGAAGTTCATGATGGTTGGCTACCTGGTGAGTGGGCGGTGGGTCTTCTCCACCGTGGTGGTGTGAGTCAGCAGTTGGGCACAGTCAGCTGCATCATACAGCTGGTCAGCACCTATTGCCTCCATATCCTCCTCATCCACCACGGGCAAGTTCACACCTGCATCACCCCATCACAACATCCTCATTCTTCTTGTCACTATTGCCTCAAGATCAAGTCAGTAGAACCTCAAAATGGTCCTTTGATGCACTGCATTCCATGTTTGGCACTCAACCGGTGAATAAGTGTTTGCATACAAAGTAACGCTGTCAAATAGAGCAATTTCTGGCAAACCTGCAAGTATGTAGAGGAGTCCAAGATGAGAAGGTGGTGGCACTGCATTTCATACCTTTTGTCATACAAAGGGGTTGGGTGCAGTCTGGCAACTGATCAGGCAATGCAACAGACTTCTGCAGCACTGCAGGCAAATACATGCTGCTGCACGACAGCATACTCTGCTTACAGGGTGTTATAAAAACAATGTACCCAGAGCAGAACATGCAACCTCTGTGAACTGCTAACAAGCCGACGGGTTTGTAAAGTGGTAATATTCACAAGCTTTGCTGTGAAGGATGCTGGCAGTCACCTGTCCACAAAGGGATGCCAGATCTGTCAGCCCCAGGCCTGTTCACCCCAAAGATCATGCCACCCTCCTCAAAAGCAAACCTGATGTCATGCTCTGGGAAACAGCGAGGCCTTCTATTGCCTTGCTGCGCTTGCTGCTGGATGCGGAATGCTCCCAAATAATCCTGATAGAGCAAGCAGGCATGGTCTGTTGCCTGCATGCTGGCTATGGCCTGCGCCTGGACCTTGACTGCTTGCAGCATTTTCATGCGCTGTAGAAACAGATCTGCAAAAATTCAACAGGTGACTGATGGTCACTAATCTGCCCGTATCATGTGCATCAATGGTGGGGATGTCAAACAGGTTGCACCACCTGCTGTTGGAGAACTAGCTATCAAATTTTGTCTGGAAAGTTAGAAACACGACTGCTGAAAGCATGAAAGGGTATGTTTAGTGTGCCGGCAAAAAAGAAATGTTGATATTCTGTTGTTTGATTATGTAAAACAACAGCCCACGTGTCCTGAGTGTATGCATCCGTTGACCTTTGACCTGGCTAGTATGACATGTAGTCCCAAGCAAGAACAGGGCGCATGTTGACAGATGCAGCTTACATGAGCGCCATGCACGTTGTATGCAGACAGCGCCCCTCCTGCACAGCAGCTGGGGTCCCAGGGGGCCCACTGCCCGCCTGGTCACCCACCCTAGCCAATGAGCCTGGATGGTCACTGCTGCAGCTATTGGGGCCAGGCTAGTTGCCAACCAAGGTGTTAAGTGAACACCTGCATCCTCACTCACAGGGCTGGCATCCCCAGAGAAGGTCTGAGAATCCCCAAACAGGAAATCGGGATTGCCTGAAGCTTTGGCCTGAGTATCAGCTAGCTTGCGGTTATGCTCAGCAACAGCATCTGCGATGAAGGCTAGGGCCTTTTGGTCTGTGGGAAGGGCAACCGGCAGAAGCTCCTGTGCCTGCAGTTGGCTGTGCCAATCAGAAGGGTGACATCATGACAGTCTGAATGTGACTGGTGACTGTGATAGGGGACCTTAATTGTGATGTTGAGTCAAAGGGTTGCACAGACCAAGCCCCTTGCACATGTCAAAGGAAAACAACCCGTTGACATGCGCATGCGGAATGACTGGCCTCGACCATGCCAGAACAAGAGCTTTGCTGAGCAGGTAAGGACACAATGTAGCATTAGTGCTTGCAAGGAAGCTGCTGGTTGGCGCAGCTGGATGTACGCACCTGCAAGGACTTGCTGGCACTGAATGACCACCTCCAGTTGTTGACATTACATCGCCTCTTGAGCTTAGTTTTGCCTGAAAGCCGGCATACAGCCGGCAGCGGCATACAGTGGGATTGCTCTGCCACATGACGCATCTTTTGCACCACCATGCCTGCAGCACGCTTGCACTACTTCACCTAAAGTCGAGGCTGAAAGCAGCCTTTAAGCATGTTCAAGCTCACCTGGGGGATTAGAGGCCCACTCAAACGCCTGCAACGCGTCACCATCCGGAGATGCGTCTGCAGCAAAGCCAGAATCGTTAAGGCTCCTTTAAAATCACATTCTGTTCATGTGCAGGAGCTCTCGTGCAGTTCTCGCTACCTTCGGCTGGAGGAG
>JAABUS010007572.1_pt1 | contig 12387 bp, 9 predicted proteins | sample 5560161 | NCBI WGS metagenome assembly JAABUS01 (sample SAMN10711885, study PRJNA513376) | rock metagenome | isolation source: Antarctica rocks | place: Antarctica: Victoria Land, Trio Nunatak nord | collected 2016-01-04 | reverse complement strand
GGGACGGGCCTCCAGAGCCGGGTGCATGTTGAGAGCGAAGTCATTCCATTGACCGAGATAGTACCCCGGGCCCGAGCGGGTGCAGAGATTTCCTGGAATGCGTATGACAGGGACGGCCGACCTCCGAATCTTCACAAGGCGTTGCATTTTGCCGACGTCGAGGGTCCGACGCAACGCCTTGGTGTCGGGAGCGGGGGCCTGGGCAGGGTCCCGCCCGGCCCGTGATGCGCCCGTGGGACGCACCAATTTCCGCGAGGGAGCGTTCGGCGGGACCATGCACCGCGTCGACGTCCAAGTCTAAGCGACGCGCTCGACGATCATGGCCACGGCATTGCCGCCCCCGAGGCAGAGCGCCGCCAGTCCCAGCCGCTCCTGTCGGCGTTGAAGGGCGTGGAGGAGGGTCACCAGAACGCGGGCGCCGCTGGCCCCGATCGGGTGGCCGAGGGCGATCGCGCCGCCGTGCACGTTGACACGGGCCGGGTCGATCTGCAGGCCGCGGACGCAGCCGAGCAACTGCGAGGCGAATGCCTCGTTGATCTCGTAGAGGTCGATCGCGTCGGGGCCCAGCCCGGCCCTGGCGAGGGCCGTGCGGACCGCGCCGATGGGGGCGAGGAAGAGGTCGCGGGGGTCGAGGCCGGAGACCGCCGTCGCGAGGATGCGGGCGATCGGCGTGGCGCCGAGCCGCCCGGCTTCTCTCTCGGACGAGACGACGACCATCGCCGCGCCGTCGCTGAGGGTCGACGAGTTGCCCGCCGTGACGATGCCGTCGGGGCGGAATGCCGGGGCCAGGCGCGCCAGCCCTTCGGCGCTCGAGTCGCCGCGCGGGCCCTCGTCGGCGGCCAGCGCGACGGCCCCGGAGGCCCCCTTGCCCTTGAACGCGACGGGGACCGGCACGATCTCCGCCTCGAAGGCACCGGCCCGTTGTGCGGCCACCGCGCGGCGCTGGCTCTCCAGTGCGAGGGCGTCGAGTTCGGCGCGGGAAAGGCCGCACTGCTCGGCGGTGTGCTCGGCGGCGTGGCCCATCGGCCACCCCTCGACGGCGCAGGTCAGGCCGTCGTGGAGCATCGAGTCGACCAGGCCGCGATCGCCGAGCTTCCAGCCGGCGCGTCCCCTCCGGAGCAGGTGCGGAGCATTGCTCATGCTCTCCATCCCGCCGGCCAGGACCAGGTCGGCGTCGCCCGCGCGAATCGCCGTGGCGGCGAGCATGACCGCGCGGAGCCCGGAACCGCACACCATGTTGACCGTCAGCGCGCTCGAGGCCGGCGGCATCCCCGAGCCCAGTGCCACCTGCCGGGCGGGGGCCTGCCCGAGGCCGGCCGAGAGGACGTTGCCGATGATCGCCTCGTCCACCTCGCCCGGGTCGATCCCCGCCCGTTCGATCGCCCCACGCGCGGCGAGCACGCCCAACTCGATCGCCGAGAAGCCGGAGAGGCCCCCCAGGTAGCGGCCGATCGGGGTCCGGCACGCCGAGAGGATCAGGGGCGCCGACGGTGTCATTCGCGTCTCCTCGCTCGATGGGACGCGCCGGCCCGGGACAGGTCCATCCCGTATCGCGCGATTTCAGGCCCGGGGATCGGGGGAGGCCACCTGGCGGTGACCTCGTTTGGCCCCTTCGCGTGCCGCCTCGGGGTGGTCCAGGAGCCCTTGGTGGATCAGGGCCTTGACGTGCTTGCAGCCCGAAGGGTCGAGGCCGTCGCGGCGGAAGACGAAGTCGGGGCAATCGCACCGGTGGCCGTGATGCGTCTGAGCCACGTCGTAGAGCGTCCCGTCCGGCTTGTTGAGCCGGAACGCCTTGGCGGCGATGGAGGGGTCGCAATCGAGCGGGGACACCGCGTAGAGTGTCCGCCGGATCATGAGGTAGAGGTGGGAGGATCGGGTGTCGAGGGTGGCTCGCTGTGGCTGCGGACGGATGAGAATCGGCATCAGGAAAACCCCTCTTTCTTCGATCAAATGATAGGCAAATTGCCCTCGTTTTTCAAGCATCCGGAGGGGCCGACGTGGCCTCTCGGAAATGGGGAAACCCGGGGGCTCGGGGGAATTCTCTACTACCCTGGCCGTCCTCGGGTGTTTGATCCCTGGGACGGCGATGGGCGCTCGTGGCAAAAACGGGTCGACCGGCGAGAAAATGAGGTCATCAATGAAGAATGTGCGCGTGCTCGGCTTCGGTTTGGCGGTCCTGGCGGGGGCGTCGGGGGTCGTACGGGCTCAGGCCGTCGACGGGCTCGACGTCCAGCAGCTCTTCGGCCAGCTCGACACCAATGACGATAAGGTGGTCGACTCCAAGGAAATTCCCGAAGCGGGGCGGCCTGCCTTCGAGGCACTCTTGAAGCTCGGCGACGCCAACAAGAACGACAAACTTGAACTCGAAGAATACCGTGCGCTTGCGGTCATCATGCGCGAGGGCGCCGGGCCGGGACCCTCAGGACCCAACGCGCCTCGGCGGATCATGGCGATGGACAAGGACGACGACGGCAAGGTCAGCAAGGAGGAATACAAGGGCCCCGCGTTCCTCTTCGACCGTCTCGACGCCGACAAGGACGGCTCCATCACGAGGAGAGAAGCCGCCGCGGTGCGCGACATGGGCACGGCGGGAACAACTCCCTCGGAACGACCGGGACGGCTCATGGGCATGGGGACCTCCCGATTCGAGGAGCTGGACGCCGACGACGACGGCAAGGTCAGCAAAGCGGAGTACAAGGGCCCCGCATTTCTCTTCGACCGTCTCGACGCCGACAAAGATGGCTTCGTCACGAAGAAGGAGTCGACACCAAGCGGCGACGCCGTTGATACGCCTCCGTCCGGTCCTCGCCGTCGTCCCGGCCCCGGCACGGGACTGGCGGGCATAGGATTCGAGGCGTTGGACAAGGACGGCGACGGCAAGGTCAGCAAGGAAGAGTTTCGGGGACCGGCTCCTCTCTTCGACCGTCTCGACGCCGACAAGGATGGATTCGTGACGAAGGGGGAAACCGCGGCGATGGCGGAGACCTTCCGGGCGCTCTCCACGAAGCGGTTCCAGGCGATGGACAAGGACGACGACGGCAAGGTCAGCCCCGACGAATTCCAGGGCCGCCGGCAGGCGTTCGACCGGCTTGACGCCGACAAGGATGAGTTCCTGACCCCCGAGGAATTCCGGGAAGGACGCCCCGCGCAGGGGAAGGCCAGGACCAGGCCTTCGGGGAGACCCGAGACGAAGACCGAGCCGTCGGGCGGGAAGGGAACGGGGGAATCCTCGGAAAAGCCCAAGGTCGTGGAGGACGACGAGGCTCGGGAGAAGCCGAAGTCCTCGAACAACAAGTGACGGGCTTTCCGGATCATCCGATCGTTCGTAGGCAATTGGATCGCAACAGGACGGGCAGGGACGCCCGTCCCATCTTTCTCGCAAGGGTCTCCGATCGCAGCTCGGGCGTCCCGGACCGTCGGCAGATCGCGTGACGAGGGGGCGGATCGAGATGCGCCCCCGTGCTCCGGCACGGGCTATCCGCCGGGAAATCGTGCGCGATAGAATGCGGTCCGTGCCCGGACCCCGCGTATCGACGCCCTGAGAGGATGGCCCCGATGAAGTGTGTCTCGGCACTCTCCACCGCGAAGGATACCGAGGACGCGCTGAGGGAAGTGCTGGAGGCCGCGACCGGCGCCACGGCGGAGGGGAGTCCCGCCGACCTGGTACTGGTCTTCGCCTCGATGCACCACGCCGATGGTCTGGGGCGGATCGCCGCCGAGGTCCGCCGGCGGGGCCTCGGCCGACACGTCTTGGGTTGCACGGGCGAGTCGATCGTCGGCGAGGACCGGGAGGTCGAGGGTGCGGCCGCGCTCAGCCTCTGGTCGATCGGGCTCCCGGGGGCACGCCTCGAGCCGCTCCGCCTGGCGTTCGGCGACGGGCAATTCGCGGGATGGCCCGAGTGGGCGACCGGCCCGAACCCCCCGCCCCTGATCCTGCTGGGCGACCCCTACTCGTTCCCCACCGATCCGTTCCTCAAGCGGCTCCACGAAGAGTCACCCGGCACGCGCGTCGTCGGGGGTATGGCCAGCGGGAGTCACTCGCCGGGGGGGAACCGCCTCGTCCTCGACGACCGGGTCTTCGAGGATGGTGCCGTCGCGGTCCGCGTCGACGGACCCCTGACCATCCGGACGGTCGTCAGCCAGGGATGCCGCCCCATCGGCCGTCCGATGATCGTCACCAAGGCCGAAGGCAACCTGATCCAGGAAGTGGGCCGACGGCCGACGCTGGAAGTGCTCCGCGAGCTCTTCGAGATCCTGCCCCCCAACGACCAGAGGCGCGTCCAGGAGGGCCTGCACGTCGGCAGGGTCATCAACGAGTACCAGGACTCGTTCGGCCGGGGCGACTTCCTGGTGCGTAACGTCATCGGGGCCGACGAGGGGGGGGCTATCGCCATCACCGACTCGGTCCGCGTCGGCCAGACCGTCCAGTTCCACGTCCGCGACGCCGACTCGGCCGACGAGGATCTCCGCGCCCTCCTGGAGAGCGAGCTCCGGGGACGGCCCGACGCCGGCGTGGGCGGGGCACTTCTCTTCAGTTGCAACGGCCGGGGGTCGCGTCTGTTCCCCGGCCCGAACCACGACGTCGCCACGATCCGCGAGATCCTCGGCCCGATCCCCGTCGCCGGCTTTTTTGCGATGGGGGAGATCGGGCCCGTCGGCGGCCAGAATTTCGTCCACGGCTACACGGCCAGCATCGTCCTGTTCGAGGAGGCGTGAGTGCAGTGCCTCGCGCATCGTGTGCGGTCGAGGTTTCCCTACCTTCTCCCCGCGGGAGAAGGTGGCCGGTACGGCCGGATGAGGGTCATCGGTCCCGCGATGGGCCCCATCCTCAGGCGCCAAGCCGATCCCCTCATCCGCCCCTGCGGGGCACCTTCTCCCGGGGGGAGAAGGAGATTATGCCCCTCCACGTTGAGGTCGCGCCGATGACCCACCCCTCCAGACCGCCCTGGCTCGCCGAAGTCCAGCGCGCCCCCGATGTCGTCCCCGCCCGGGCCACCCGGCCCGCCGCGATGTTGGTGGATGCGCACCATCGGCCGATCGCGACGCCCGAGGGCTGGGCGAGGCGTCGCGACGAGCTGGCCGCGACCTGGCGGGACTTCCTCGGCGTCATCGCGGCGCCTCGGGCCGTCGCGGCCCCGGTGGTCCTGGAGGAGGACCGGCCCGCTGGGGTCATTCGCCAGTTGATCCGGTACGAGGCCGAGCCCGGCCTGCCGATCGAAGGCTATCTGCTCCGCCCCGAGGGGCCGGCGACGGGAAGGCCGGGGGTCGTGGTCCTGCATTCGACGGTCGACTACACCATCCGCCAGCCGGCCGGGCTGGAGGGTCCGGAAGACAAGTGGATCGGCCTGCACCTGGCACGTCGGGGCTATGTCGCGTTCTGCCCGCGCTGTTTCCTCTGGCAGTACGGCGGGCCCGGCCGTGGTAAAGCGGCCGTGGCCTGGCTCCGTCGACGCCACCCCGAGGTCACGGGGATGGCCAAGATGATCCTCGACGCCGTCCGCGCGGTCGACGTCCTGGCGAGTCAGCCCGATGTCGCCCGCCACCGCATCGGCGCGATCGGCCATTCGCTGGGCGCGAAGGAAGCCCTCTACCTCGCCGCCTTCGATGAACGTATCCGAGCCACGGTCTCGAGCGAGGGGGGCATCGGCCTGGCCGACTCGAACTGGGATGCCCCCTGGTATCTGGGCGAGGCGATCCGCCGCCCCGGCTTCCCGCTCGAGCAGGCCCAGGTCCTCGCGCTCGCCGCGCCACGCGCCTTCCTGCTCATCGGCGGCGACTCGGCGGACGGCGACGCGAGCTGGCCCTCGATCGACGCGGTACGCCCGGTCTGGTCGCTGCTCGGCGCCTCCGACGCGGTCGGCCTGTTCAACCATCGCCAGGGGCACGCCTTCCCCGAGATCGCCCAGGCCCGCGCGTATGAATGGCTCGACTGGTTCCTGTGGGCCTGAACACCGCCCTCAGAGCCCCTCGAGGTCCTCGTCCTCCTCCAGACTCGCCGCGATCCCCCCGACCCGCTTCGCCTGCTCGCGCGGGGGCCGGCCGTGCGGGGCCTTCCTCGACCTCCTGAGCCTGGTCGCCGTCACGGATACCCCCAGCAGCAAGACCACCACGGCCATCATCCCGATGTTGTGCCGGGGGTTGAAGGCGAGGATACTCGCGACCATGACGACGACCGCCATCGCGAACGAGACCAGCTCGACCGCCCGGAGGGACGCGCCGACTCTCCTGGCCCGATCGAGTGCCGTGACCGCGACGACCAGGCCGATCAGGGCCGAGCCGAGCCCTCCGACCAGGAGCAGGATTGGCGTCCCGTTGCCCATCGGGCTGGCCGAGCGACCGCCGGGCCGCCAGGCCGACCACGCGCTCGCCGCGACGAGCACGAGGGACCAGACGCCCATGACGCCCGCGATCGTGCATTGAGTCCGCATCCGGCACCGCGACTCGTCCGGGGAGGACGTCCGGATCGCGCTTCGGCCCGTTCCCGGACCGATCGACTCTCTTCGACGGGCCTTCGATGCGACGTCGATCTGGACGCATCCCTCGGCCTCGAGGCACCCCAGGCACCAGCCGAAGACGACGAGTCCGCCGCGTGTCCGGGCCACGGCTTGGGGGACCGCCGGGCGATCGCATCGTGTACAGCGCATGAGAGGGCCGACCGTGTGGGGACTTGGGGGCATCGAGTGGCGTGGGCGAGTTGAGCCTCGGCTCATCTCTCCGACAGGATCATGCGTCGCGGAGCCCGAGTTCTTCCAGCTTACGGTAGAGCGACGACAGGCCGAGGCCGAGCCGACGGGCCGCTTCCCGCTTGTCGTCGGCGCAGCTTTGCAGGACGCGCCGGATCTGCTGGCGTTCGAAGTCGCGGACGGCCGACCTGAGGTCGTCGACGGGCACGTCGGCCTCGCCCGCCCCGGCGATCAGGCCGGGGGGGAAATCGGCGGGGGTCAGGATCGTGGATTCGGCGAGGATGACGGCGCGTTCGAGTGCATTGTCCAGCTCGCGCACGTTCCCCTTCCAGGGGGCGGCCATCAGCCCCCGGATCGTCGCGTTGTCCACGCCGTCGACGCGCTTCCCCAGGCGCCGGGCGTGCCGGGCCAGGAGCACGTCGACGAGCTCGGGGATGTCTTCGGGGCGGTCGCGCAGCGCGGGCAAGGGGATCGAGACGACGTCGAGCCGGTAATACAAGTCGGCGCGGAACCGGCCGGCGGAGGCCTCCGCCGCGAGGTCCTTGTTCGTCGCCGCCACGATCCGGGCGGCAATCCCGACCGTCCGGGTGGCGCCCACGGGAAGCACCTCCTTGGTCTCGATGGCCCGAAGGAGCTTCGCCTGGGTGACCAGGGGGAGCTCGCCCACCTCGTCGAGGAAGACCGTCCCGGCCCCCGCCGCGACGAACAGGCCGGCGTGGTCGCGATCGGCGCCGGTGAACGCGCCCCGGATGTGGCCGAAGAGCCCGTTCTCCAGGAGCTCGTGCGGGATCGCCGCGCAGTTGATCGCCAGGAAGGCCGAGTCGGGCTCGGGGCTGGACGCATGCAAGGCGCGGGCCACGAGCTCCTTGCCGGTGCCCGATTCCCCCGTGATCAGCACGTTGCTCCGCATCGGGCCGATCTTGCGGATCAAGGTCTTGACCCCCTTCATCGGCGTGCTCTGACCGACCAGGGATTCGAGGCCGACGTGCGTGTGCAATTGCCGGCGCAGCGCCTGGTTCTCGCGCAGGAGCTGACGATAGCCCATCAGGCGGTCGATCTTGGAGAGCAACTCCTCGAAGATCACGGGCTTCATCAGGTAGTCGTGCGCCCCGCGCTGAAAGGCCGCGACGGCGTTCTCGACCGTGGCATACGCGGTGATCATCATGACCAGGGTCTCGGGACGGACCTGGAGCAGGCGGTTGAGCAGTTCGAGGCCGTCGGGACCGGGCAACTGGACGTCGCAGAGGGCCAGGTCGGGCTCGAACCGCTCGGCGAGGGCCAGGGCCGAGGGGGCGTCGCGTGCCACGCCGACTTCATAACCCTCGCCCTGGAGGAACTCCTGGAGGGTCGAGGCGATCACCTCCTCGTCGTCGACGATGAGGATGCGCCCCCGGGTCTCCGACGTCCTCGGGGACGCGAGGTCGGGGCGAATGGCTGCCGCCCTCATCGCTCTCCCCCTCCCCTTTCGCCCGCACCGACGGGCGCCGGGAGCGCCACCCGAGGGCGAGGATCGGGTCGTTCGGCCGGGATGCGGACGGTGAACGTCGACCCGAGGCCGAGCTCGGTGCGGTACGAGAGCGTCCCCCCCAGCTCCTCGACAATTTGCCGGCAGACGAACAGGCCGAGCCCCGTGCCTTGGGGCTTGGTGGTGAAGAACGGCTGGAACAATCGGCAGCGGTCGGCCACGGAGATCCCCCGGCCGTCGTCCTCGACGCTCAGCTCGACCCAGCCGCCTTCGGCGCGGACCTCCAGGTGGATTCTTCCCCCCGCGCCCGTGGCGTCGACCGCGTTGAAGACGAGGTTGAGCGCGACCTGCGTCAGGTGATCTCGGACGGCGTGGACCGGGGGAATCTCGGGGTCGATGGCCGTCGTGATCTCCCGTTGCTTGGTCCGCTGATAATACTTGGCGATCCCCAGGGCCTCGTCGACCACCTCGGCCGGGTCGACGTGCGTGACCGCGTTCGAGGCGGGGCGTGAGAAGTCGATCAGCTCGCGGATCGTCCGCTGGATCCGGCCGAGCTGGCGGTCCGCGAGCTCCAGCTTCTCGCAGGTGTACGGGTCGGGGCCGCGCCTCTGGAGCATCTGGACGAGCGCGCTGAGCGCGGCCAGGGGATTGCCCACTTCGTGCGCGATCCCCGCGGCCAGGAGGCCGAAGGCGGCCATCTTCTCCTGCTGGATCACGCGGGCCTGCGAGGCGCGCAGCGCGTCGGTCCGCTCGGCGACGCGACGCTCCAGTTCGGCGTGATGCACCTCGAGCGCGGCGTTGAGCCGCTCGAGGTCCGACCCGGCCCCCTTCAACATCGATGCGAGCGATGAGCTCGCCCAGGTCACCCAGGCCAGCATCACGACCGTCAGCGCCCAGGCCGAAACCGCCTCGGAGCCCCCCCCGGTGACGATCGCAACCACGCCGAAGCTGAGGCCATGCAGGCCGAACGTCAGCCAGGCGATCGCGGGCCGATAGCGGATCGCGCAGCAGAGGGCCGAGAGCAAATAGTACCAGCGGAAGGGGCTGTTCAACCCCGTGTCGTGGTAGCAGAGCAACGCGAGGAAGAACGACTCCATGAGCGAGACGAACAGCGGCCAGCGTTCCAGGAAGACCTCACCCATCCGGTAGAAGGCCGTGTCGAGCGCCGCGTAGCCCGCACCGAGCGCCAGGAATGCACGGACCGCCGATGGGTTGTGCAGCCCCGTCCTCGACTGGACCAGGACATAACCCATGGCGATCCCGAACCAGCGGATCTTGACCACGATCGACTCGGTGGCCAGCTCCCCGCGGGACTCTTTGGCGCGCGTCGCTTGCATACAGTCATTCTATTCAGTTCGCCAAGGCGACGCACTCCGGTCCGCCTCTCGTCCCCTCGAAATTCCGGAACACGACGAGTCCTCGCACCGGGGACGCTCGCGGCCGGCCCGTGGGCGTGTCACGTCGCGTGTTCCCATCGACCGGGACGCGCATTGGTGATAGAGTCCCGCCCGAACTTCCCGGCGACGAGACGTCGACCGGACACGATGCGGAGGGTCGCCGGATGGGAGAGATTTCATCACGCCCGAGCCCCGGACGGCACCGCCTCCGCCGCCTCGGGAAGAAAGCCCTTCCCGTCCCCGGGCCTGCGGAGATGTCTCCCGGGCCTGCGAGCTCTCTCGCGATGGCACTCTGGTTCGGGGCGGTCACCGGCCTGCTCGAACTGGCCTTGGTGCTCCTGCACAAGCGGATTTTCAACACCCTGACCCTCGAGATGCTGCGGAGGAATCGGCATTTCGTCTGGATGATCCCCGCGTCGAACCTGCTGATTTTCGCGTGTCTGGGCCTCTTGATCGCGCTTGCCGCCCGACTCTGGCCGAGGCAGACCTCTCGATTCGCCTTCTATCCGCTCGGGTTCGGCGCGTCGTTGGCCCTCCTGTACCTCATCCCGCGCCTGTACCCGTTCACCTACATCCTCCTGGCCTCCGGGGTGACGTGCTGGGCCGCCCGACGGTTCGAGCCCCGGGTCGCGGGATTCCGGCGCGTCGTCCGCCTCAGCCTTCCCATACTCCTCATCGCCGTGGCGGCCCTGATCGGCCTGAACTTCCTCCATGTGGCCTCGGCGGAGCGCCGGGCGTTGGCGGGTCTGCCGACGGCCCCCCCGGGCAGTCCCAACGTGCTGATGATCGTGCTCGACACGGTCCGCGCCGATCACCTTGGCGCCTACGGCTATCCACGCGATACGTCCCCGAACTTGACGCGCCTCGCCGCTCGGGGGGTCCGGTTCGAGCAGGCGCGATCGACGGCCCCCTGGACGCTCCCCTCGCACGCGACCATGTTTACGGGCCGGTGGCCCCACGAGCTTTCCGCCCGGACCGGCCACCCCCTCGATGCGACGTATCCGACGCTGGCCGAAGTCCTCTCCCGCAGGGGCTACGCCGCGGCCTCCTTCGTCGCCAACACCCACAACTGCAACGCCTGGTACGGCCTCGATCGGGGATTCGCCCGGTACGAGGATTTCTACCGGAATACCGACGTTTCAACGATCGAAATCTTCTTCAACTCCTCGCTCGGCCGGCGCCTGGTCATGTCCGGCGCGGGGGGGCGCATCCTCCGTTCTCTCAGAGGAGCGAGCCCGTACACCGCCCGCAAGGACGCCTCGATGATCAATCGCGATGCCCTGGGCTGGTTATCCGGGCACGAGGGTCGTCCGTTCTTCGTCTTCCTGAACTATTACGACGCCCACGGTCCTTACGTCCCCCCGGCGGGGACGCCCCCGCGCTTCACTCGGGCGAACGGGCAGGGCGACTCGCACGGGAGGTTCGTCGACGGCTATGACAACTGCATCGCCTACCTCGACGACCAGCTCGGGCGGCTCTTCGGCGAGCTCGAAGGTCGCGGCCTGCTGGCGAACACGCTCGTCGTCATCACGTCCGATCACGGCGAGAACTTCGACGAGCATCGGCTCTACGGCCACGGCAAGAGCCTGTACCGGCCGGAGCTGCACGTGCCCCTGCTGGTCCTCATGCCGGAGCGAGTGCCCCCGAGCCGGGTCGTCCGCGAGCCGGTGAGCCTACGCGACCTGCCGGCCACGGTCACGAGCCTGCTCGGTCCTACTCGCGTATCCCCGTTCCCGGGTTCCTCGTGGGCCCGCTACTGGGAGGTCTCGGGGGTTGGCGCCCCGGCGAAGGCCGAACCGATCCTCGCCGAAGTCGATCGAAAGGAAGAACTGCGGCTGGACCGCCCTCCCCCGCCGGCGGCTCGGGGACGAATGACCGAGGTCATTGCCGAGGGGAACGTCTACATCCGCAACGGCGACGGCCGCGAGGAGTTGTACGACCTGGAGAGGGATCCGCGCGAGGCGAACGACCTCGCCGGCGCGGCGGCCTCTGCCCCCCTCCTGGAACGGCTCCGTGCCACGCTCAAGGACCTCCTCGCGGCGGAGGAGCCGTGAGGGCCGTACGGCCGGCACTTCGCGTCGGGCGCGCGGAACCCGTGCGCCCATCGAACGTTCGGCCCTCCGGAATGAGCCGGGAGAGACCTTTTGCTTACGGACATGGTGCCCGGTAGACTGGCGGAGATGGGGCCCGCCAACGTCGAGTATGGGCCTCGAATACCCGACCGCCTGGCACCACGGCAATGGTCCCCTCACCGAGGTATCGACATCAATGCGGAATCAGCGGCTCGGGCTCGTGGGCATGGCGTGCGGTTGGGGTATCGCCGTGGGTCTGGCGACCCCGGTGCTCGCCCAGGACGAGGCGATGCGGGGCGTGACGGCCGCCGACCTGCTCGGGCACATCAAGGTTCTTGCATCCGACGAGTTCGAGGGCCGCGGGCCGGGTACGCCGGGTGAGGAGAAGACCGTCGCGTATCTGACCGAGCAGTTCCGCAAGCTCGGCCTGAAGCCAGGCAACCCCGACGGCTCGTTCGTCCAGAACGTGCCGCTCGTCGGCTTCCGCGCCCGGTCGGTCGAGGGGGCGTTCCGGATCGGCGAGGCCACGATCGACATGAAGTTCCCGGACGATTGGGTGGCCGTCTCGCGGAGTGTGGCGCAGGAGGTGAAAGTCGAGAATTCCGAGGTGGTCTTCGTCGGCTATGGCGTCGTCGCGCCCGAGTACGGCTGGGACGATTTCAAGGGTGTCGACGTGCGCGGCAAGACGGTCGTCATGCTGGTCAACGACCCGGCTGTCCCCGACCCCAAGGACCCGGACGCTCTCGACCCCGCCGTCTTCCGCGGGAAGG
>JAABUS010007571.1_pt1 | contig 12387 bp, 5 predicted proteins | sample 5560161 | NCBI WGS metagenome assembly JAABUS01 (sample SAMN10711885, study PRJNA513376) | rock metagenome | isolation source: Antarctica rocks | place: Antarctica: Victoria Land, Trio Nunatak nord | collected 2016-01-04 | reverse complement strand
CCGCGACCCGCTGTTGACCAACAGCCTGCTGCTGCTCGGCACCTTCGTCCTGGCGGCGGGGGGCATGTGCGCCTTCGTCACCCGGATCGCCGAAAACCGGGTGGCGGGGTTCGTGGCCGGTCTCGCCTATGCCTTTGCCCCGTTCCGGCTCGTCCACCTCTGGCACCTGAACTGGCTCTTCGCGGCCTGGATGCCGTGGCTGCTGCTGGCGCTCGTCTCGCTGGTCGAGCGCCCGAATCGCCGCCGCGCGGTGGTCGCCGGGGTGATGATCGCCGTTCAGGCCCTGACCAGCTTTTACTTCGTGCCCCAGGTCGCCCTGCTCGTCGGCGGGGTCGTCGGCGTCGCGCTGCTGGTCGACTGTAGGACCAGGACGCGACACCTGGCGGGAATGCTCGCCCTTGCCCTCGGCATCGCCGCGCTGCTGACCGTCCCGCTCTACCTGTCCTACCTGCGCGTCCGCAACGACCAGGGGCTGGCGCGCACGCTGCACGAGGCGGAATACTGGAAAGCGACTCCCGCCTCCTACCTGAGCATCCCCCCCGACGCCGATCCGCCACTGCGCTGGCCCGGCGAGCGGGCGGCCGACAACCGGGCGACGGGGTTTCAACGCACTCCGGACGGTCACGACCACCGGGAAACGGTCGCCGAGGACGCGCTCTTCCCCGGCGCCATCGCCCTGCTCGGCGCGCTTCTCGCCCTGGCGGGCTGGCGGCGGCGACCGGCCTGGACGCTGCTCCTCGCCGGGGTCGGGTCGATCGCCGTGGTGCTCTCGCTCGGACCAAGCCTCGGTCCGCGCTCCGGGGGTGGCATCCCCCTTCCCTACGGTTTCCTGTTCAAGCATGTCCCGATCTTCGCCGCGATGCGCGTGCCCGCCCGCTGGGGCGGCGTGGTCGATGTCGCCGTCGTCGCCCTCGGCGGTCTCGGGCTCGCCTGGGTCTGGGAGCGGCTCGGACGGTCCCTGACGGGGTGGTGGTTGGGAACACCGCGGGCGCGGCGCCTGGCCGGGTCGGCCCTGGCGACAGGGGTGGCAGCGCTGCTGCTCGCGGAGCTGATGCCCGGCTCGGTGGCGATGGAGACGGTCGACCAGAGTGCCGCGGTCAAAGCGCCCTACACCTGGCTGGCGACCCAACCGGACGGCCCGCTGATGGAGTTTCCCGCCGAGGACCCGGTCGAAGGACCGCGCGCCAGCAGCGCCCGCCGCCATGCCGACCTCGCCATGTACTGGTCGACGATCCACTGGAAACCGCTCGTCAACGGCAACTCCGGCTTCGTCCCCGATGGCTACCGCGATCTGATCGCCGCCTTCATCAACGACCTACGCCGCCCGGACGGTACGGTCGCCCGCCAGATCAGCCACGTCGACGACCGCAACGTCGCCCTCCTCCAGCAGCTCGGGGTCCGCTATCTCCTCTTCCACCGCTCCCAGTACACCGCCCGCGACTGGCCCGCCGTCGTGGCGGCGCTCGGCACCCTCGAAGGGGACGTCCAGAAAGCCGGCGACTTCGGCGAAGCGACGATCTACCTCGTCACGCCACCGCAACAGCCGATCCAAGAACCGACCGTTTCTATCTCTGCTCCCCGCATCGTCCGGCCAGACGCCTCATGGGCTCTGACGCTAACAGTGCGAAACGACGAAGATCACTCAGTCGTCTTCAACGACATGCGCCCACTGGAGCTGCAAATCACCTGGTACGACGAAGCCGGCCGATCGGTGCTGCACGAAGAACAATGGCTGCAGCTTCCGACCGTCGTAGAGCCCGGATACCTTACCTGCGCCCCGCGCGCGTGCAGCAACGGTCGAGACCCCGGAGAGACGCCAACGCGGCGGCACGATGTCGGCCAGCACCCAGCCAATCCAGGAATCTACACCATTCGGGTGAACCTGAGCGGCAACACTCCGTCAGGGTGCCAAGCGATGGTTCGCTTATCTGGCTCATCAGTGTCAGGAGATGGAGTGAGCAATCTCATACCTTTATGTGGTCCGATGACCACCTAAAAGGGTTTGAGATTTCGGAAGTGCCGACAAGCAAGTCGTGAAACGAGGGGTAAACCTTTTGGAAGCACCGCGTCTTACAGTCATCGTGCCCGCCTTCAATGAGGAGGCGACAATCTCGGATGTGATTAACAGGGTTCGAAAAGTGCAGATAAGCAAGCAAATCGTGGTTGTCAACGACGGTTCTACGGATGGAACGGCTTGCGTATTAGAGCGGGAAGCGCTTCATGGGGACATCGAGGTCATTACCCACCAGAAAAATCAAGGAAAAGGGGCAGCGGTACGCACCGGACTGGAGCAGGTACGAGGGAAGGTAGTGATTATTCAAGATGCTGATCTAGAGTATGACCCCGATGAATACGCTGACCTGTTAGCGCCCATCGAGCGAGGCATCACTGAGGTTGTCTACGGTTCCCGGTTTCTTGGCGCTCCGCGGACAGCGATGCACTTCTGGCACGCCCTAGGTAATCGGTTCTTGACATTAGTCGCTAACGTCCTATACGACACAACGCTGAGCGATTTGGAGACCGGCTACAAAGTGTTCACCGCCGAGGTAGCGCGCTCGTTGCGATTGCGATCCAATGGGTGGGGTGTTGACCCGGAAATCACCGCCAAGATTCTTCGACAGGGGCACCGAATCTACGAAGTGCCAATTTCCTATGCTGGCCGAGAGTACAACGAGGGGAAGAAGATCACTTGGCGGGATGGAATTACAGTTCTCTTCACGATGCTGCGTTACCGCATCTGGTGAAGCATCGTTATTGGATGTTCTTTCGAGCTACCACTACAAGACTCTGGCCCATCGGGGGCTCCCAGAAACGCTCTACTTTCGACAACCATGGCATGACGGCCCGGTCGAAGATACGCACCTCGCGTGGAGAAATGGTAACGCGTCTAAGAACTCTCCCGGCTATAAACCAGCTAAGAACCCCTGGCAAATTAAAGTAGCGGAGGCTGACAGTTTGAAAACCTGACTGGGAAAGGCGAGTTTGAAGCGATGATTTGCTATAGCGCCTCATGTGTCCGAATGCCTTATCTAGGCTTCCACTGATCGATTGCACTGCCGGGACGAATAGAAGAAGTGTCCCACCCGGCCTCAGAGCCTCGCGAGCAGCGCCCAGGAACGCATCCTCATCAGCGACATGTTCCAAGACGTTGATGGCCACGAGTGAGTCGGCGCTCAACCCTACCGCGAAATCTTCAAGATACCCTTGATGAACAGTAACTGACTCGTGACCTCGGAAGCGATCGCGAAGCACGGGGAAATTATTCGAGGCAGGTTCAAGAAGGCATAGTGACTCTGGACCAGCCCGGTCGTACAGGAAGCTACTGAACGTACCCACTCCTGCTCCGACCTCGACAATATGACTTCCATAATGACCGTCAAAGTATTTAGAGATGGCCGCGTAGTATTGACGTGCCTGAGACATAGCGTCGAGTTCCGTACCGGAATAGTTGAAGTCTGAGTTCAAATGGATCACTCCCATAAACCAGAATGGCCGACCGACTCTAAATCCCACATGCACAAGTGTGAAACTGGATCTCGTCGTGCCTTGAAACCGTTACGGAGGTCTCTCCTCCCCTCCTAAATCGTAGCGCATATGCTTTACCCGACGGCAGCATGGTGAGGAGGAGTGCATCGTTTATCGTTCTAGTTGTGTCCATGCTCCGACAGTCGTCCCCGGAGAACTATGAATTATCGGTCGGCCGCGCCAGGACAACACCGATTCAAGCTCATTCCGCTGGCTCGTTTCCAAGGCCACTGGTGCGCCGACGCCGTCGGCATTGCGACAATGGTTTTGGTGACCTGCGTTGCCGCATGGCCTTTGGTAGTTGGCGGCACGGTCATTTGGCTCGACAGCGCCACGCAATCGTATCCATGGTACTCACTTCTTGGCTCACAGCTGCGGTCAGGCAATCTTCCCCTGTGGAATCCATACATGTTCTCCGGCACGCCGTTTGCCGCCGACGTGTTGTCTGGGTGGATGTACGTCCCGGCAATGGTGCTCTTCACGCTCCTACCCTTCGCCATGGCGGTAAAAGCATTTATTGTCAGTCATTTATTGCTGTCTGGTCTTGGAGTCTACGCGCTCGGGCGAAGCGTAAAACATACACCGCTAGGTGCCGTGACAGCTGGGATCATTTACGAGTGCTCGGGGATGGTGTTCACCCTCTCCGTCGCCAACTCATACGTCGTGGAGTTAGCCGCGTGGACTCCGGTAGTCCTCCTATTTTCTGAACTGGCAATCCGCACCGAGGACAGACTCCGTCGACTGTGCTGGTGGGCCGCGACAGGCTTCGCACTGAGTCAGGTCCTCTCAGCGTTTCTCGGGCAGCGTTCCTACTACGCCACCCTTGTTGCCCTAAGTTACATAGGTTTTAGGACGCTGATCATTCCTGCTTCAATCCGCCGATCGCCGATAGCGCGAGTGCGAGGCTTCCTGGTTCATAGTGCCGCTATCCTCTTGATTGGCCTGGGATTGGCGGCAGGAGGCGTCCTGCCCCGCCTTGAGTACACATCCCTTTCGACCTTAGCTGAAGGATATTCGTCTCCTGAGCGAGGGGCTGTGGACGTAGTCGGCGGAAAGTCGCCGTCAGCGGTAGCAAGCGCTTTGATGGATAGAGATAGGAGCCCGTCCTTCCCCCCGTACTATGTGGGAATAGCACCCCTCGCTCTGGCACTGCTGGCGTTGGGAACCATTCGTGTACGCGCCGCCACGACGTTTTTCATACTCTTGTCTGTTGGCACGGTCATTCTGGCGATGCCAGGAACGACAATATTCCACTCAGTTCTTTATGCGCTGCTACCACGCTTTGAACTCCTCCATCAGCACTCTCCTGACCGCATTCTCCTTTTTAGTTTTTTGGGCATTGCTATGCTCGCAGGTTCAACAGTCAGTTGGATAGAGCGGTGGAAACCCAATCCGAGCACCGCGCTGTTAGCTTCGTTGTTAGGTTTGGCTGTGTTCAGCATGCCATGGCTCACCGTGGCGCTCGACAGTGATATCGGCGTCATCTTGATACTGCTGGTAGCTGTCCTATTGTCTATTCGCGCACGTTGGATCATGTTGGGGCCGCGCCAAATCCTTCTGGGCCTACTGGCTGTACTTCTCTTCGCCGACCTTACAAACGTAAATTGGTCGTATGCTGTACAAGCTGGCCCTAAGCACCTCTTCTACAAGGTTGACCTCAACCGCTATTTTTCTCCAAATGGAGTGGCGGATTTTCTCAGACATGAAAATCCTGCTCTTACAAGGTATATAGGATTCGATACGTCACTTCAGTATCATAACTATGATCAGATCTATTATTATCTGATGCAATTTGGAGAGGATGAAACGCACGACTTGCTGTCAAATAATCGAGGGTCGCTATTACACCTGTCTGATGCCCAAGGCTACCACCCAGCCCAGCTGAAGCGTTATCAAGAGTTCATCGACACGATGAACGGAGAGATACAGGAGTACCACGGTCTATACGTCTTAGAACCAGGCTTGCAGTCGCCTCTGGCCGATCTCCTAAACATTCGGTTCATCGTCATTCCTAAAACCGGCGTGGGTCGCCCAGACCTACATAGTCTGGCATCTTCCCTGCCAACCGTATACGAAGATGAGCATGCAAGGGTGCTTGAAAACACTTCTGCCCTCCCTCGCACCTGGATCGTTCATGATGTCAGGCAGATGAAGGGTCAAGAAGCGTTAGCTATGTTAGCGTCGGGTGGTATTGATCCACGTACGACGGTCCTCCTTGAGGAAACGCCGCCGTCGGTCGATTCAGCTGCTACTGGCGCACTCAGTCGATCGCTCATTACGTCGCATAGCAATGATCGTATAGAGGTTTCGACCAGCGACAGTGCTTCCGGAATGTTAGTCCTCAGCGAGGTCTACTACCCGGCGTGGAAGGCGTATGTCGACGGCCGACCCACACCGCTATATGTGGCAGATCATGCGTTGAGAGCGGTTCGCATCCCGGCTGGCGACCACAAGGTGGAGTTGAAATACGAGTCAACATATCTTCGCGTCGGCATCGCCTTATCCTTCCTGACCGCAGTTCTCGCAGGCACCCCTTGGTTGCTCATCACCTGGCGGTGGTGGCAAGGTTTGCGGCTGGTAAGGCGGCATCAGAAGTGAGAGTGGCGGGTGTTGGAGACAGGCACAAATCGGATGACCTCCGGTGAGAACCCAATCGATCGAGACCGGGGCGGTGGCTTGGGATATCCCACCAAGAGAACACTAAGGTCGTTAGGTAAGTACTGGTCAATGCCACTTCGCGTTCACACTCGTCGCAACGGAGCCGCTCGACGGTGGGCGTCACCCGTGTTAAGGACCAGTGCCTATATCGCTGTCACACTCGCCATGACGTGGCCATATGGTGCTCACGCCGGTGATGCGTTGGTCAAGCACTGGGCACCGGATCCGGCCCTAGTAGTTTGGATAACGCGGTGGGTTCAGCACGCCATCATCACTGACCCCTCCCACTTCTTCGATGCAAACATCTTTTATCCCTTCCACAACACGCTGACCTACAGCGAGAACGGTATTCCGACGGCTCTCCTGGCGGCACCAGTATTTCTGTTGACCAATAACGCGATCACCGCCAATACCTTCGTGGTACTTGGCTCCTTTGTGATCGCGGCGCTGGGGATGGACGAACTTGTTTATCACCTTACTCGGAACAGATCGGTCAGCATCCTGGCGGGTCTGGCCTTCGCATTCTTACCGTATCGGTTCGCTCATATGTGGAACGTGTACCAGCTCGGCAATGCGTGGACGCCGTGGGTGATCCTTGCAGTCTTTATCTTGATTGAACGCCAAACACTGCGCTGGTCATTAATCGTTGGACTCGTCGTGGCCATACAAGCACTAACAAGCATCTATCTCGCTTTTCAGATCCTTTTCGCCCTTGCCATCGTCATTATCGTCGCGCTCGCCGCCGACCGGAGGACTCACTCATGGAAGTTTGCCGCACATCTTGCGATCGCTGCGGTCGTAGCAGCGCTGCTCACTCTTCCACCCTATCTCCCCTATCTGGGTCTCACGGATCAGGGGGGGGCACGCACGATCACAGAGTCAGACTACTGGAAAGCAGACCTAGAATCGTATACGCGAAAAGTGGCCTGGGATGAACAGCCGTCCCCCGCAAATACTCCGGCAGACCATGACGCGCAGCTAGGGTTTGAAGCATCGCTTTATCCTGGAACATTCGCGTTGTTGGGCGCGCTAATAGCTCTTGTGGGTTTCCGGCGGAGAAAATATCCGACCATTGTTCTCTCCCTCATTGGGCTAACCGGCCTCCTGTTATCCCTCGGACCTAGCCTAGGTCCGCGGCCGAATTATTCGTTGCTCGACGGATGGACGAACCACGGGCGGTCCTCCTTTTTCCTTCCCTATCGGTTCCTGTTCGACAACGTCTCGTTATTCCGCGCGATGCGCGTCCCTGCACGATTCGGTGCTCTAACGGACTTCGCCGCCGTTGGCCTCGCCGGGTTTGGATGGGTCGATGTTTGGGACCGCCTGGGCATTGGGAAGCGCAATCGTTCACGCATGTCGCACCAGTGTTTCCGGTTCAGCAGTTCAATGCCGCATCAACGCTTCTTGTCGGCGAATGCTCACCATCAAATGCTGGCCTGGGGGCTGGCAATCGCACTTGCAATTCCGCTACTCGCCGATCTTCATACTGGCCCAGTTCCTATTGAGAAGATCGACATGGGCGATGCAGCAGCAGCTCCTTACGACTGGTTGGCACACCAGCCCAACAAAGGGCCGATTATGGAGTTCCCAGCGCTTTCGATTCCCGAGACACCGAGCTGGCGACAAGTACATGGAAACACTGCCGAATCCATGATCTGGTCGACGCGACAATGGCGCCCCCTGGTAAATGGTTACTCGGGTTTCTTTCCGACAAATCATGTTCGCCTTGTAAACGCATTTTCTACCAATATCCTGCGACCAAATGGGACCAGCGCGAGGGTCAGTCACATAGATCCGAATAACGCCACCTTACTCCAGCAACTGCGTGTCCAATATGTCGTGGTTCACCGCAACGAGTACTCAGCGGAGGACTGGCCAACTGTTGTCTCGCAACTAAATCAAGCGGCGGACATCGTGAAGAAGGTCGCCGAATTTGATGATGCCGCCGTATACCGCGTCGCTCCATTGTCAAATGCTGAAGAACGACTTAACACGACTCTGCTGGTGCCTACGATGGGAGCACCGCGGGCGGCCTGGCGACCAAGGGTCATTATTAGAAATCCAAACCATCGCTCGTTGTTACTTGTCCAGGAACAGCCCATTAAGTTCAACGTCTCTTGGCACGATAATGACGGACGTCTCGTTCGTCACGATTCCGTACAGTTAGACATGCCCACGGTGCTGAGAGGCGACCAATTAGTCTGCTCACTCGGGGGATGTCAAGCGACGGTTGAGACAAGCAACGCTTCGACGTTAACCGACCATCCTGACAGTGGCGGAGGGCTCTTTCAGCCAGCTCCCGGGAAGTATCAAGTGCGCGTAGAGATTACCGGGATGAGCGCCCTTGCCACGCGCTGCACCGTAGATGTGGAGATTCGGCCGACTATCGTTGACGATCACGCCAATCGCTGGTGGGCATGCGATCAGACCGTTGATGCAACCCCTGCCCTCGTCGAGGCACCCTATGCCGCTACACCGACTTTTCTCAGGGTCGACGGTCAGCTCACCATCTCTACTGTATTCGTCAGTCCGGCTGATGCCGAGATCCAAGCGTGGTTCTTTCTTTCAAGGCCAGGCTCATTGGTTCCTTGGTCTGATTTCATCCAGCAATCTCATACCGTACGCCACCTAGTGAGGAAGGATCGCGCCACCGAGTTTGGGTGGGTCGAGCCGCTTGATGTGCCGGATGGGGTCTACGATCTGACCGTCTGGTTCCAGCGGCGGGAGAACGGCGAGTGGACGCACGAGCTCGGCGGCAACCTGGGTCTCGGACCGGTTGTGATCGCGCGGAACCGTCCGGTCTCGGGGCCGTTCCAACTCGTCTCGTGGGGGGTGCCGGCTCCGGTCGCGCCGGGGCATCAGGCCGTCGTCCGGCTGGCGGTGCAGGGGTCGTCGTCGACCGAGCGCTGCCTGGCGACCTGGACCCTCCGCGAGCAGCCCCATGGCGAGACGCCCGGGAAGGCGCTCGCCTGGGGGCAATCGCCCGACTGCGGCGCTGTCCGGCCGCGGGTTCCCGAGGGGCTCGCGCCGGGACGTTACGTGCTTGAGATCGTCGCGATCGCCGCCGGTGACGAAGAGGTGCAGCGCAGCGATCGGATCGTCCAGGATCTGGTCGTGGTGGACTGGTTCGGATGGTAGCGTCCCGGCGATCGATTCCCATCCTCCAACCAGACGCCGGCACCGGGACGGGCCAGTGATGGCCATCGTCGACCGGACCACACCCTCCGCCCGGACGAGGAGCGTCCCCACCACCCGCGATGCGGCGTTTGCTCGTCTCTCATCGGCGGCGACGTGGTTGCTGGCGGGCTCCTGGCTGCCCATCGCGATCATCGGGGCGATCGGGGCGCGGCGGTGGAGACAGCTGGGGTCGCCGGTGAGTGGGCTCGACGGCGGTCAATGGCTCGCCCTTGGCCGGGGGTTGCTCGGAGGGCAGGGGCGCTCGACCGAAGGCGCCTATCCGCCGCTGGTGCCGCTGCTGGTGACGGCGCTGCGGGCGCTGGTCGGGCCAATGGCGGCGGCGCGGGTGGTCGGGATCGGGTCGCTGGCGCTGGTGATGATTGCGGTCTACCTGGCGGCACGGGGGGGATCCAACCCCTGGTTCGCGACGATGGCGGCGGCCACCGTCGGGATGGCGAGCGTCGTCGCCGAACCGGTCGCCTACGGCGGCTATCCTCAGAACTACGCGCTCGCCGCGCTGGTCGCCGGCGCCTACACGCTCGGCCGGTTCTTCACGGCGGGTGGGCGGTGGCGGCTGGTCGGGGCGGCGGCGGCGATGGCGGCGGCGGCGCTCGCCCACCATATGTACTTTCCGGTGACCGCGGTCGTCGCGGTCGGAGTCTGGCTGATCTGGCTGACCACGCGCCCCGTGGCGGGGATGGCGCGACGGCGAACGCTCGCCGCGGTGCTCGCCGGAGGGGTCGCGACCGTCTGCTACCTGCCGACGGCGATCGCCTTCCGGATGGCGGGCTACGACCCACCGGTCAATGCCAACCATCAGGGCTTCTGGGCGGCGCTGCGCTACGGCGTCCGGGAAGCGCCGACGATCTGGACGGTCGTGCTGCTGGCGGGAATCGCCGGGTTGCTCCTGACCTGGCGGGAGCGGCACGCGACCTGGTCGGTCGCGGCGTCGATGATCGGGGCGACCGCCCTCCTCTTCCCCCTCACCTCGGAGGTCCGGCTGCTGCCCCCGCTGATCCTCGGCGGCACACTCGGTCTGGCGCTCGGTCTGCACGCGGTCTGGGTCTGGCTGCGGCGGCACGGGGCAAGGGGGCGCCGTCTGGCGTGGAGTGCCGTGGTTGCGGCAACACTTGGCCCGGCGCTGCTCTGGCCGCGAGCCGACGCCCAGGCCAACGATTTCGTCCGCTACTACCAGGTCGTCGATCCGAGTCTGCTGGCGGCGGCGCGCTTTGTCGATCGCTATCCCGAGACCGGAATCGTGGCGGTGCGGGAGAGCCCGCGCGGCTGGCCGGTCGGCTGGTGGTTCGAGGGGCTGACCGATGCGCGGGTAGCGGTTGGCTCCAATCAGAAATGGCTCGGTTTCCCGTCCGAGCGGGAGCAGGCCAGGGTCGCCGCCGCGCTCTACGGGGGGCGCCGCACGAGTGCCGCCGAGGAGAAGGTCGCCCGCGATGAGGGGGTGGAGCTGCTGGTCTTTCGGAAATGGGAGTGGATTGGCTGGAAACGCTGGCAGGCCGAGTCGTCGCCGGCGACCGCGGTGCTCTACGACGACGACGAATGGATGGTCATCCGGGTCGGACCGGCCGGGGTGACGACCGGTCCATGAGCGTTGAGAAGGAGCGTTCGTGCACCCGAGGGAGTGGGGTGCGGTATCATGGCGGGCGCGAGCTCGGGGGATCCCGGGGAACGATGGAGGGCGGAGAACGTGGCTGTGAGACGATGGACAACACTCTGGGTCGTCGCATTGACCCTGGTGACCGGCCTGCTGGCGACCGCGCCGGCACGGGCCCAATACTACAATGGCGAGCTGCCGGCTGGCGTCAAATCGGTGACGGTGGACGGCAAGCCAATCAACGCCGGGGCATCGCCGGAGACGGAAAAAACCTCTCCGGTGATCGCGGGAACGCTCGATCCCGGACCAACCGAGGCGGAGCTGGCGATCGCGGACGGCGATATCGTGACCTTCACGGTCCAGGTGAAGGCCAACGGCTCCTTCCAGGGGACACCGCCCAAGCCGCTCAAGCCCGGAAAGTACACCCTCTACATCGATGATGCGCTGATCGGCGACTTCACGGTGACGGCGGCGGCCGCTCCGGCCTTCCCGCTCGATATGGGGCTGCTGGTGCCGCTGCCGGCCGACTTCGGCGACGGCTTCGGTCTGGTTGACGGCAAATATGTCAATCTCCAGGAGGAGGCCCAGCGGACCGCGGGCAACCAGGGCGATGCCTCCAGCGCCGGGGTGAAGAAGAGCGAGGATGCGCTGCAGGCGACCGGCTGGCAGCGGCGCTACGAGAACCGCGTCGCTCAGCCGAAGTCGGACGACCCAACCCAGTTCCAGCTGCTGGTCGGGTCTTTTGCGATCGAGTTCGACAGCGCCGAGCAGGCGCAGACCGCCTACAAGGCGGTCGCCTCGCAGGGTGGTGAGGTGGTCGAGGGCGCGCCGACGATCGGCGACGGTTCGACCTTCGTCAGCGGCTCGGGCACGACCACCGACACCAGCGCCGATTATCAGCTGCTCGGGGTGACCTTCACGGTCGACCGGGTGCTGGTCAATATCGCGGTCTCCAACCTCGCCAATGAGGCGCCCGACCAGGACCAGCTCGCCAAGGCCGCCCGGGCCGTGCAGGGGCGAATCGAGGATGAGATCGGGCGCGGGGCCGCGTCGGCGACGACGACCCGCTTCGGCTTCCAGAATGACCCGACGGCGACCGCCGAGGCTGGCGCCGAGGCGACGGCGGCGCCGGGCGATGCGACCGACGCCGACTCGACCGCCACCGCCGACGATACGGCGAGCGCCACCTCCGCGGACAACCCGGCCGGTCTCAGCGCCCGCGTGCTGCGCCTTCAGGTCGGCGACGGTCTGACATTCGACGTCCATGACGAGGCGTACGACCGCTTCGACGGCGCCCTCGTTCCACGCTATGCCGAGACGGCCGACCAGGCGAAGGTCCGCGAGGATCGGATCGCCGGGGCCGACGCTTCCTACAACGCGACCTTCGAGGGATCGCTCGGCGGCGCGAACGATCAGGG
>JAABUS010007570.1_pt1 | contig 12388 bp, 13 predicted proteins | sample 5560161 | NCBI WGS metagenome assembly JAABUS01 (sample SAMN10711885, study PRJNA513376) | rock metagenome | isolation source: Antarctica rocks | place: Antarctica: Victoria Land, Trio Nunatak nord | collected 2016-01-04 | reverse complement strand
CGCACCGACGTGGGCGGCGTGGGCTGCTTCATCGGCCTGGTGCGGGACAGCGCGGGCGGCCAGCCGATCCGCAGCATGACGCTTGAGCATTACCCCGGCATGACCGAGCGCGCATTGGCGTCCGTTGCGGCGGAGGCGGAGTCGCGCTGGGCGCTGCAAGGCTGCACGGTGATCCACCGCTATGGGCGGCTGCTGCCGGGCGAGCCGATTGTGCTGGTGCTGACCGCCAGCGCGCACCGCCAGGCGGCGCTCGACGCGACGGCGTTCCTGATCGACTGGCTGAAAACCCGGGCGCCGTTCTGGAAGCAGGAGGAGTTGGCCGAAGGCGGCGCGCATTGGGTGGAGGCCCGCGACGCCGACGACGCAGCGGCGGCCCGCTGGGATGCCGCCGCTGGCTAGACGGGGCGCGTCTCTGCTCGCGCCCCGTCCGATAGCAGCCGCCCGTCCTGGGCGGGGACCGGCGTCAGGCCGTGATGGCGCCGTTCAGGCCGGCCGGGAAGAACAGGCCGCAGGTGGCGTTGGGCGCGCCGTACACGATGTTGAGAACCTGCCGCGTGGTGCGGGAGAAGGCGAGGCTGTTGCTGTCGGTCGGCACGATGTTGGCGACGCCGTTGAGCAGGATGCCCTGGTCGTCGGCCGCGCCGGACAGGGCGGCGCGCAGGTCGGATATTTTCTGCGTTTCGGCCGTGAACCCGCGCTGCAGCAGGAGGACGCGGACTTCGGAAGCGTGATAGGCTTCAACCGCCAAAATACCGGCCGCAGCCGACAGCACGGTCTTGTTGTGCAACAACGGCGCCGCCCCGTGATAGGCGGTGACGCCGACATCCTCGAAGATGAACGCGCCGAGCAGGAAGGCGTTTTCGCTGGCAAACGGATCGAAGCCGTCGCCAAGGCCGGCGGCCTGGGCCAGCGTGTTGAAGCTCGCGGTCAGGTCGATAGCTGGCTCCGAGACCGCCTTCTCGGCGAGGACGCTGCGGAGGAAGCGGACGTGGTTCAGCTCGTCCTGCGCGATCTCTTGGGCGTATTGCTGGATGGCGGGGGTGTCGAAGCTGACCGCCCGGCCGCCCGTGACGCCGCCCTGGACGCCCTGGCCGTAGGTGTCCGCGTCGGCGAGGCCCGTGCCCATGGCGGCGCGGAGGTAGAACTCGGCTTCCAGGTATTCCAAGTTGAGCGCGAAGTTCAGCACGGCGGCATCGTTGTTCCCCACCGCTTGGGCCGGCGTGCTCGTGACCGCCAGGCCGGCGACGGCCATTGTGCCGAGGGCCAGTGCGCCGAAGCTGGTGCCGCGCAGCAGGCTCCGCCGCTCCAACCCCGTAGGTTCGGCCGTGTCGTTTGATCGAATGTCAGACATCGAGGTCTCCTAATCGTTGGCCGCGCGTTTTTCGTGCTGGCGTAGGATTACGGGCCGATGCCCAGATCGGATGCGCAACATTTGGCAGAGTCTCCGTCCATGAGATGTGACAAGTTGCTGATGCGGTCCAGCCAGCAGGGTGCCGCCGCCAACGTCCGGTCCGCCCGGTGGGCGCCGGCTGCCGTGGGCTGCGGCGCCCTGCTCCTGGTGTGGCCGGCCTTATACAACGGCTTCCCCCTGATGTTCAGCGACACCGGCCCGCTGCTGGAGATGGGGCTGGAGCCGAGCATCGGCTGGGACAAGCCGTGGATCTACGGGCCGTTCCTGGCGCTCTCTTGGCGCACGACGCTGTGGCTGCCGCTTGCGGCGCAGGGCTTGCTGGTGTCCTGGGTACTTTGGCTGACGCAAGCGGTGCTGGGCGGGCCGCGGGTCCGGCTGCACGCAGCGCTCTGCGCCGTGCTTGCCATCGGCAGCGCGGCGCCGTGGTTCACCTCCTTGCTGATGCCGGACGTGTTCACGCCCGTCGCCGTGCTATGCCTATTCATCTTGGCGTTTGGGGAGGAACGGCTGTCCCGGGTCGAACTGGCCGGCGCCGCGGTCCTCGGGTCAGTCGCCATCGCGTCGCATTTGGCGCACCTGATCCTCGCGGCCGGGTGCATCGCGGCGCTCATGCTGCTGAGCTGGCGCCCCGGTTGGCGGTCCTTTTGGTCTTCGCTTTGGCGCCCAGCCGTGCCGCTGGCCGCGGCGCTCGCGATGCTGCTGCTGACCAACGCGGTCGGCAACCGGACCTTGGGCATCTCGCCCTACGGCTCGGTGTTCGCGCTGGCCCGGCTGGTGGGGGATGGGCCGGGCCGGGCCTACCTCGACCGCGCCTGCCCCGATCCCAAGCTGCGCCTGTGCGCCTGGCAGGGCCGCCTGTCCGCCGACAGCGACGAGTTCCTTTGGCACCCGCAGGGGCCGCTTTGGGCAAACGGCTTCGGACCCACCCGCTTCGCGCCGGAGGCGGCGCGGCTGGTGCCGGCCATCATCGCCGCCTATCCACTCGACGTGCTGCGGGCGGCGGCGGCGAACACGCTGCGCCAGCTTTTCCGGGTGCAGGTCGGCGACACGCTGATCCCGGACCACCTGGACATCGCCGTGCTGCCGCGCCTGCGGCCATATTTTTCCGAGGCCGAGATCGCCCGCTACCAGGCCGGCCGGCAGCCGCGCGGCTTGTTTCGGGACGCGGCGGCGCCGTTCCTCGCCGTCCATGCCGTGCTGCTCGCCGCCGGGACTGCGGGCAGCGTGGCGGTCGTGCTGCGCTGCTGGCGGTTCCGGCGTGCGCTGGCCGGGTTGGCGGCGCTGGTCTTGGTGGCCCTGCTGGCCAACGCCTTCGCCACTGGCGCGCTCTCAGGCCCGCATGACCGCTACCAGGCCCGCCTGGCCTGGCTGGTGCTGCTGGCGCCCCTGGCCTACGCCGCGCGGCTGGACACCTCGGCCGGGGTCATACGCACGAGGCCGTCATACTCGCGCAGCAGCGTCTCCGTGATCGGGCCGGGCGTGTAAAGGTGCCCGGCGATCTCCCGCACCGGCGTGACCTCGGCGGCGGTGCCGGACAGGAACACCTCGCTGGCCCGCGGCAATTCGTCCAGTTCGATCACCCGCTCGATCACCGTCATCTGCCGCCGCCGGGCGAGGGCCATTACCGTACGGCGGGTGATCCCATCCAGGAAGCAGTCGGGCGTCGGCGTGTGCACCGCCCCGTCCATGACGAAGAAGATGTTGGCGCCCGTCGCCTCCGACACCCGGCCGCGCCAGTCGAGCACCAGCGCGTCGTCGAAGCCCGCCGCCTCCGCCGCGTGCTTGGACAGCGTGCCGATCATGTACAGCCCGGCGGCCTTGCTGGCGGTCGGCGCGGTCTCGGGATGCGGGCGCTTCCACGGCGCCATGCCGAGCCGCACGCCCTTCATCCGGTCGGCGCCGAACAGGTTCGGCCAGGCCCAGCAGGCGATGGCCAGGTGGATCCTGCTGTTCTGCGCGGAGACGGAAAGCTGCTCGGTGCCGCGCCAGGCAATCGGGCGGACATAGGCGTCGGTCAGGTCGTTCGCCGCCAGGACCTCGCGGCAGGCGGCGTCGATCTGCTCGGCCGACCAGGGGATCTCGAAGCCCAGGATGCGCCCGGACGCGATCAGCCGCTCGGTATGCTCGCGCAGCTTGAAGATATGGCCGGAATATGCCCGTTCACCCTCGAACACGCCGCTGGCATAATGCAGGCCATGCGACAGGACATGCAGCTTCGCATCGCGCCACGGCACGAGCGCCCCATCCATCCAAATCAGCCCATCGCGGTCATCGAACGGAACTAGCGCCATATCCCCGCTCCAAAGTAATATTGTTGCTTCAATAGGCCTGACGGTATAATGCGAGCCTGAGTAAGTCAATAAACCTGCCCTATGCCTCGAGGAATGCCAGCCATGTCCGAAACGCGACCTGCCGTGAGCGCCGGCCTTGACCCCCGTGGTCCCGCCGGATCGAACCTGCTGTTCCTGCGGGAGGAGCAGATGCGCCTGGCGCAGGACATGCTGTTCTTCGCCTACCGCGACTTCACCGGCGCGGCCGACGTGATCCTCGACGAACTCGGCCTGGGCCGCGCCCATCACCGCGTGCTGCACTTTATCGGGCGCAGCCCCGGCATGACGGTGGGCGACTTGCTGGCGATCCTGCGCATTACCAAGCAGAGCCTGGCCCGCGTGCTGACCGCGCTGGTGGACCAGGGCTACGTCGCGCAGCTGCCGGGCCGCAGCGACCGACGGCAGCGGCTGCTGAGCCTCACGGACGCCGGGCAGACGCTGGAGCGCCGCCTGTTCGAGCGTCAGCGCGAGCGCCTGGCCGTCGCCTACCGCGAGGCCGGCGGCCCGGCGGTCGAGGGCTTCCGCCGGGTGATGCGCGGCGTGATGGAGCCGGCCGCCCGCGCCTACATGGAGCGCGCCGAAGCCACGGTCCGGCCCGGCGGCCCCCGGCCCAGCTCGCAGATCGCCCGGTGACGGAAACACATATCCTGGTCGTCGATGACGATGCCCGGCTGCGCGCCCTGCTGTCGCGCTACCTGGCTGAACAGGGCTTTCGTGTGACCACCGCCGGCCACGCCGCCGACGCGCGGGAGCAGATGCGGTCCATGCAGCCGGACGTGCTGGTGCTCGACGTGATGATGCCGGGGGAGAACGGCCTGTCGCTCACCCACAGCTTGCGGGAAGGGCATGCCGGCCTGCCGATCCTGTTGCTGACGGCCCGCGGCGCGCCTGAGGACCGGATCGCCGGGTTCGAGGCCGGCGCGGACGACTACCTGGGCAAGCCGTTCGAGCCTTACGAGCTGGTGCTGCGGCTGCGCGCCATGCTGCGCCGGGTGGCGCCGCCCTCCCCGACCGAGCCGGCCGGCCCCGTGTCGCTCGGAACCCTTACGTTTGATGTCGAGCGTGCCGAGCTGCGCGACCCCAACGGCGTGGTGCACCTGACCGGCGGCGAGGCGGCTCTGCTGCAGGCGCTCGCCCGCAAGCCCGGCGAGGTGCTGTCCCGCGACTGGATCGTCGAGACGCTCGGCATGGACGAGACCGGCGAACGCGCCATCGACGTGCAAGTGACCCGGCTGCGCCGTAAGATCGAGGCCGACCCGCGGGAGCCGCGCTTCCTGCACACCGTGCGCGGCCGCGGCTACGTGCTGAAACCCGGCGTCTGAGGTCCCGCAATGCTCAGCCCCTTGCTCCGGCCCATCAAAAGCCTCCTGCCCCGCGGCCTGCTGGGCCGCAGCCTGCTGATCGTCCTGGTGCCTCTCGTGGCGCTGCAGGCGGTGGCGTTCACCTTCTTCTACGGCAGCCACCTCGACATCATCTCCCGCCGCCTGTCCGGCAGCATCGCCGGGGAGATCGCGCAGACCATCGACCTGCTGGACCGCTTCCGCGGCCCGGAGAACGAGGCCTGGATCCTGGGCGCCGCCCGGCGGCAGTTCGAGCTGCCGGTGCAGTTGGTGCCCAACGCCGTCCTGGTGCCGCACACCCACGTGAACCTGCTGGGCCCGATGGACGACGACCTCGCCGCCGCCATCGAGCAGAAGGTCCGGCGCCCGTTCACCATGGACTGGACGACCGACAGCCGCGACGTGCTGGTCCGCGTGCAGCTTCCCGGTGCGGTGCTGGAGGTCGAAGCGCCGCGCAAGCGCCTGTACGCCACGACCATCTACCTGTTCGTGCTGTGGGTGGTCGGCTCGGCGCTGCTGCTGTTCGCGGTGGCGGCGATGTTCCTGCGCATCCAGGTCCGCGCGATCCGCCGTCTGGCCGACGCGGCGGAAGCGTTCGGCATGGGGCGGGACCGCGGCCCCATCAAGCCGGAGGGCGCCACGGAGGTCCGTCAGGTCGCCGCGGCGTTCAACCGCATGCAGGAGCGCATCCTGCGCTTTCTGTCGCAGCGGACCGAGATGCTGGCCGGCGTGTCGCACGACCTGCGCACCCCGCTCACCCGGCTCCGCCTGGCGCTCGCGGTGCTGCCGCAGCACCCAGATTTGCGCGAGGACGTGGCCGACATGACCGCGGACGTGGAGGAGATGGAGCGGATGGTCGGCGGCTACCTCGCCTTCGCCCGCGGCGAGGGCAGCGAGCAGGCGCAACTGGTCGACCTGACCGCGCTGCTGGAGGACGTGGCCAGCGCCGCCCGCCGGGCCGGCGCGCATGTGGAGATGGATGGCCCCATGCCGCTGATGCTCAACCTGCGGCCCGACGCCGCCCGCCGCGCCGTGACCAACTTGGTCGATAACGCCCGCCGCCACGCGCGGCAGGTCAGGCTGTCCATCGAGCCGCAAGAGCGCGGCGTACAGGTCATCGTGGACGACGACGGCCCCGGCATCGCGCCGGAGCGCCGGGAAAGCGTGTTCCGCCCGTTCGAGAGCGGCGCGCTGGGCGGCACCGGGCTGGGCCTGACGATTGCCCGGGACATCGTGCGGGCGCATGGCGGCGACATCGTGCTCGGAGACAGCCCGCTGGGCGGCCTCCAGGCGCGGATGCGGCTGCCGATCTGACGGGTAGCCCGGACGCGTGCCGCGTTAGGCCGACGCCTTGCCGCCTTTCTCCGTCAGCATCTTGACCTCGTCCATCGCCTCGGTGAACCGCTGGTGCAGCATGCCCAGCGCCTCGCCGTTGGAGCGTTGGATCAGGTCGGCCAACTCCTTCACGTTGGCGACCGCGCGCTCGTAGGACTGCTTCATCTTCTCGGTCTGCTTGGCGGCTTTGGCCTGCGGGCTATCGGCCGTTGCCAAGTCGCGCATCGCCTCCGAGACCTCCTGCATCGTCTCCTGCATGATTTCCATATGGCGGCGGGCCACAGTCTGGGCGCCTTCCAGCGCGACCTTGTTGGCAGCGGTCAGCACCTCGAGGTTCTTGCGATGCAGCGACAGGAAGCTGTCCATGTCGGGCATGCCCGGGATCGACGGCACCTTCATCTCGCTGAACATGCGGGAATACTCGGCCATCTTCGCCATGCCGGTCTCGACGGCGCTCCGGCCCATTTGGGTGGCGTTCTCGGCGGCTTTGGCGGTGGCGTTCTGCATGCGGGTGGCCGGGTCGTCGCTCATCATGCGTCCTCCTGTTTACAGGACGCTAACACGGCGCGCGATGGGCGCATACTGTACCTTACAGAGGCGGCACGTCGGACTTGGGCGGCGGCGGATCGGCGTCCGGCGGCGTCTCGGGGGCGCTGCCATCCTCCACAAGGCCCGCATCGATGAACACCGCCGCGGCGTCCTCCGCCGGGGATGGGGAGGAGCGGCCCGGCAGCATGTTCTCCGCCTGGATCGCGCGGTCCAGGCCGCGGTCCACCGCCGCCATGGTCGCCGACAGGTCGGGGCTTTCGTCACCCTCCCAGGCGCGCAGGGCATATAGCCACAACGCCAGCAACCCATGCACCCGCAAACCGCCGACGATGCCGGAAGAAGGGATCGAAGCGCCGTCCAGCAGCCATTTCATGCTGCGCAGCGTGGCGCCGTACAGGAGAAAGGACGTCGCCGGGTCGGTCCGCAGGGCGCGCAGCAGTTGCAGGATGCCGGCCCGGTTTTGCTGCAGCGCATCGAACCGCGACATCACCATGTCGAACAGGCGTTCCCGCGGGCTTGGCTCGTTTGACCCGGCGGACAATGCGGCCTGATCGGCCTGGATGCCGAACCGCAGCAGCACCGCGCCGCGGCCCGGGAAACGGGCGCGCACGCGGTCGAGCGGCAGGTCGGCGTCGCGCGCCGCCTCCGCAATGTTCACATCGGCCCAGCCGCGCAGGGCGGCTTGGCTGAACACGGCGGCAATCAGGGACTGATCGAGTTGCTTGTCTTCCATGCCCGTGAGATGGGCCAGGGAACGAAGCCTGTCGAGGGGCATGGCCGTGAACTCAGGCCGCCAGTTCCCGGGATCGCCGGGTGGCGGCATCAATCGCGCGTGACAGGTGGGCGGGCCAGGCCGCGTCCGCCATAAGCACCGCGAGCGCTCGTTCGGTGGTGCCCGCCGGGCTGGTGACGGCGACGCGTAGGGCAGAGGCGTCCTCCGCGCTGGCGGCAAGCAGCGCGCCGGAGCCGGCGACGGTGACGCGGGCCAGTTGCCGGGCGAGCGCCGGGGGAATGCCCTGCTCCAACGCCGCCCGTTCCAGCAGTTCCGCCAGCAGGAACACGTAGGCGGGGCCGCCGCCGGACACCGCGGTGACGGGGTCGATCAAGCGTTCGTCGCCGACCCAGGCGACCTCCCCCACCGAGGCCAGCAGGACATCGCACAAGGCTTGTTGGGTGGGCGAGACGCCCGGTCCGGGACAGGCGACGGTGATGCCCTGCCGGATCGCCGCCGGGGTGTTCGGCATGGCGCGCACGACCGGCACCGCGGCGCCCAGCAACCTTTGCAGTCCGGCAATGGTGCGGCCCGCCATGATGGACAGCATCACCGCCCCGTCCCCGGCAAACCGTGCCACGCCGGGCAACGCCGCGTCGGCCTGCTGCGGCTTCACCGCCAGGACCACCGCGGCCGGAGCGAATCCGGGCGGCAGGTCGCCAGCGGCAGGAACGACCTGGACCCCGCCGCCGGCCAAGGCGGCTGCGGCCGGGGCCGGGTCGACCACGAAGGACGGCGCCAGGCCGCGCTCGCGCCAGCCGGCCAGCATGGCGCCGCCCATCCTGCCGCCGCCGAGCAGCAGGAGAGGCGGCAGCGCCTCCGTCACGCTTCCCCCACGCACTCCAGCATGGCGGCCTGCATCGCCTCCGCCGGGGTCTTGCCGCCCCACAGCACGAACTGGAACGCGGGGTAGAAGCGTTCGCACTCGGTGATGGCGATGTCGACCATGTCCTCCAGGCTCTCGGCGCTGGCGACCGAGGCGCCGCGCAGCAGGACGCTATGGCGGAACAGCGGCATGCCATCGTCGGTGTCCATGCCGAAGTGGCCGATCCACAGCTTCTCGTTGGCCAACGCCAGCAGTTCGTAAAGCGCCGCCCGTTGCTTCTCCGGCACCTTCAGGTCAAAGGCGCAGTTGAAATGCATTGCGCTGATTTCCCGCGACCAGCTGAAGTACAGGCCGTAGTCGCACCACTTGCCCGGCGCCTCGGCGGCCATCTCCGAGTCGTTGCGGCGGTCGAACGCCCAGTCGTTGGCGGCGATCACCTGCTCGATGACATCAAGCGGGTTGGCCGCGGTCTCGGCGGCATAAGTACTCAGGGCTGACATGCGGGGTCTCCCCAGTTGAAAGCAGGCCGGGCCAACGCGCGAACCGGTTGCCCCACCGATGGTATAGAGGGCAGCGACTCACGCCAAGGGTTAGATGGCCGGGCCTGGAATGCGGGCAACGATCGATCGTCGTGCGTGCGGTTCAGGCCACGCCGTCCGGGGATGGCGGCGGCATGGCGGACCCTGGGGCCTTGGAACCCGGCGGCATCGTGCCGGGCGCCACCTCGGACGCCCCGCCTTCCGATGGGTCGGCAGCCGGCTGCCTCTTGGCTGCGCCGCCAGGCCCCGCTCCTTCGAGCGCGGACAGTCGGGCTTCCAATGCCGCCAAGCGGGCTTCGGCGGTTTCCTGCCCGGCGCGGGCGTTGGCCGCCATCTCCTGCACCGCGTCCAGGTCCTCCCGCCGGACCAGGTCCAGCTTGCGGATCGCCTCCTCCACTCGGGCGCGCACCATGCTCTCCGCCTCCTCGCGGATGCCGGCCAAAGCGGAGAACGCGCCGCCGGCCACGCCGGCCAGGTCATCGAAGAACTTTGGTCGTTCTGTCATGGCGTTCCACCTCCATTGCTCGCAACCGATACATGCACATGCCGGGGGGCTATGTCAGCCCGTTCCGGAGGCCTATAAGGCCCGGCGATGATCCTCGTGACCGGCGGCGCCGGCTTTATTGGCTCCATCCTGCACGCGGCCCTGGCTCGGCGGGACGTCGAGTCCGTCGTGGTGGACCGGCTCGGCGGGGACGGCAAGTGGCGCAACCTGGCGAGCCATCCGCCCGGGCAGATCATCCGGCCCGACGCGCTCGACGCGTTCCTGGCGACTCGGCCGCCGGTCGAGACCGTGTTCCACCTCGGCGCCATCAGCGAAACGACGGCGACCGACGGCGACCTGGTGTGGGACACGAACGTCGCCCTGTCCTGGCGGCTTTGGCAGTGGTGCGCCGCGAATGGCGCCCGATTCGTGTACGCGTCATCCGCCAGCACCTACGGCGACGGCGCGGCCGGCTTCGACGACGACCCGGCGCTGCTCCGCAGCCTCCGCCCGCTCAACCTGTATGGCTGGACCAAGCACGCCTTCGACCTGCGCGTGGCGGCGGCGCTGGCGGCGGGGGAGGCCGCGCCGCCGCAATGGGCCGGGCTGAAGTTCTTCAACGTGTACGGCCCGAACGAGTACCACAAAGGCAAGATGATCTCGGTGGTGAAGGTGAAGCATGACGAGGTCGCGGCCGGGCAGCCGGCCCGCCTGTTCCGCTCGGACCGGGCCGGGCTGGCGGACGGGGCGCAGCGGCGGGATTTCATCTGGGTGGGCGACGTGGTCGATGTGATGCTGTGGCTGCTGGACCGGCCGGCGGTGAGCGGGCTGTTCAACCTCGGCACCGGGACGGCCCGCAGCTACCTCGATTTGGCCCATGCCGTGTGCGACGCGGCGGGGCGGCCGCGGTCCGTGGAGTTCATCGGCATGCCTCCCGCATTGCACGGCCAGTACCAGTCCTTTACCGAAGCCCGCATGGACCGGCTGCGCGCCGCCGGCTACGCGGGCCAGTTCACCCCGTTGGAGGAAGGCGTGCGCCGCTACGTGCAGGAGTATCTCGAAACGCCGGAGCGTTACGCATGATCCCCGTCCTGATGTTCCCCGGCTTCGACCCGGTCATCATCCAGGTCGGGCCGCTCGCCATACGCTGGTATGCGCTGGCCTATATCGGCAGCCTGGTGCTGGGCTGGCGGATCATGCGGCGCCTGGTGCGGCTGTCGCCGCCGGTGGCGACGGAAGAGCAGACCGACGACTTCCTGACCTGGGCCACGCTCGGCGTCGTGCTCGGCGGGCGGCTCGGCTACGTGCTGTTCTACCAGCCGTGGCATTATTTTGAGAACCCGCTCGGCGCGCTCGCCGTGTGGCAGGGCGGCATGAGCTTCCATGGCGGCGCGCTGGGCGTCGTCGTGGCCCTGGTGCTGTACTGCCGGCGGCAGGGCATCCCGCTGCTGGGGTTTGCCGACCGGCTCGCCGTCGTGGTGCCCATCGGGCTGGGGTTGGGCCGCGTCGCCAACTTCATCAACGGTGAGCTTTGGGGCCGGATCGCGCCGGACTGGCTGCCCTGGGCGATGATCTTCCCGGCCGCCGGGCCGGAGCCACGGCATCCGAGCCAGCTTTACCAGGCGTCGATGGAGGGCGTGGCCCTGCTGCTCGTGCTGTCGCTGCTGTGCCGCAGCCCGGCGGTCCGCGCCCGGTTCGGCACCCTGACCGGCGTGTTCCTTGTCGGGTACGGCATCGCCCGCATCATCGGCGAGTTCTTCCGTCAGCCCGACGCCTTCCTCGGCTTCCTGTTCGCCGGCGCCACGATGGGGCAACTGCTGTCGCTGCCGATGATCCTGGCCGGCGCCTGGCTGATCGCCCGTGCCCAGCCCCGGGCGGCCGGGCTGATGCAGCGCGGCTGAAATGGAGCGGCTGGACGCCTTCATGGCGCGCGCCAACGCCGCCTACTACGCGGAGCGCGACCCTTATGCCGACTTCACCACCTCGCCCGAGATCACCCAGGTGTTCGGCGAGGTGCTGGGGCTTTGGGCGGCCGTCACCTGGGAGGCGATGGGCCGGCCTGACCCCGTGCTGCTCGTGGAGTGCGGACCCGGCCGCGGCACGCTGATGGCCGACGCGTTGCGCGCCACCGGCGGCGTGGCGGCACCCTTCCGGGCGGCGCTGCGGGTGCATCTGGTTGAGACCTCGCCCAGGCTGCGCGCCCAGCAGGCGGCGCGGGTGCCGGACGCCGCGTGGCACGACGCGCTGGCGAACCTGCCGCCGGGGCCGCTGATACTGCTGGCCAACGAGTTCCTGGACGCCTTGCCGATCCGCCAGTTCGTCCGCCGCGGCGCCGGCTGGGCGGAGCGTTTCGTGGACGGCGGCGCGTTCGTGGAGCAGCTCGCGGCGCCGCCGGACCTGGACGCCGCCCGCGCCGAGGAGGGCGCCGTCGTGGAGCTGTGCGAGCCGGCCCGTGCCACGGCCGGACATGTCGCGCGCCGGGTGGTCCGCGACGGCGGCGCGGCGCTGTTCCTGGATTACGGCCCGGCCGAAAGCGCCCCGGGCGACAGCCTGCAAGCCCTGCAGGACGGACGCCCGGCCAGCCCGCTCGGCGAACCCGGCACTGCCGACCTCACCGCGCACGTCGATTTCGCGGCGCTCGCCCGGGTGGCGCAGTCGGCCGGGGCGGCGGTGCATGGGCCGGTGCCGCAGGGCGTGTTCTTGACCCGTCTCGGCCTGTTCCAGCGTACCGGCCGCCTGGCGCAGACGCAGCCGCCGGGGCGCGCCGCGGCGCTGGTGCAGGCGGCGCAGCGCCTGGCCGAG
>JAABUS010007567.1_pt1 | contig 12391 bp, 13 predicted proteins | sample 5560161 | NCBI WGS metagenome assembly JAABUS01 (sample SAMN10711885, study PRJNA513376) | rock metagenome | isolation source: Antarctica rocks | place: Antarctica: Victoria Land, Trio Nunatak nord | collected 2016-01-04 | reverse complement strand
GCGCGGACACCGTGGTCTGCGACGGTGAACTCTCGCCGGGCCAGCTGCGGAACCTGGAGACCCGGCTCAAGGTCAAGGTCGTCGACCGGACCGCGTTGATCCTGGACATCTTCGCCCAGCACGCCCGCTCCAAGGAGGGCAAGGCACAGGTCGAACTTGCTCAGCTGAACTACCTGCTGCCGCGGCTGCGCGGCTGGGGGGAGGCGCTCTCCCGTCAGCAGGGCGGGCGGGTCGCCGCGGGAGCCGGAATGGGTTCGCGCGGTCCCGGCGAGACCAAGCTCGAGCTCGATCGCCGACGCATCCACAAACGGATCTCCCTACTGCAATCGGAACTGTCCGGGATGCGGAAGGTGCGCGACACCAAGCGTTCGCAGCGCAGGGCCAACAAGGTGCCGGCGGTGTCGATCGCCGGCTACACCAACGCCGGCAAGTCGTCGCTGCTCAATCGGCTCACCCGAGCCGACGTGCTGGTCCAGGACGCACTGTTCGCCACGCTCGACCCGACGACCAGGCGCAGCCGCACCGACGACGGCCGGGTGTACACCCTCACCGACACCGTCGGATTCGTCCGACATCTGCCGCACCAGCTGGTCGAGTCCTTCCGCTCGACGTTGGAGGAGATCGCCGACGCGGACCTGGTCCTGCACGTCATAGACGGGTCCGATTCCGCCCCCGAGGATCAGGTGACAGCCGTCCGCGAGGTGCTGGCCGAGATCGATGCCGCGCAAGTACCCGAGCTGTTGGTGGTGAACAAGATCGACGACGCCGACGATGTCGGACTCGCCCGGCTCCGGCACCTGATGCCGGGCGCCGTCTTCGTCTCGGCCAGGACCGGACAGGGGATCGACCAACTGCTCCGAGCCATCGCCGACCGGTTGCCGGACCCGACGATCACCATCGAAGTGGTGGTCCCGTTCACCGAAGGATCGCTGGTCGCCAGGGTGCACTCGGAAGGCACCGTGCTCAGTGAGGAACACAGCGCGGCGGGCACCCATCTACTGGCGAGGGTGCAACCGGACCTCGCCGGGCCCCTCGCACCGTTCGCAGCGGCCGCTGTCGGACGCAGCTGATCGCTGCGTTCCCTGCGTGTCCCCGTTTGCGCCGGTGCAGCTTTGATGCCGTCGATCGGCCGGCGTTCGCGGTCGACGCTGCCGCGCAGGGTGGCCTGCGGGTAGGATTCGGGAACGGCGTACACCCATCCTCCGGACGGCCGGCGCCGAATTACCAGCGAGGGTTTCGCTGATCGAGGAGGGTTTCGTCATGGGCGGTCTTGCCTGGTGGCATTGGCTGATCATCATCGCCGCATTCATTCTGTTGTTCGGCGCCCGGAAGCTTCCGGAAGCGGCTCGCGGAGTCGGTCGCTCACTGCGGATCCTGAAGTCCGAGGTGAACGCGATGCACGAGGACGAGGGCAAGGACAAGAAGCCCTCTGAGACGGATTCCACCGCGACCCACTCGACGCCGGCGCCGCAGATCGCCGCTGTCCCGATCCCGCAGCAGGTCACACCGGTCCAGCCGGTCCCGCAGCCTGTCCAGGTGCCAGCCCAGCCGATGACGCACGCGCAACCGGTGGCGCATCCGGTGCCGGTTCCCCAGACCGAGCAGTACACCGACCCCACCCGTCCAGCCGATAGCTGAGCGGCCGCTTGCCGCTCCGGGCAGTCTGTCCGGGACGCGAGTGCACCATCGGACCACTCCAGCTCTGGTCGAGACTGCGTGCTGGCCGCTGAGAACCCCCGTCGGGGGCGCTGGGTAGCCTGCCAGCATGCAGCCGATCGGAGCCCACCTGCGCGATGATGACCTCGTGCGCGCCGCCGCACGGGTGGGCGCCGATGCGGTCCAGTTCTTCCTGACAGACCCGCAGGCTTGGGTGGATCCGCCGGTCCGCAGGGACGCGGACCTGCTGACCGAATCTGGTCTGGCCATCTATGTCCACGCCCCCTACCGGATCAACGTGGCCACCACCAACAACCGGATCCGGATCCCGAGCCGCAAGTTGCTCGCTTCGCATGCGGCCGGGGCGGCCGCTATCGGCGCCCGAGGCATCGTGGTCCACGGCGGTCACGTCGGCGACCAGGACGACGGTGCTGTCGGTTTCCAGAACTGGCGCAAGCTGTTCGAACGCGCCGACTTCGAGCTGCCCATCCTGATCGAGAACACCGCGGGCGGCGAGAACGCGATGGCCCGCGGCTTCGACCGGCTGGCACTGCTGTGGGATGCCGTGGGGGAGTTCGGGGCCGGTTTCTGCCTCGACACCTGCCACGCGTACGCCGCGGGCGAGGAACTGTCCGGCATCGTCGACCGGGTGCTGGCCATCACCGGACGCATCGACCTGGTTCATGCGAACGGCTCGCGGGACGAGTTCGGCTCCAGCCGCGACCGGCATGCGAACTTCAGCAAGAGCCTGCTGGATCGGTCGCTGATCGCCGACGTGGTGCGCGCCGCCGGAGCGCCGGTGGTGGTCGAGACCCCGCCGGCCGAGCAGGCCGCCGACATCGAGTTCCTCAGGGCGGCCCTGAGCGGCTGACCGGCGCGGTGGGCTGCCCGCACTGATCATCGGCTGCCCGCAGGGATCATCGGATGCGGCAGGGATCCATCGGATGCCGCGGGGATCAGATCTTGCGCAGAACCGCCGCCACCCGGCCGAGGATTACGGATTCGTCACCGGGGATCGGGTCGAAGGCCGGGTTGGACGGCATCAGCCACACGTGGCCGTCCTTGCGTCTGAATGTCTTGACGGTCGCCTCGCCGTCGATCATCGCGGCCACGATGTCGCCGTTCTCCGCCGTGGACTGCTGGTGGACCACCACCCAGTCGCCGTCGGTGATGGCGGCGTCGATCATCGACTCACCGACCACCCGCAGCAGGAACAGGCTGCCCTCGCCCACCAGCTCCCGCGGGAGCGGGAAGACATCTTCGATCGCCTCTTGGGCCAGGATCGGACCGCCGGCTGCGATCCGGCCGACCACCGGAACATAGGCCGGAGTGGGATGTGCCGAGAAGCCGGCCTCGTCCATCTCCTGGTTGTCCTGGTCGAACTGGTCGGCGGTCCTGATGTCGACGGCCCGCGGACGGTTCGGGTCCTTGCGGAGAAGTCCCTTGCGCTCCAGCGCGGTGAGTTGGTGTGCCACCGATGACGGGGACTTGAGGCCGACTGCCTCTCCGATCTCCCTGACACTCGGCGGATAACCGCGGCGGGCCACCGAGTCCCGGATCACCTTGAGCACCTTCTGCTGACGCATGGTGAGCGGGCGGCCGTTGTCCCGGTCCGGAAAATCCCGGACCTCACCGGCGCTGTTCCGGAAGCTCGCGCCGGGCTTACCGGCGTCGCTGCTGCCTGCGGTGCCTCTGGCCACGTCTGTTCCTCCATCGCCTGCATGGTTCTTCTGGGCCGGCTCACCCGATCCAGCCGGTCCGTCGCCGTTACCCCACGATAAGCCCCCGAAGATCACAATTCAAACACGCGTTCGATTCGACACGCCGCTAGACCTTTCCGCTGTCGGAGTCGCGGTGTACAACTCCGATCAGACGTTCGATAGAACGGCCGTTCGATCGGAGTGAGCCACCGCGGCACACGACTGTCGAGGAACGACGGCCACCGATCGAACGGGAACGGTCGCGTTCGCGGCCGAGGGCAAGGGAAGAAGGGTGGCAAGCGGTGAAGGACATGACCATACAGATGGAACGGCCGTACCGAGCGGCCGGCGGAACACCTGCCGCAGGCGGAGCGGGAAACCGGCGGGCGGTCGCCGGCACCGGTCCGCGGTCGGCGCCCCGGCTGCGGCCGAGGGTGCCCCAACGTCGGCGTCCGGCGTCGGGGATGACGCCGGTTCGCCGACGGGCGCCTATGGCGAGGCAGAGAGCATGCGGGCGTACCCGGGCCGCCGGGTACCGCCTCGGGCGGTGGGCACGGCTGACGATCACGATGAGCGTGCTGGCGGTCGGACTGATGTTCGCCACCGGGGCGTTGCCGGCCGGATCGACGACCGTCGGGCCCGCCACCGAGCAGATCGTGGTGCACGGCGGCGACAGCCTACAGTCGGTGGCCGAGGCCCATTCCGTCGATCGTGCCGCTACTAGTTCGACCGCTTCGTCAGGGCAGGATGTGCTCGCCATGATGCAGCGCATCCGGCACCTGAACGGCCTCGAGGGCCTGGCACCGCACGCCGTTCTGCCGACCGGACTGGTGCTCCTGGTGCCGTCGGCCGGCTGACGGCTCGGCCGGCCGACGAAGCCGCGGTCAGGAAGCGACCCGTAGAGCCAGGACAAGGGCAGCCGCGATGCGGCCAAGGCTCGCCTGGCAGTGGCGCTGAGCCTCATCGTTGGAGCGGGGCCGGCGAGGGCAGACGGACCACGTGAAGGCTCTGATGGTCCGTTCGGCTGAGGCGCTGGCGACGATCCGCTGATCAAGGCTGTCGGTCCAACGTGGATCAGCGTCAACGGGTGGCAGAGCCGGCGCGCTTTCCGTAACCGCTGGGGCTCTTGGTGGTCAAAGTGAAAGCGTCTTGGTTGCCGTGTCCGGTTTACAACGTCTCACAACCTCCCGAAGAGTGCGGACACGAGAAGGGTTACATCTGAACGCGAACGATCCTTTGCTTGCCAAGTATCATAACCCGTGTACAAGTGCTCCGCGGAGATAGTTATGGACACGAGTTATGAGACACAGCGGGCCCGCGCCGCCAAGGTGGTCGATTGGTGACCAGTTCATTCAACCGCTGAGGCGGTCGCTGAGCGTCACAAGTCGGCGAAGAGCTGAGCTTCACGATCTGTATCGTCACTTCCATGGAGCGAGGCGGCGAAGACCGGCGGACGTCGAGCCGAATCCGCAGGCGCCGGCGTAGAACGCGGAGAGGTGGGGTTCGTAGTCGACGTGGAGCCACTCGCATCCGGCGGCTGTTGCCTCGTCGATGAGGGCACGCACCAAACACGTTCCAATGCCGTCGTGCTGCCGACTGGGCTCCACGGCGGTGTCGAGCAGAAAGGCGTGGGCTCCGCCGTCCCAGCAGGCGTGGACGAACCCGACGAGATGGTCACGGTCGAACGCACCAATCCAGGTCAGGCTGTGGCGTTGCAATCGCTGAGCCCAGGGTGCAGTGACGGATCGTGCGGATCCGAAAGCTCGGGCGTGCAAGGACGATAGCTGCTCGTCGTCAACGGGGAACCGGACCCGGAGGTCGATGTTTGCGGGCACCCGCTCAGCTTCCGGCCCCGCTCCCTCTTTTTCAACATGTCCGCGGCGGTCAGCGATCGCTCAGCGGAGGGATGAGGATATGTGTCCGCGGAGACATCTGCGCTTGGGAAGATGTTGTCGCGGCGAGGCGAAGAACCCAACCGGGCACGGGCGCAATCAACAGGTCGAGTTCGAACGTGGAAGCGTATGTGGACATGGCACAGTTCGACACGCGGTTACGGGTCTCGAAGTAGCTGGTTTTTCCTCCGGCCAAGCGTTGCGTGAGGTAGATGGCGAACGGATGGTCGACCGACACGATGAGTCGGCCCTCAGCGGTGAGCACGCGTCGTAGTTCGGCGAGCGTCGGTCCCCAGTCCTTCAGGCAGTGCAGCACCAGGGATGCGACTACATCGTCGAACGAGCAGTCTGGAAAGGGCAGCGGGCTGGCCAAGTCGGCGACCCGCAGGTCCGCGTCGGCACCCAGCCGCAATCGGGCCAGCTCGAGCATCCCGCCACTTGCGTCGATACCGGTGACGATGGCACCCGATCACGCAGCGCGGCGAACAATGGGCCCGAACCGCAGCCGGCGTCAAGGATCCGCCGACCGCTCGCGTCCCCGGCGAGGTCCAGCATCGCGGGCCGCTCATAGTAGGCGTTGACGAGACTGGTCTCGTTCTCGGCCGAGTACCCCTCCGCGATGCTGTCGTAGGCGTTCACCTTGCCCGGCTCGGCGTGAGCTGAACGGCCTTCTGCAACCGGAACCATGCGGCTCATCCTGGCGCGCGAGCTGTTCCAACTGGCCCAAGGGTGCCCAGTGGCCCCCAGCGTCAGCCCCATGCGTGATGATCAGGGAATGTCGGACGTATTCGTTCTCGGTGCAGGCTTCTCAAAGGCCATCAACGCCGCAATGCCGGTCCTGGCCGGGCTGGGGAATCGCGTCATCAAGGATTTAGGTGATCAGCGGCTGGACGCAGGGAAGGACCTCGCCGTCGACAACCTGGAGGATTGGTTGTCCTACCTAGCGCAGGACCAGCCGTGGCTAAGCGAGGCCGAGAACCTGTTGAATCGAGCGACCTTCCTACGAGTCACACCGCTACTTCGCCGCGCAATCGGCGAGGCTGAGACTACGACGAGGGCAGAACCGCCCCCGCCATGGCTCAAGCAGCTTGTGGCCCGATGGCATAGAGACCGATCCACCGTGCTCACGCTCAACTACGACACGCTCGTCGAGGCCGCCTACATCGACACGGTGACGATTCGATCCCACCTGAACCCGAACGATGCGCAAAACTACGCTGCTCAGTCGCAGCTCTACCCAATCGCTGTGACACCGGCACACGCCCGCAGAGGCGGAGCACTGGCCTCCGTTCGCGCGAAGACGTTTTCACTGCTCAAGCTCCACGGTTCTCTGAGCTGGCAATACTCCGGGCGGAGCACATTCTGGGGAGAGACCATCTATGACGCCGGAATAGGTGGGGCGTGGACAGCTGCGGCAGGGCGGGTGGTGCCGATGGATGACAAGGTCCCGCTCATCGTCCCGCCGACCTCGGGCAAGTCAGGATTTTTTGAGAACGAGACCGTGCGCGATCAGTGGGTCCAGGCAGCGGACAGCCTGCGTGAGGCCACCAACATCTACTGCATCGGGTATTCGATACCACCCACCGATCATCTGATGCGATTCATGCTGGCCGCCAACTGTGCCGGAAAAGTCGTGCACGTCATCAACAGAGGCGAGGACGTTCTGAGCCACTACCAGCGAGCACTGCCCGCCTCAGACGTACGCGGGGATCACATCAGTAATGACCCCGTCCCCGGTTTCGTCGCCGGCTACGACGGCGTCGATTGGGAACCTCCCGTGAATCAAGCGACGGAATAGCGGATCGCCACCTTGGTTACCAGCGTGACCTGCGGGACCCACGCGCGGCGGTTGTTACGAAAACGATCGTTCACGCGACAGCCGGGAATCGGCCGATGCCGACGCGCGTCAATCTGTTGCGATGAGTTCGTCGCCGAGGCGTGTCCGTCGGTAGTAGACGCGATGTCCGATCCGGATCCCGGAGATGAGTTGGGCGTTGCGCAGGATGGCGAGGTGCGCTCCGATCGTTCCCAGGGCTGCACCGAGTTGGCTGGCCAGATCCGTGGTTGTTGCGGGCTGGTCGAGTTCGCGCAGAATGCGGGCACGACCGGAACCCATAAGTCGATCGAGGGCTTGCTCGTTGCGGGGTGTCAGCCGATCGGCGATTCCGCGGGCGGGGTAGACGACGGCGAAGTCCTCGGGCGGCCATTCGGCGAGCCAGGTACCTGAACTGCGGGTGACCGGCACGAACTGCAGTCCGCTGTCGCCGACGTGGCGGTCAGCGTCGCTCTGGAGGGAGAACTGGATGGCGTCCGCCGCTTTCCAAGTGCTGTATCGGGTCATCCTGTCGACGGCGGCCGGCCATCCGTAGGCAGCGAGCAGGCCGGCGCGGTACATGACGTCTCGTTCCAGAACGGTACGTCTGCTTGGCCAATCCGGTTCGACGTAGTCGGTCCAGATCGTGTGGAGCAGGTCGGCGATCCGGTCGGCGAGGTGATGGCCGCCGCCGATCCAGTCGAGAGTGTGTGGTTTCCAGCTCCGCTGGTGCGCTTGGTGCAGTTCATCGAGCACCTGGGCGTCGCTGACGGAGCGGACGCGGCGCAACTCGTCGGCGATGATCGTCTTCATCCCGTGCTCGGGCGGGATCGTGATGGGTGCCGGGAGCCACTTGGTGCTGGTCGCCAGGGAGACAAACCCAGCGCTGAACGGATCTGCGGCCAGCAGCTGCCGAAACCGCGGTCGATGGAGCCGGGCCCACGGTTCGAGCGCCGGGTTGTCGGCCCGCGCCAGGGTGATCATGGCGGCCACGGTTTCGGCCAGTGGTGAGAGTGCGAACCGGGAGCGAGCCATCGATTCCGGGTTCAGTCTGAGCAGCGTCGTGTTTCGCCTCCCGCCGAAACACTACGGCGGCGCGTGACGCGCCGACAGACTGCCCGATCGTGACGAGCCCCCTGCGCAGACCGGCGTTCTCCTGGTTCTTCGCCGGCCGACTGACCTCGCAGCTGGGTAGCGCGATGGCACCGGTGGCATTGGCGTTCGCTGTGCTGGACGTTTCGGATCGCCCGCCCGACCTCGGCACAGTGCTGGCGGCCAACCTGGTTCCACATCTGCTGCTGCTGCTGGTGGGCGGAGCGACCGCGGACCGGTTCTCCCGCCGCACCGTTCTGATCACCGCGAACGTGGGCTCGGCCCTCACCCAAGGTGCGGTGGCCGTGATCCTGCTGACCGGCAACTGTTCGCTGGCACTCATCGCCGGGCTCGAGTTCGCCAATGGTGCGCTGGCCGCGTTCACCACCCCGGCCTTGCGTGGGGTCGTCCCCAAGTTGGTCGACCGTGATCAGCTGCAGAAGGCCAACGCGCTACTGGGCTCAACCCGCAACGCCACCCGGATCATCGGACCGACCACCGCCGGTGTCGTGGTCGCCGCGGCGGGAAGCGGTCAAGCCATCGCGATCGAAGCGATCACCTACGCGATCGCTGCTGGGTGCTTGCTCCGACTCGACGCCTCCAAGACGACCACAGCGGCCCGCACCCCAGTAGGACGCAACATCCGGGAAGGAGCGTCCTACTTCCGCTCGGTTCGCTGGCTGTGGCCGGTGTCGCTGGCGTTCTTCGTCGTCAACCTGGTCCAGACCGGGCCGTGGCAGATCCTCGCCCCGCACATCGTGAGCCAGCACGGCGGCCCCCAGGTCTGGGGCCTGGTGTTGAGCTCTCGGGCCGTCGGGCTCCTGGTCATGAGCGTCGTGATGTACCGACTAGTGATCCGCTACCCCCTTCGCGTCACCATCCTCAGCGGCGCCATGGCCGCGGTTCCACTGCTCAGCCTCGGACTCGGTCAACCCACCGGCGTCGTCATCGTCGCCGTAGTCCTCGGCGGCGCCTGTGCTTCAGCCTCCGCGATCACCTGGGACAGCACCCTGCAGGAACACATCCCGCACGACAAACTGTCCCGAGTCGCCTCCATCGACGACCTGCTGTCCTACGCGGCGATACCCGTCGGCCAACTCGCAGCAGCCGGCCCGCTAGCCGCATCAATCGGGGCGCCGACCGTCTGCCTGGCGTGCGCCCTCGTCTGTACCGCCGCGACCAGCGCAGCACTGTTGAACAGATCGGTCCGTGACTTGGAACATGGTGAGCCGCAAGCCAATGCCGGGTTCGAGCGCAAGTAGTGAGCCCGGCAGCGACACCCGCGAGAGCTAACGGTCTTAAGATCGTCGAGGTCGTCGTGGGCCGCTGCCCCGCGCGAGCTGTTATGGCCTCGGCCGCGGCGTGACGGGAGGTTCTGATGCGCTCGTTCGATGTGCTGTTGGACGACGAGCGCACACAGCTCGACGCGTTCGTCGAGGAGTACCGGACCGCCCTCGAGGTGACCCTCAACGACCTCACCGAGGAGCAGGCCCGCCGCCGGCTCGTCTCGTCGGGGACGACCCTGCTCGGCCTGCTCAAGCACGTCACGTGGATGCAGCGGGTGTGGTTCGAGGAGTGTGTCGGCGGCACGTCCCGTCGGGAGCTGGGCCTGGTGCAGAGCCCGGACGAGTCCTTCCGGCTCGCCGACGTCGACACCGTCGCCTCCATCATGACGGCCCACCGGGAGGCCTGCGCGACGGCCCGGGCGGCGGTTGCCGACCTGTCGCTGGACGCCGTCGTGACCGGCCACCAGGCTGGCCCGCGCACGCTGCACTGGGTGTACCTGCAAGTTCTGCGCGAGCTGGCCCATCACTGCGGGCACGCCGACATCCTGCGCGAGCAGGTCCTTGCCAGCTGAAGGGAGCCTCACGCCTCGAGCCGCCAGAGTGGGACTAGCGCGATCACGGGCCAGAACAGCTGGTCAACGAGGGCAGCGCCCGCTGTGGAAGTCGCCCCGAGCTGCAGGCTCCCCGCCGAAGCTGATTGAAACGTTCGGCAGTACGCCGTTGAGCAGGCCAGGGAACCGTTCGTCGATGGCGTCGCGTCGCAGCCTGCCGTACTTGCTCCGACCGCGCTGCTGGTCCTCAAACAGGCCGGCTGCTCGAAGGATTTTCATGTGGTGGGAGATCGTCGATTTGTGGAGGCCGGTGGCCAAATCTCCTGCGCCGCAGGGGTGCCATTCGCCGTCGGCGAGGATCTTGAGCAGCACTAACCGCTGCGGGTCGCTCATCGCTTGCAGCACGTGGAAAAGCTCCAGATCTGCAGGCACGCCCGGTTCGATCGCATTACTGCCGTTCGCGGCATCCATCGCTAGAAGGTCCACGACGCGATGTCGGCGTCCACGCCCGGCGCGCGCACGCCCCATCACTACAGCGCGGGCGAACCAGCCGGTGTCACGTCGGTACCAGTAGCACACGAAGACGCTCTCGCCGGTGCAACCACCCACACAGGGGCCTGTGGCCGCGCCCTATTCATGCTGCTTTGAGCGCGGCACTCACGGACCTGCTGGTGTTCCGCCGCCGCCTGGACGGTCAGGAGCCGGGCGATGATGCGTGGCTGACCGCTGCACCGCGGTACCGACGCCGGGGAACTCTTGCGGGAGGTTCCGACGGCGCCTACAGTGACCCCATATCTAGTAGTTACACGCACGTAAGTTATCCACAGATTGGGGTATGCTGACTGAGGACCTGTCCACAACCGGCGGCGAGTTGTCCACCGGGAATCCCGAATCTGTCCACCTGCCGGCCCTCGCGGCGCCCGATATCTGACAGCTGGGGCTCCGAATGGACCAGCGATGTCGATCTAGGGCGGTGTCGCCCGTGGGCGGCGTGGATCCAGGCAGCCGGCGCCAGGGCAGTGCAGCACCAGGGCGGCGTCCACCTCGAGGAGCGACTTCCTATCCAGCAGCCCGGAGGACCGTAGCGTCCGGTTCGCCGGCGAGTCACCGAAGGAGTTGATCTTCATGCGTTGTCCCTTCTGTCACTACCCGGACTCCCGGGTGATCGACTCCCGCGAGGTGGAGGACGGCCAGAACATCCGCCGCCGGCGCTCGTGCCCGGAATGCTCCCGGCGATTCACCACGGTGGAAGAAGCTGTCCTGGCCGTGGTCAAGCGCAGTGGTGTCACCGAACCGTTCAGCCGTGCCAAGGTGATCGACGGTGTTCGGCGGGCCTGCCAGGGGCGCCCGGTCGACGAGGACGCACTGGCGCTGCTGGCCCAGCAGGTTGAGGACACCACCAGGGCCGCCGGCGCCGCCGAGGTGCCCAGTCAGGAGATCGGGCTGGCCATCCTGGGTCCGCTGCGCGACCTGGACGAGGTCGCCTACCTGCGGTTCGCCTCGGTCTACCGGGCCTTCAGCTCGGCGGACGACTTCGTGGCCGAGATCGAGGCGCTGCGTGCCGATCATCCCCGGGACGCCGGTGAGCCGGTCGAGCCGGCGAGGCCGGACGCCGCGTCGACCGGGCCGCCGGGCGCGGCGGCCGCCCGCGACGCGGGACCGCCGGTCGGGCGCCGAACCTCCGTGGTCTGACCTCAGCGCTGCGTCTCCATGCCTGTCCCGCCAGATACCACCACCCACCGCCGGCCTACCTGACCCGCCTCGCCGCCACCGAAAGGCACCAACGCCATGACCGACACCGTTCGACCCACCACCGGCGCCACCACGACCACCTCGGCCGCGCAAGGCCGCAGCGGCGCGGGGCTGAACCTCGAGCGGTTGTACACGACCGAGGGCGTTCACCCCTACGACGAGGTCACCTGGGAACGGCGCGACGTGGTCATGACGAACTGGCGGGACGGCACCGTCAACTTCGAGCAGCGTGGCGTCGAGTTCCCCGATTTCTGGTCCGTCAACGCCACCAACATCGTCACCAGCAAGTACTTCCGCGGCGCCGTCGGCTCCGACAGCCGGGAGTCCAGCCTCAGGCACATCATCGACCGGGTCGTCGACACCTACACCAAGGCCGGCCGGGAGAACGGCTACTTCAGCACCGACGCCGACGCGGCCATCTTCAACCACGAGCTCACCTGGATGCTGCTGCACCAGGTGTTCGCCTTCAACTCGCCGGTGTGGTTCAACGTGGGAACCGCGTCACCCCAGCAGGTCTCAGCGTGTTTCATCCTTGCGGTCGACGACACCATGGACTCCATCCTGAACTGGTACCGGGAGGAGGGCCTGATCTTCAAGGGTGGGTCCGGCGCCGGACTCAACCTGTCCCGGATCCGCTCCTCGAAGGAAC
>JAABUS010007566.1_pt1 | contig 12392 bp, 9 predicted proteins | sample 5560161 | NCBI WGS metagenome assembly JAABUS01 (sample SAMN10711885, study PRJNA513376) | rock metagenome | isolation source: Antarctica rocks | place: Antarctica: Victoria Land, Trio Nunatak nord | collected 2016-01-04 | reverse complement strand
CGAGCTGCTGGTCGACGACGTCGTCTTCGTCGATGACCTGGTCCGGTTCCAGGCCAAGCTGCTGTCGCGCGGTTTCGCCGGTCAGCCGCTCACAGTCCGCCTGAAGGAGCGCGACGCGAGTTCGAGCGACCCCAAGTCGGCGCGGGAGGTGCAGGCCATCCCCGTCGCGGCCCCCCCCGACGGCCAGCCCCGGCGGGTCGAGATCGGCCACCGCCCCAAGCAGACGGGCGACATCATCTACACCCTCGAGGTCGAGCCCCGCCCCCGCGAATTGCAGGTCGACAACAACCGGATCGAGCGCACCGTCAACGTCCGCAAGGAGAAGCTCAAGGTGCTGCTCGTCGACTCCGAGCCGCGCTACGAGTTCCGCTACCTGAAGAACTACCTCGAGCGCGAGGAGTCGATCGACCTGGGCGTGGTGCTCCTGTCGTCCGACCCGGAGTACAGCGAGCAGGACCGCTCGGCGCTCCCCACCTTCCCCGCCGCCAAGGAGGAATTGTTCGCCAACGACGTGATCCTCATCGGCGACGCCGACCCCAGCTTCCTCAGCGCGGCGCAGATGCAGAACCTCGTCGAGTTCGTCACCGAGAAGGGGGGGGGCCTCCTCTTCATCGCGGGCGAGCACTTCAACCCGCTCAGCTACAGGGGGACCCCGCTGGAGGTGCTGCTTCCCATCGAGCTGGCCGAGGCCCGCAACCCGTCGGCCGTCGCCGCCGGGATCGCCGCGTTCCGCCCCGAGCTCACGCTCGAGGGGCGCTCCAGCCCCATCTTCCGCTTCGGCGACGACGAGGCCGAGAGCACCCTCGTCTGGCAGGCCCTCCCCGAGCTCTTCTGGTATCTCGAAGCCCCGCGCAAGAAGCCGGCCGCGCAGGTCCTGGCCGTCCACCCCACCCTCAGCGGCTCGGACGGCAAGCTGCCGATCGTCCTCTACCAGTTCGTCGGCGCGGGCAAGTCGATGTTCAACGCCGTCGACGACACCTGGCGGTGGCGGTTCCGCGTCGGCGACCGCTACTTCGGCCGCTACTGGATCCAGACCATCCGGTTCCTGGCACGCTCGAAGCTGCTGGGGCGCAAGCAGGCCGAGGTCCTGACCGACCGCCGCCGCTATCAGCGCAACCAGCCGGTCCAGGTCCGGGTCCGGTTCCCCAACCCCGGCATCGCCCCGACGGGCGGCGAGGTCGTCGTCCAGGTCGAGCGCAAGGGCCAGGGCCCGCGCAAGCTCACGCTCAAGGCGTCGCCCGGCACGCGCAACGTCTTCGAGGGGGCACTGCCGCAGGTGGTCGAGGGCGAGTACGAGATCCGCCTCCTGCCCCCCCCGGTCCTCGAAGGCCCGATCCCCTCGACCACCTTCCGGGTCGACGCGCCGGCCGGCGAGCTGGAACGTGTGCAGATGAATGAATCCGAGCTCATCCGGGCCGCGGCGGCGTCGGGGGGCAGGTTCTACACGCCGGCCACGACGGCGAACCTGCTCGAGGATCTCCCCAGGCCGCTCTGGGTCCCGCTCGACACCGATCCGCCGATCCCGCTCTGGAATACCTGGCCGGTCCTGGCGCTGTTCCTCGGCGTCATCACCGCGGAATGGCTGTTAAGAAAACGCAAGCAGATGGTATGATGTGTGTCGCCGGCCGTCGGCCCGGGCCGTGATGGATGTGGCCCGGCGGGTCGGTCGGTTCCCCGGTCTCAGACCAGGCGGGAGGCTGCAATGCACCCCAGTGAATTGGAAACGCGGCTCTTCCAGCTCCGGGCGCGGGTCCGCCGCCTCCTCGCCCTCCACGGGCTGAGCCTGATCGTCGCCCTCCTGGTGCCGCTCGTGATCGTGGCCGTCCTGGCGGACTGGCTGATCCACCTCGACGCGGCCGTCCGCCTGGCCCTCCTGCTGGGCCTGATCGGACTGGGCGGCTGGCTCGCCCATCGCCACGTCATCACGCCCCTCGTCGTCCGCTTCCGCGACCTCGACATCGCCCTCCGGATCGAGCGGCGCTGGCCCGGGCTGAACGACCGGCTGGCGAGCACGGTGCAATTCTTCCGGATCGCGGCCGACGACGAGCGGCTCGGCTCGTCCGCCCTGCGCGAGGCGACGGTCCGGCAGACGATGGAAGAGACGCGCTCGATCGACTTCCGCGACGTCGTCGATCGCCGCCCTGCGCTCCGGGTGCTGGGGTGGGCCTCGGGATCGCTCGTGGTCGGGCTCCTCCTCGTGGCGGCCTCGCCCCAGCTGAGCGCGATCGGCGTGCGCCGGCTCTTCCTGCCGATGGGCGGGGCCCGCTGGCCTCAGCAGACGCACCTGAGCCTGGTCGACGCCGAGACGCCGCGGACCGTGGCACGCGGCGAGCCGTTCGCCCTGGCCGTGGCCGTGGCCCGCGGGGAGAGCGCCCCCTCGTCGGCGTCGGCAACCTACCGCTTCGAGAATGGCGAAAGCATCACCGAGGCCCTCCGTGCGCAAGAGGGAGGCCTCTTCCGCGGCCGGATCGAGTCGGTCACACGCCCGTTCACCTTCTCGGTCGCGGCGGGGGATGATTCGACGTCGATCCGCGACGTCGCCGTGAAGGTCGTGCCGCCGCCGGCCCTGACCGACTTGAGTATCCGCCTGATCGCTCCCCCCTACACGGGGATGCCCGAGCAGACGCTGGCGTCCGGGCGTACGCAGGTCCGCGCCGTCGAGGGGACCCTCGTCGTGATCGAGGCACGCGCCAACAAGCCGATCGCGACCGCCTCGCTCCACCTGGGCGAGAAGTCCGCCGGGGCTCCCATCGAATTCGACCCGACGCGCCGGGCGCTGAAGACGCGGTTCACGGTCAAGGGTTCCGCCCCGTTCTGGTTCGACTTGCTCGACGCCGAGGGCTTCCGCAACCGCGAGGCGGTCCGCTACGACGTCCGCTCGCTCCGCGACGAGGCCCCCCGCGTCGTGCTCGACGAGCCGACGAGCGACCGCGACGTCCCGGCCCAGGCCGTCGTCCCCGTGCGGTTCACCGTCGACGACGATTACGGCATCCAGTCGGCCCGGCTCCTGTACAAGGTCGCCACCGGGGGCTCCGAGCCGACTCGCGAGGTCGCCCTGCCGCTCTGGGATTCCCAGGGCACTCCGGCCGGCGCCCCGGTCAAGCATCAGGAGGTCGGCCACGCCTGGGACCTGGCCCCGCTGAAGCTCGCCCCGGGCACGATCATCACCTTCCATGCCGACGCCCGCGACTTCGACGACCTGCAGGGCCCCAACCTGGGCAAGAGCCGCGAACTCCGCCTCCGGATCGTCTCGGACGAAGACATCGCGCGCCAGCTCGACGACCAGCGCCGGGCCATCCGCGAGGAGACCGAGCGCGTCCTGGCCATGCAGAAGCAGGCGATCACCCCCGTCGAGGACGCCCTCCGCATCCTCGAGAAGACCGGCAATCTCGCCCGGCCCGCGGCCGATGAGCTCAAGAACGGCGAGATGATCCAGCGCCAGGTGGGGAGTCGGCTCAACAGCCAGACCGACGGGCTCGACCAGAGGATTCGCCGCTTCCTCGACGACCTGAAGAATTTCAAGCTGCCCAACCCCGACGCACAGAACCAGATGGAAGCCATGCGCGCCGGCGTCGAGCGGGTCCGCGAAAACCACCTCGGGCAGGCCGAAGCGAGCCTGACCCGCGCCTCCAAGAGTCTCGGCGAGCCCTCGGGCTCGAAGCCCGACGCCGCGAAAGACCAGCCACCCGACGCGCCCGCGCCCGCCGGCGATAAGCCCCCCTCGTCGAGAGACCAGGGTGCCCCTAGACCCGCCGAGGCTCCCAAGGCCCCGGGGCGTGCCGAGGGCAAGGCGGGACAGGAATCGCCCGCGAAGCCCGACGCCAAGGGAGGTCCGGAGGCACCCGCGACAGCGGACGCCAAGGGAGGCTCCGAGGCACCCGCGAAGCCCGGCGGCGCGGATGCCGACCCGGAGGGCCGACCGCCCGAGCCGGCACGGGCCGCACTGGCGGAGGCCAAGACGAACCAGAAGGCCATCGCCGACGAGCTGCAGAAGATGATCGACGGCCTCAAGGAGTTCGACTCCTATCGCGGGGTCGTCAAGGACGCCCAGAACCTGCTGAAGGCGCAGGAACAGGCGATGAAGCAGGCCGCCGAGGCCGCCAGTAAGCCCGAGCTGATGGGCAAGGAGAGCGACGCCCTCAGCCCCGAGCAGAAGGCCGGCCTCGCCAACCTCGCGGAGCGGCAGAAGGGGGTGGCCAAGGGGTTGCAGGACGTCCACGAGAAGCTGGACGAGACGGCCAAGCGGCTCGACGAGTCGGACCCCCTGGCCGCCTCGGCCTTGCGCGGGGCCGCCCAGGAGAGTCGCCAGAAGGGGACCGCCGCCAAGATGGGCGACGCCGCCGAGCGGCTCGAGAAGAACCAGATGGGGTCGGCGAAGGTGGGGCAGGAACAGGCCCGCCAGGACCTCAAGGAACTCGTCGACTCGATCCAGAACCGCCGCGAACGCGAGCTCTCCCGGCTCGTCAAGGAACTCAAGGACGCCGAGGCCGACCTCAAGAACCTCCGCCAGAAACAGGCCCAGAACCTCAAGAAGACCCAGGAAGCCGGCAAGAATCCGGACGCCAAGGCGCGGGCCGAAGGGCTCAAGAAGCTGGCCAAGGAACAGGCCGACATCCAGAAAGAGCTGGAAAAGCAACTGAAGCGCCTGGCGAAGCTCAACGCCGAGGCCGCCGCCAAGGCCGGGTCGAACGCGGCCGGCAAGATGTCCAGGGCCGAGGAGAACCTCGACGGCGACCAGGGGGAGCAGGCCGAGAACGACCAGGACGACGCCCTGGCCGACCTGGAGGATGCGCAGGACGAGCTGGAGCAGGTGCGCAAAGACGCCGAGGAGCAGCTCGCCATGGAGCAGCTCGCCAAGATGGGGGACCAGCTCAAATCCCTCGCCGAGCGTCAGGACAAGGTCGTCGCCGAGACGGTCGGCTACGAGGCCGCCCGGGCCGAAAAGGAGGGCAAGCTCTCCATCGCCCAGCGCACCGGCATCCGCAACCTGGGCCGCGTCCAGGCCGGCCTCAAGGACGAAACGGGCGAGCTGGCCGAGCGGTTGGCAGGCGCCCCGGTCTTCGAGCTGACCCTGAAACGCGCCTCCGAGGCGATGCAGACCACGGCCGAGCGACTCCAGACCCTCAAGACCGACGAGGAAACCCTCCGCGCCGCGCGTGCCTCCGCGAACCGATTCAAGCAACTGCTCGAGGCGCTCAAGCCCGATAAACCCAAGGAGGGGGGGCCGCAAGGGGGCGGCGGTGGAGGTGGAGGTGGAGGTGGAGGGGGCGGCGGTGACGGCATCCCCCCGGCCGCGCAGGTCAAGATGCTCAAGTCGCTCCAGCAAGAGATCAATGAACGCACCGATGTCTTCGACGAGGCCCGCCGACGCGACGCGAAGCTCACCCCCGAGCAGGACGCGGAACTCAAACGCCTGCACGCCGACCAGGGGACGGTCGCCGACCTCGCACGTGACCTGACCCGACCGAAGAAGGACGATGGGGAGGAATGACCATGGGCACGATCCGGCTTGTTCCCTTCGCCACGGCGCTCGTCGCCATCCTCGCCTGGGCCTCGACCGGCCTCGCCTTCGAGGACGCCCCGCCCAAGGATGAGGCCCTCGAAGGCCTGACCGAAGCCCTCGAAAAGGCCGAGAAGGGGGAGACCCCGGGGCCAAGGCCGCGGAGCCCGAGGGCAAGGGCGGCGTCGCTCCCAAAGACCAGGCGCTCGATAGCCTGCTCGAAAAACTGGGCGAGACGACCGAGACTCCCGCCCCCGCCGACAAGCCCGCCGGCACGCCCCAACCTCCCGACAAACCGGCCCCTCCCCAGCCCGACAAGCCCGACCCCAACGAGTTGAAGGGCGCGGACAAGACCATCGACGATGATCTGGAATTTCGCGCCGGGAGGCGGAGGAAGAAGAACAAGGATAAGGAACAGGAAGGCGAGGGGTCCGGGCCGCTGGCGCAGGTCATCAAGGAGATGCGCGACGTCGAGCAGCGCCTCCAGGAGCCCGACACCGGCGAGGGGACCCGGAAGAAGCAGGCGGAGATCGTCAAGAACCTCGACACGATCATCGAACAACTACGCGCCACGTCGGGCAGTTCCAAGGGCAAGTCGAGGCGCATGGTCATGCAGCCCGGCCAGAAGCCCGGCTCGCAGTCGGGGACGAATCCCGGCACCAACGGCGGTCAGGCCCCCAACGCCATACCCGCGAAGCCGTCGGGCAAGGCGCTCGCCGACGGCAGGGGCAAGGACGAGTGGGGCCATCTCCCGGAGGAGCTCCGCCAGGAGCTGGCGAACGTCTTCACGGAACAGTATCTGACCTCGAAGGTCGAGCTGATCCGGCGTTACTATCTGTCCGTGGCCCAGAAGAGCCTCGTCCGAGAGGAGTGACGCCCATGTGCATCGGGATTCGCGTCCACGGCTGCCGGGCTGTCCGGCTCGCCCTGATAGTGATCCTGGCGGTCGTCGGCCTCTCCAGCGGTACGGGCGCCCAGGAAGCGCCGAAACCGGAGGCCGGGGTCGGCTTCGGCGAGCCGCGTGTCGGCGACGTCCCGGCGGGGGCCGCCGAGTTGATGAATGCCGAGACCGACCGTTCCATCAGCACGGGGCTGGCCTGGCTCGCCAAGTCGCAGAACGCCGACGGGTCGTTCGGCAACGGGACCTACCGGGGCAACATCGCCGTGACCAGCCTGGCCGGGCTGGCCTTCATGGCGGCCGGGTCGAGCCCCGGTCGAGGCCCATTCGGGACGCACGTCGACAAGGCGCTCCACTACGTCATGGAGAACACGGGGCCCGGGGGATTCATCGCCGTCTCCTCGGCGGCGACGCACGGCCCGATGTATTCCCACGGCTTCGGCACGCTCTTCCTCGCCGAAGCCTACGGGATGACCCATCGTCCCGAGATCCGCGAGAAGCTCCAGAAGGCGGTCCGCCTTATCATCGACACGCAGAACAAGGAAGGCGGATGGCGCTACCAGCCGGTCCCCCGCGACGCCGACCTCTCGGTCACCATCTGCCAGATCAACGCCCTCCGCGCCGCGAGGAACGCCGGCCTCTTCGTCCCCAAGGAGACGGTCGAGGCCTGCATCCGCTACGTCAAGCTCTCGCAGAACACCGACGGCGGCTTTCGCTATATGCTCCAGGGGGGGGTCAGCGCGTTCCCCCGATCGGCCGCCGGCCTGGTCGCCCTCTACAGCGCGGCGGTCTACGAGTCCAGAGAGATCGAGTCGGGGATCACCTACCTGAAACAATTCATGCCCGACATCAAGCTCGGCAATCGCTACAGCCACTACTTCTACGGCCACTACTACGCGGCGCAGGCGATGTGGATCCGGGGGGGCGACGACTGGAACGTCTGGTATCCGGCGATCCGCGACGAGCTCGTCCGTCGGCAGGCGACCCCGGGCTTCTGGGCCGACAGCATCTGCAACGAATATGGCACGGCGATGGCCTTGATCATCCTCCAGATGCCCAACAACTACCTGCCGATCTTCCAGCGTTAGGCAGGACCGAAAGGCCGACACGCGCGATGTCTCGACGATCTCCCGGCGCGGCCTTCGCGCCCCTGCCGATCCTGCTCTGCGCGGCGACCGTCGCGACCGCCCTGGGGGCGGCCGACCCCGTCCCCGACGGGGGGCCCGTCCCCTCCGACCCCGTCTTCACGGCGACCCGGATCGACGGGACCACGACGTCGGGCCGCATCCGCCGGCTCGGTCCCGAAGAAGAAGTGGTCCTGGTCCCGGCCGAGGGGCCGGAACAGGTCATCCCGCTCGTTCGCCTGATGAAGCTGGGCCGCGAGGGAGGTCCCCTCTCCTCCGCTCCGGAAGGGGCCGTCCTCCTCTTCCCCGACGGCGACCGGATGTACGGGGGCGTCGTCGGCGCGGCCGACGAGACGAGCCTGAAGGTCCTCTCCTCCACGCTCGGCGACCTTGCGATCCCCCTGGAGAGCATACTGGGCCTGGTCCTGAAGCTCCCGACGGAGGCCGATGAGGTCGACGCCTTCCTCTCTCGCGTCCGCTCGGCGCCTCGACAGACGGAGCTGCTCTGGCTGGCCAACGGCGACCTCCTGGCGGGCGGTCTCCTGGGCCTGGACGAGAAGAACATTAAGTTCCAGCCCGAGAGCGGCCCGATCGAGCTGGACCGATCGGGGGTCGTCGCCCTCGGATTCGACCCCACTCTCGTCGTCTATCCACGCCCTCAAGGGACGTTCCTCGAACTGGCCCTGGCCGACGGGTCGAGGCTCGGCGTGACGGCCCCTCGGCTCGAACAGGGCCAGGTGGTCGCCACCACCCGGTTCGGGACGCCCATCCGGGTGCCGCTCGGCGAGCTGGTCAGCGTCCACTCCCGGTCGGCGTCGATCGCCTACCTCTCGGAGCGCGAGGCATCGGCCCAGCAATACGTGTCGTACGTGGGACCGACCCGGCCGTATCGCCGCGACGCCGCCGTGACCGGACATCCGCTCCGGTTGGCGGGCCAGCCCTTCGACCACGGCCTCGGCACCCAGAGCCGGACCCTGCTCGCATACCGGCTGGCCCCGGGCGACCGCCGCTTCCAGGCGGTGGTCGGGCTCGACGACCGTGCCGGATCGCAAGGGGGCGTCGTGTTCCGGGTCCTCGTGGACGGTCGTGAGGAATTCGCCTCGCCCCCCATGTCCGTGCGCGATGCCCCCAGGACCATCGATGTCGATGTCGAGGGGGCGAAGGTGGTCATCCTGGCGACCGAATTCGGCCCGCGCGGCGACGTCCGCGACTATGCGGACTGGATCGAGGCCCGGATCATCCGGTAGGGAGATTACGGGCCCCATGAGGGCCCTTCCTTGGCATGGCACCCTTCGAAATGATAAACCCTCTCCCGCCTGCCGAGTCTGCGGCCAATCGCGACGCCCCTCAGCTCCATGAAAAGCTCACAGACCTGGGTCATCTGGCCGGGGGTGTGGGGCACCACGTCATCAATGCCTTCAGCGCGATCGTGAGCAACGCCGAGCTCTTGCGACTGAAGTCGCCCTCGAAGGCGGGCGTCGACCCGGCCGTGCTGGCCGAGACGATCATTCAGACGTCCCTCGAAGCGGCGACCGTGGCTCGCCGCCTCATCGATTTCACCCGCCCGCTGACGACTATCGAATCGCGCGACTCGGCGGGCCAGATCGTCGCGCTGACGCTCGACCGCCTGGCCGGAGAGATCGTGGCCGTCGAGGAGTCGCGGGGGCGACCCGGGATCGTATGGGCCGCCGACCTCCAGCCGGTCCCGCCCATCATCGGCCACGAGACCCAGTTGCGCGCGATGATCGGCCACCTGATCGCCAACGCTTACGAGGCAATGCCCGGCGAGGGGGGCACGGTCGGCATCTCCACCGCGACCGACACGCGGGGGTGGGTGGTCCTGGAGATTCGCGACTCCGGACGAGGGATGGAGGGAGAAGTGATGAGGCAGGCCGTCGAGCCCTTCTTCAGCACCAAGCCGTCGCACCTGGGCGTCGGCCTGAGCATCGCCAACGGGATCTGGCGACGACACCGCGGGACGCTCTCGATCCGGAGCCAGCCCGGCGAGGGGACCACCGTCCGCCTCTGCGTCATGCCTCCTCCGGTGTGATGGCCGGCCATGTAGCCTGCCTCTCCGCGACCGGATGCCCTCCGTTCCGCGGGTACGAAGACGGGTGGCCGACGTCTTCGCGCGAGGATGCGCGATCCTGTTGGGGCTCGCGGGCGGGCGGCTCGACCGGGAGCCGGACGGTCACCAGGGTCCCCGGATCGGCCGCGGGCCCGATCTCGATCGTGCCCCCCATCTGGTCGACCAGCTCGCGACAGATGGCCAGGCCGAGCCCATGCCCCTCGGATCCGGAACGCTCGTCGCGCGGGAGGCGATAGAACGGCTCGAAGACCTTCGTCCGCGAGTCGGCCGGGATGCCCGGCCCGGTGTCCGTGACGGTCACCGTCCAGTCCGCCCCCTCGTGTCGACCGACGACGCGGACCCGGCCCCCTTCGGGGGTGTACTTCAGGGCATTGGCGGCCAGGTTGCCGAGAATCTGCTGGCAACGCGCGGCGTCCGTCGTCACGAGGGCGTCGGGCCCCTCGCGGAGACAACTCCAGGCGATCCGCCGGGCGGCGGCGGCGGGGGAGAACTGGCGATCGATCTCGCCGATCAGCGCCGCGATCGTGAACGAGCCATACTGGACCGGACGCGCCCCCCGGACGAGACCGGCATAGTCGAGGTAGCTCCGCGTCAGGTGCAGCAGGTGGTCGCACGAGGTGGCCATCGTCTGCAGGTGCCCGCGCCGTTCGGGCGAGGTCGCCCACGTCTCGTCCCCCAGCAGCAGGTCGAAACCCGCGCGGAGCGAGACCAGTTGACGACCCAGCTCGTGACTCAGGTTCGACAGGACGGTGCGCAACTCGCCGTGGTCGATGGGAGACCGGTCGGGATCGGTCGGGGCCGAGGAGGTTCGATCATCCATGATCAGATCGTCTCTGTACGCCCAGGCAGGGCAGGGGCGCTATAGGAACGGCGATGACTCGTCCGGACCCTCTGCCGGACCCGCCCTGGCACCCGGTCTCGAGCTCAGCAGACCACAATTTGATTGGTCAACAACGGGGAACCGTCGGTGAAGTCGAGTACGGCCTGCTGGGCCAGTTGCTTGGCGTGATAGGTCCGCGAGCGCCCCTGGAGGATGATCGACTCATCCGAGCAGACCACATGGAGGTCGCGAATCCGACCGCTGGCCCTGCGTTCGATGTGTCCTTCGATCCTTTCGGCGAGTTCGTCCCTCGTCTCTCTCCGCCCGAGTCGAGAATCCATCCCTGCCTCGTGCATCATCATGCCTGCCTCCCGGATGATCGGTCGGGCCGCAAGATCATCCCATGATCCTCGTTGCCGAACGGGGGGGCACCTCGGGCTGGAAGTCGAGACGGTGGAGGATGCGAAGGCCGGATGATGGCGTGATCCGGGTCCGCGACCTCCAGGACCGATCGTCGGAGGGCCGCCGAGGTGATTCCGGGGACCTTGGGCCGAACCTAACACGCCTAGCCTAGCGAACCGCGCATCCGCCGTCAAATTTTTTCTCAAGTGTCTTCCTGGGCGTAGCCGGGGGCCCGACGGTGGTTCTCGGGTTGCTGGGGAGAGTCGAGCAGCTCGTCGGCCTGCACGATCGACTCGGCGAGCTTCGCCATGGGCATCCGGCGGTCCTGGCTCTGGCGTTGCAGGAACCGGAAGGCTTCGGCCTCGGGCATATTGCGGCGCGTCATGAGGATGCCCTTGGCGCGTTCGATCAACTTACGCTCGCGCAAGGTCGTCTCGAGCGTGTTGACGCTCTGGCGGAGGTCCTTCAGCTCGCGGGACCGCGCCACGGCCATCTGGAGCGCGGCGTGGAGGCTGGGGCTGGTGACCGGCTTGAGCAGGTAATAGACCACGCCGTCCTCGACCGCCTGGTCGATCAGGTTCGCGTGCCCGTGCGCCGTCAGGATGACGACGGGCGTCCCCGGGTCGAGGACGATCTGGCGGGCGGCGGAGAGGCCGTCGAGTCCCGGCATCTCGATATCCATCAGCACGACGTCGGGGAGCTGCCGGCGGCAGACCTCGATGGCGTTGTGTCCGTCGTGGACGACCGCCACCACGTCGTAACCCATCGTCTCCAACTGGCCCTGGAGGCCGGCCGCCACCGGCTTCTCATCATCGGCGATCAGGACGCGAAATGGTCGATTCATTGATTATTGCTCCTCAAGTCGTCCGTCGCGGACGAGACCTCACCTGGTGCCGTTCGACCTTCGAATCGGCGGACTCCGGGAGTAGAGACCGAGGACGCCGCTCCGATCCGCAGATCGCTCGGGGACCGTCGGCCGGAAAACTTGACGACTCCCATGTTTCCCTGCACAATTCATTCCCAACCGTCCGGGAACGAAGGACGGCCGGGCCGAAGTCCCCTCGGCCGCTCGCCCAACGGGGGTCCCCTCGTGATCCGACACACTCACCACGCCCTGGACTTCGACGATCTGACCGTGGGGGACGAGTGGGAGAGCCCTCGGCGGACCGTCACCGAGGCCGACGTGGTCAGTTTCGCCGGCCTCTCGGGGGATTTCAACCCGCTGCACGTCGACCACGAATCGGCCCGCGACGGCCCGTTCGGACGTCCGGTGGCGCACGGCCTGCTGGGGCTCTCGATCGCCTCCGGGCTGTCGAGCTATTCTCCTCTTGTGGCCACGCAGGCATTCCTCGCGATCCTCGAGTGGAAATTCGTGGCCCCGATCGCGTTCGGGGACACGATCCGGGTCATCACGCGCGTGACCGCGCTCGAGCCCCGCTCGCGAGGGAGGCGTGGGATGGTCACCTGGCACCGGAGGCTCGTCAACCAGCACGGCCAGACGGTCCAGGAAGGTCTCACGCAGACCCTCGTCCGCGGGCGCGGACCCTCCTCGACGCCCG
>JAABUS010007565.1_pt1 | contig 12392 bp, 15 predicted proteins | sample 5560161 | NCBI WGS metagenome assembly JAABUS01 (sample SAMN10711885, study PRJNA513376) | rock metagenome | isolation source: Antarctica rocks | place: Antarctica: Victoria Land, Trio Nunatak nord | collected 2016-01-04 | reverse complement strand
AACCCTAACCCTAACCCTAACCCTAACCCTAACCCTAACCCTAACCCTAACCCTAACCCTAACCCCTAACCCTAACCCTAACCCTAACCCTAACCCTAACCCTAACCCTAACCCTAACCCTAACCCTTCGACCACGCTCGAGCCAGCGAAGCTGTCCAAATTTCTTGCAGTAGTGTCAGCCAATTAAGATAGTTTTAAGCAAGGCCAAAACTATCATCGGAGCTAGATTCGATACTAGCGGCAACGGTCAAAATGGAGAATTAGACTACCACTCGTTTTAACCGATTTAGGGGCGAGCAAATAACGGTATTACTATTATAGAAGCCAGGACCGGAAGTAAACAGGCCAAAAGGCCTAAACTATAAGCGCTTCCAATTAGGTTATTCCTTTAAGGGTCATCTAATAGACGCCCATTATTGAGGCAATAGGCTTTACCGCTAACGCAGGGACTAATAGGATAATCTGTAGTGAGTTTATATCTTAGTTAAACTATTAGTATTAAAGTAACCTCTTTACAGTATTCCTACTAGCTTCGTATATATAAGCCTGGTCTAGTAGATTAGCCAAGCGACATGAGTTTATTATGGAGGGTCGTTGACAGCTGGGCAATAGTAATATTTAGGAAATCGTACTTGTGGCTTTTAGTAAAGTCGTTAAAATCATCGATAGTACTCGTGTTTCCGAGGTGTCGAAAGGTAATTATGAGCTGAACGTGACATCTACGACGAGAAAGGTATCACGGAGGAGGCTTGGGTCAAGCGCCGTAGGCTTCGAGCAGAGGTCTTGGAAATATTTATACATCAGGTCAATATTATGTGATATGGTATTTATTTAGGAATATATTACCCCCTCAATGTTATTGGGTCTACCTTATCCAATACTTGTTTATCCTCTTCCACCAAACGCTACTTCTATATCTTAGTTAATTATATTGGTCTAGGTGCAGCCCAGAAAGCTACCTGCGTGGTATATAGAAACTACTCTTTGTATATCTCCCACCTCTTTTAGTCGCGGAATACTATTTAGAAGTAAAAAGTTCCCCATAGTTACTGCTTCCTTCTATATATTTCGATATCCAGCCAATCTTGAGAGAGATCTGAAAATTCCGCTAGAGTTTGTGGTCAAGCTTCGAGCTGTAAGAGCCTTTACTGTGTACGACCGGAAGTGTTGTAGCATTATTCGAGCGTTCCTACCAAAAGAGTCTCAGCAGCTTCGAGACTGTAGTTCTGTATATCGATACTCAAGTCAGTAATCCGTACGTCTTGGAAGTGTACAGAACAAGTCCATGGCCCTTTCTCACCTCGGTGTTCGTATTATTCTGGCTACCTTTTCACTTCCGTATCATGCTGAACCTATTAACTATCGCTATCAGAGTGTGTAACGCAACGACAGAGACTGCAGTCCACCTTTGATTCATCATAGCGTTTTGTGAGTCGATAGTCTTCGGAGGGAGCCTACGTTCTAAACAGTGGGTCCACATCTTTCTGGCGATGTCATATAACCTCCTTACTAGACCTGTACTAGATTATCATGATTTTGTGCTCTGCTCAAGGCGACGGAGGTCCACTGGTAGCTCTACGATTAGTCCAAGCGTGTCTATGTGTGGCGGTGGGGCCCTCTCCTTGATTGTACTAGACTCTGCCGATCTCGAGCATAGTTCCTTCCTGAACAGAACATTTCTTCCCCGTTGTAGATGGAAATTTAAAGAATGGGAAGAGAGTAGAAGTGGCTGGCTGAATCCAATGCAGAAATTGGCGATTGTAATTGCGCTAAAACAGCGGCAGGGAGCTCGAACCCTTGACACCTGCGTTGGATTGCTTACGTGATAATCATTTTATTTGCAAGGGCCAGCGAGTCTAACAACTCCATGGTCGTCCTCCGCGCTTTTGTGGCTGACTGAGCCGCTGCAATCACACGGTGGGGAAGCCAATACAAGCGAATGGGAGTTCAGCGTTCCTTCTTCAATCTAGCGGAGAAGAAGCGGAATACCCTGGCGGGTGTCAAAAGTATTGGCCTATTCAGCCAAACCCTCCTCCTTTTAAATTTACAAAAACTCAATAAACAAAGGAGATCAATGTTCAAGAATTTATCCACGTGTTTGATATCTTGGCATGGGCCGATTGTTATGTCATCCGCGATAATTCTTAGTGTAATGATTAGCCGAAGATATGCCGACTAGGCGAAATATGACACTAATCATGAGTCACTACCAACGCTACCAAGCTGTGCATTTCACTTCCTAAATCTCCAATCAAAAGATATACTTGGGCTATGTGTTAATAACAATTTCGACGACTTAAGACTACGGTGTCGTCAAGGACCATGGCTTCTCTAAATACGCTCAACGACTATCAAGTACAACCATCTCAGCCTCTTCGTACCATTTACGATATTGAGAATTATTGGAAATCGACTATCACGGAAGAACCGGTTTCTGATAGCCTCAAGGAGTCAGTCAGGGCAGATCTCATGAAAGCATGGCACTTTCGCAGGGTGCAGCAGTTCTTTGTAGACACAAAAATAAGATGGGCTACGACAGATTTCGATAGAATCGTATTAGAAGATACCATCGGCGAATTGGAGCCTAGAGTGCTGAATTACCTCTGCAACAAACCGACAGCATTATACTGGCTGCAGTCCGCTCAGTCAATTGATGCCTTCGGACAGAGATGTTTGACACCTGGGATCATCTTTGCGACAATCTACGAAGAATGGTTCCGATGCCAACATACCGAGCCAGACATCGAATTTGGACATTTCTTTGCAAATCCAGTCAGAATATCCGCGACTGGTCCTTCGACAATCCAGGCCGTTATCGAAGCACACCGTTCTCTGTGCAACCGAGCATCTCGCCTTCTAGATAAAGCCAAAGGGGAAGCTGAGAACACCATCAAGCGATTCCCTTTAGCTTCTCAGTACCATAGTCTAAGCCCCTTGTATCACGCTATAGTGGTACTCCTTGACCGTCTCGAGAGACCGGACAAAGGGCAAGAACTTGAGTCCGATGGCCTCGTAAGTCTTCGCCGAGTCGCTCAGCGTCAAACGGTCTTGCTTGCTTGCACAGGTGCAGAAGAGGGCCTAAGCGCACCCATCTCCTTTACAAGCCTCAGGTCGCAGTCATACCCTTTGGAAAGGTCCGATGTCGCGACGAATAGCGTTGATGTGATCAGGGTCTCTCTTGCCGCAGCCGTGAAATTCATCGCCGATCTAGAAACGAGAGAAAACCTGGCAAGTGCGGAGACCAAAGATCATCACCACCGTGACACCCATCTGGATCCACATCCTCCCGAAGGATATGAGGATAAAGGTCAGGTCTGCCGTGATCCTGAGACATGGACCGAAGCCGTCGTAGATGCGGCAGAGAAGCACGGATACGACAACATACCGGAGACATGGCACTCGATTCGACGAGTCCAAGCGAATTCGATTGGACAAGAGTTCTGCCATTTCGAGCATCAACCCCTTGGGAACCGATGGAGATATTGAATCACAGACAAGCTCATTCTTCTGCTGATTGGTTGGATAGGCTTTGACCCCAGTCATCATATTCAGCCCGCGAGAGACTGAGATGTAAGCAATGAGAGAAAGCGAAGAGAAGAATTTGCGCTTGCGTCGAGTCCATGATATCGCTCGTAGTTACCGCCCTACTCAGCTAGCACTTGGTTGATAAGTGCGACCCAGAGGCACCAACGTGGAGGTGCAGGGTCGGAATTTTGTCTCCGAGGAGGGCGGTGAGTGTACTATGGCCAGTATTCAACACCCGAGGAAACAATCCGTCCTCAATCCGGGCTGGGCTCACGACACCCTCTACGCCTATAGCGGTATTCTCATGATTTGTGCAACTTGGATCTCAGGATTAGTGGAGATGCTCTAGGAAAGGGCGCTATTGTCACCTGAACCAGCAGGGGAATCGAGGTGGGTCAAGGCGCGGCGTGAGGAGAGAACGAGTATGAAGGAGCGATGCTCGGGCACTGCCAATGTGAGTTGCTTATCTCCTAGCACAATAACACGCTCGACCGTTCGATACCCAATCTCGGTCTTATGGTCTAGCAAAATCCTCATACTGCTGGCGCCATTGATGCTCCCTAGGATAGCATAGTAGCCCTGATCCAACTCGGTGTACTCCCGATGGTGGTGATCGGCCTCTCTGGTGCAAGTAGAATTGATTGCTGCACGCCAGATGACTTGCATTGTTGACCTGTTTACTACTCTGAATCGGACGATCGCTTGGAGATCAGATGGCCTGGTTCGCTGCACGTTTACAACCTTCACCCAGCTCTGCCAGAGTACCTCTGATGCCCAGAGTCGCTCATTGGGCGGGTTTTCATCGCGATGCTTGTAGTTCTCGCTGCAGACTATCACTCCGCTTCTACCGTCTGCGTAGTTAAGGTAGGCAGCGTCGTCAAACCTAGACGTTCCTGCGGATCGTACTTCTACGTATCTTAGGTTACTTGTACCAATTCCACAACCCGCTAGAGCCTCCGATACTGTTGACGCAGTATTCGCTCGTAGAGGATCATCCTCTATCTCGTAAGAATTTTGCATTTTGCAGTAAGTGAAGATCTCCTTCCAGCGTGCCTAGTAGCGTATAAAGGCGCTCTCCCCTTTCGATAGCGTCGCTGTATTCACTTAGAAAAGCCATCTTTGAAGAGATTTTTAATTAGGACCGCAGACGAAGTATTTTTGTGGTTTATTTTCATTTCCTCCGCACCTTCCATAGTATCTCTATGTACGACTACTTCCTTCCCAAATCCCTCAGGATGTTTGAAAGCTAGAGTAGACAGACTTCTAGCATCTCCATCGGTGACCATTGGCATCTCAATTTCCCTTTTTACTCCAATAGTATTGATCGTCTCTTGCTTGACCAGCATTGTAGCATCAGTACACGAAGCCGGGCTGTACCTCAATTGAATTTCAACAAACATTGGCGTGATCTCAAGGATCCCATGACCACGTCCTCTTTAGCTCCACGAGTCAGTATGATTGCATCAGGATTAGCGATATGGTAACAAAGAAACCCCATTTCTCTATCACAGCAGTACGAGCATCAAGGCCTTACCAAGACCCATTCATACCCTAGCTATGAACAACAAGAAAGAACGAAACATACAGCTATCGGAGAATATAGGCACATGAGACATCCCTTCCGTGCATGAAAAGCAGCAACGTCCACTTGATCCTCTACACGTTTCGTCAGTGACATGCAGCTCACGCAAACTCCACTCTACCATCAACGCACCACCAACCCGCCATCCATCAGTCCCCTGAAATTCCTCACACTTTCAAGCTATACAAATCCCCAGCGCCTTGCTATACGACCATTCAGGTTACGTTAGCAATGTGATATGAAATCCATAGTAACGTACAAAGTACTCTCAAAGAAATCACGACGGGGGCTAGGTAGGTTCTCGTACGGCAGGTCTCTAGCCTAAGCACGAGAAACATATACAGGGGGGGGAAGTACGAAGCCTTGGAGCAAGATCAGCATACCTCAAGTCCACTGACATAGTCATAGATGACAAAATGCGCCTCCATGAACTACCCAGATCTCAAAGTCAGCACCTTCGTCCACAAACAAATCAACGAGCTCCAAGACAAATATCTAAAGCATCAACACAGTTTCGAATATCAGAATATCCGCACCGCAGACTCCGAAATCGCTCCGAAAAGGGTACCTACCATGCCCTGATCATACATCGCCTGCTGCAACCCCGCCATCGCATCATCAACCTGATTCCACCTCAACCCCCCAAACACCCTCCCTAGCTCCCTCGTATAAACCCTCACCGCCAGTCCCGTGCTCACGGGCGCTTTCTGCGGATCGGACGGGTCCAACCAGGGATCGGGGGAAATGGCGGTGTTGCCGGTTTTCTGAATCATGCTGAGGAGGGAGATGCGGATGAATTGGAGGGTGAGGCGCATTTTGGGACGGGAGATGGGGATTCCGGTCCAGATTTCGAGGGTGGTGCGGCTGTTGGGGACGTGGTAGGTTATTAGGCGGGAGGCGTTTAGGGGGAGGCTTGTGTTACTGGAAAAATCGGGGTAGTCAGTCTGTGGTAAGGATGATGGTGGGGGGGGGAGTACTCTGCCATGGTGTAGAGGGTTTGGGATTGAGGTGGGAGGTTCAATGCCATTGGTGTTGCGGACGTGAGGGCCATGAGTGCTAGGAAGAGCCATTTCCAGGTGTGTAAGATGGCCATATTGTTGTGGTATAGAAGCTGCTAACCTCCCTAATCGCAGGGCCCAAAAAGGAAGTACGTGGGGTAAAAGGGGGTTATGAAATGCCATGAGGTATATTTCCGTTTGGTACTATGCCTGGGAGGGATACTTTGTCGCATACCAACAATATCACACGGGAATCCATGCGCCTAAATCTCCGTTGCCGTCTGCAGGGTCCTGAGCCGAAAGAAGCCTACAGCAGCGGCTATCGACAGAATGCCGGGAAACCACTGAATATCGTGGGGTGGTCATGTAGGGTCCTACTATATAAAGTAGATATACACCAATAGAGAAGGATCGTGGGAAGAGGCGCGATGGCTGGTCCCGAGATAGCATGTGGATGAAACATTATAGACGCGCCCTACAGCGCTTCCTGTGTCGGAGTCTAGCATTTATTTAAAAGCTAGAGAAATCCAGCAGACTGGAGATGAGTGGCATCTCATACTTTAGAAACTTGCATCCGTGAACCCGGACTTTCAAAGGAGTCTGACAGGCATAATCGTCCATGAGAAATTCGAGCGCATACCCAGAGCCGTGGCCGACTCGCGCAGATCTTCAGACTCCAAGGAGGAAGAAATCATGTATCAATGCTGGAATTCGGTTGTCTGGTTGCCAGCCGACCACAAGACTAACACGCAGTGTGGAGAGCCCAAGTAGATTGCAAAGAGAGGCAATCCACGACCCGCCTCGGAGACGCGTTTAAATTGACATCCGAGCCCTCCCCACCACGATCAGACAACAGTGGTCTCCCTTTTACCACTATGACGAAGAAGAGGCTGCTTTGATGACGCATCGTTAATTTTCCAGCAGATGGACGAGAGTCCCATGTTCTTTTTTTACATATAATCTTATACCTGCGTACTTGATTGCAATGCCAGAATACAGAACCAAAGTAACGAAAACTAACATACAACCCTAACTAGCTCGGATTTAGCGTATGCAAAAAGCTGCGGAATCCTTGGCACTTTTTTTTTTTTTTTTTGCGCGCTACATGCCCTACCAAGTCCACGAATAAACTTCAACCTTCAATAAATTCCGTATTAATAAATCGATTAGGTTTAATTTATGGCGTTAGAATCGCCTTAAATCAAGCTATCTACTTATATAAGGTTAATATAATAAAAGCGTTGTTCGTAGACTTAGGTTTGTATATATAGGGGAGCGCAAAAAAAAAAAAAAAAAAGTGCCAAGGATTCCGCGGCTTTCTGCATACGCTAAATCACCGAACGGCATAAGCAGTCAACTGACCAGGCGTCTCAAAAATATATTTGACTCAACGTCTCACTTCAACAGTCGTAGAGACATGACAGGGCTCTGCACAACACCCCTATATCTACTTTGACACACTCGAACACAACATAACTGTCCTCGGACCCAGAAAGCTACCTCGAGCTTTCTTCCTTCCCAAATTTTCTCCTCTCCCTAAAACCCATCCGACTGAATCGAAAGCCCACGCCCCCGACACTGGGGAAGAAGGTAGCATGGAAAGTCTTATCAGACTTCTTGCTGAAAGTAGGAGACTAATTCGTGCCCGCGACAGTGAATCGAGTTGCAAAATTAGTCGGTCATGTAGACAAACATTGGATAATTCAATTTCCCTACTCGCATCCGCTTCTAGCAACTTGACAAAAATCACAGGATTTGACTATGAGTGGATGCCATGATTGAAACAGTCCCGAAGCTCTGATAGATCGAAGCCACGGTACTCATACAGCCCCACGCGTCCATCGAGATCTCATTGTGCAGCATTCGCGTATATTGTCAGAGTCCACTAAGGTAGGGGATAGCCAATTCGATGTGTACTCACTCTACACCATGCCCAACACCCTCAGCCTATTTTTATCTCCAGATACCATCCCAGTTCCCGTTATGGGAAAGTGTGGATTTTCGGCTGGGTCTGTATATTGTTTGGGCAGCTTCATGCTGAGAGGATTGATAATTAGGATTAAGTTCCACTGGCAGGGTTCGCTCCGTCGGAATTTAAGAGAGAGTTTTGCGCTTTGATGGGTAGGTAAGGTAAGCAAACTTTGATGAATTTAGTTTTTTGATACAAAAGCGCTTCGTTCTCATGTGGAAGGGAGATGTATGGTTGGGAGAATTATTCAACATCGAGGTTCAGTATGCATGCTATGTACACATTTTAATAGGATACAAGTCCATACCCAACTTCACACTCAGCACTCAGGCAAGCAAGGATATCATATCATGCACGCACACCAACCCTTCAAGGCCCCACGCTTCTAACCTCATGTACGTCTTATTTCTTCCGTTGTCGTCCGTTTTTTTTGTGTGTTGGTTGTGGTTCAAACATCATGTTCCTTCGCCGCCTTCTTCTGGCTCGCACCCTTGACGATGTGCGACAGGTCACCTACGGGAATATTGAAAGGGAAGTCGAGAGATGCGAGCATGATGGCGAAGAAGATCCACCAGCCGGCCATGGATGTGACGAAGCCGCATGCTCCACCCGCCTACGGAGATCACGTTAGCTCAATGCTCAGCTATAGTGGAAACAATGTGTTGGGAAGAAGGAGGAAGGCAGAGCTTACCACAGTCAACTTCGTAGCCCGCATAGCAGCAGCTGTATTTGTGGGATTTTCGTAGGCGAGAGCCGCGTTCCAGTACGCGCCTGCGAGACAAGAGAACGCGAGGACCAGGCTGAGAAAGATGACGAAGAAGACGATGTTAGTTCTCAAGGAGCAGATGAGGAAGACTAGGCAGACGAGTCCTATAATCAATCAATGAATCAGCCACTTCCCCACTCCAGACCGGGGTTCCAATATCCTTACCCATAAACACCAAAAAGAACGCAAAGCTCGCATTAAACTCCGGCGACTTCAGCCCCGCCGGGTTTCCAGGCTGTCCCATCGAAGTAGCCGCAGTAGTAGGATCGGTCACGTACGAACCATACGCATTGTAATAGGGTTGCAGGGTTGCACCGAAGGTGAGCCAGAAGGCGCCAAAGGTGCCGAAAACGACGAAGGGGAAGGTGTTGCCGACGATCCATTCGCCGACGGAGCCAATGATCATGAGGAGGCCGCCGAAGAAGAAGTATGCGCCTGGGGATTTCTTTTAGTCGACTGGCTTCATGTTTTTGGGCTGGGGGATATTGGAGCTGAAGAGGTTGGGGAGTAGCACGCACCGATATCAGAGGCTCCATTGCCGCCTGCGCCTCGCCAGCCCATGAGCTGGCATGAAAGGGGTGAGAGGGAGAGGATGAAACCGACGAGGGCACTTCAATGGCGTCAGCGAGGTGAAACAAGTGAAACGAAGGGAAGGAAGCTTACATTGGCGTTGGGTTACCAAATGTCTTCCTCAGTTCACCGCTGACTTTGTTCTCAGGGGAGAGATAGAGCTTCTCGAAGAGCTCTGGGGAGATTGAGATACTTCCGGCGGTCCGGATGCGGTTGAGAGCTGCTCCAGTTGGGTGATTGTCGTCGAGGTGATCGTGGCCGCCCATGTTGCTATAGTTGTTGTCCTGCTTGTAGTCACCATTCGTGAAGTCTTTCTCAAGGGGACCACCGCCATGTCCGACGTCGGTGGAGGGCTGGAGTGGACGCTCGTCGTTCATTGTTGACATCTTGAAGATGGGGGAAGCTGAGCTTCAGATGTCTTGAGGGGTGGTATCAATTGTAGCGCTGAAGCTGTAATGATGGAATATTAAGAAGTAGATAATTGGGGCAAGAGAAACATGAGAATGCGGGCAAGACGACGTCGACGTAGAGCTTCAAGGTTGCACGGGGGTATGGGACTCCGGCAATTATGTATGTTGCACACAACATCGATCTGCATCTGCATCGGCAGTCGTGTTTAGACTTTACCCTTTGAAGTAAGAGGGGCCATGGCTAGAGAGTGAATGGCGCGTCCCTTGATTCCATTTCGGTGGAGATCCAGAGAAGATCCAGAAGCTGTCCTTCAACGGGCTGTTAATATTCGTCCCCACATCTGGTTTTGTTTATCGCTCTGCTCATCACAATCATGCAGCTACCCAAACGACGTCAGAAGCGTTCTTTTGTTATGTATGGGAGTCTGCATGATCTGCTGCAGGATCTCGACTTTTCGAGCTGCAGTCGTTGTACTTGACTCAGTCCTTGGAATATGTTCGAGCTCTTCCTAGCAATTCGGGTTAATGGAGATTGTTAATGCCGGGAGGGGTCCAATTAGGTTATGTCTACCCCAGACATTCCCTCCCCCACAATGGACTAAAGACACAAGGACCGTCTGGTTTCCGCAGTCCGGTGAATTCACTTTGTGCGACGATCGATATGGGTTACTTGATTGGTTCTGGTCGCAAAAGACGGAAAAGTGAGAGACCTGTGCTACCTGTGCTTCAAAATGGCCACTTCCATCTGCACGACGAGTATGTCGAGGATTCGTGTCACGAGGTAGCAAGGTGATGATCTCGGTCAGCTGCAGAAGAGACGGCAGGAACCAGCCCAGATGCCTGCATCATCCCACGCGTCAAGCACGCATCTCCTTCTTCTTAGAAACGACAGGTCCGCTATTCTTCTCTCTACTCGTAATGCACATAGCAAAGGCCGAAGCAAAGCCCGGGGTTGGTTATGCATATTCAAGTACCTTGCAGCGAAATTATTCCCATCCAATCACCTTCTCGGGAGATTTGATTGACGTAAAAGGCAGCAAGCGTACGAGTGATTCCGCTCCGCTAGTACCATCTATGGCTTAGTGCAATCGGACTTCGGACAGCCAGCGATCCGCTTAGTCTCGGCGTGAATGCGGGGAAAGCTTGGGAGAGGAGCTTGGACCGCTAAGGCGAACGATATCAACGCTAGGGCATAAGGTACCTAGACAGAGTCAACGCTAGACTCCTGATTTTAGGGACGAGTCAGATATCGAGAATAATATTCGTACATACTATATAGGGATCTGCTCCTTCACGTTCGTAGAGCACTTGCTAAATTCACCGAACGGGCTCACACAATTATTTCAGAGGTAGTAGAGTTATTATCTCCGCCTGCCTGAAGTCTACCTCAAGCGATCAGATCAAATTTGGCTCAAAACCTACCATGTTCACCTTTTTGGAACTTACCGTCGTTCACTTTGCATACTCTCAGATTATGCAAGAAATATGTGAAAATTCTCTGCTAATATGACAAGTCTACAAAGCGGTGAGAAACTTTAGCTGGATCTATGAGAGAACAACCAAGGCTATGACAAGATCGAGTCCCTGCTATCGATGTTTGCGTAATATTCACACAGACTCTCTTTTATCACCCAGAGCAAGAAGGAATTTTGTGGCTTGCTGAAGAGCATCTAACATGAACAAACCGCGTGGCACAGAACACTCCAAGGAGCTCAAAGTGCCCAAATAATCTTTGTTGAATCGATACGTATGTATGTGATCAAGCAAGCCTTACGGCATGATTCAACCCCTCTCGACCCAACATCCATCCCGAAGCAACTCGAACAAGAAAAAAGAAAAGAAAAAAACCACGCAAGCATGCGCTGGTATCACAACCCCCACCTCAAACCCCTACCATATCCCACGTCCAATTCAACCTCAATCCCCATCCATCTTCAACGGCCCCCTCAAACCCCACCGCGTCCCAAATCCACTCATGTCCGCACTGACTACAGACAATACAATCGCAACCCCCATCCTTCTCCACATAAAATATACACCCCATCCCCGGACACCTCTTCGCCATCCCCTTCCAACCTTTCCTCCGATGTCTTCACCAACGCAAGATGCGGATTGCCGTTGTCGTAGCTCTCGCACGTGTATCCCACATGCCAGGGTGCGCGGTGGTGGAAGCAGGATGAGGATCCGCAGTCGTAGCAGATGACACGTGGATCTATGGTGCTGTCGATGTGGATCCGGCCGGCGGAGCAGTCGGCGGCGATGCAGGAGCGGAAATCGGGGTGGGATTCTTCCGCGTTACGAGTCACGCTTGGGTCGAGAGCTGATAATTCCTTTGAGCCGAGGAGGCTAGATATTCCGTCTCTGGAGACTGGGGATTTGCATTCGATGCAACCGACCCCGACCCAGGAGCCGTGGGTGTGGAGTTGGAGTGTGGTGTGGCGGGTTATGCATCCTTTGCATATATCGAGCCCGTGACCGCAGTCTAATTGAGCCTCGGCGCTTGGAAAACGCCGTCTTTGGGGGGGTTAGCTGGGGGAAAGGGAGGGGTGTGAGATGGTGAACGTACTTTCCC
>JAABUS010007564.1_pt1 | contig 12392 bp, 6 predicted proteins | sample 5560161 | NCBI WGS metagenome assembly JAABUS01 (sample SAMN10711885, study PRJNA513376) | rock metagenome | isolation source: Antarctica rocks | place: Antarctica: Victoria Land, Trio Nunatak nord | collected 2016-01-04 | reverse complement strand
TTCTCGAGAGACTCAACATGAGACAAGACAAGCACAAGACAACAGATCTTTCAATGAATGAATATGATGCTCTTCGCTCAGCTGAATTCAAAGACGTGAGAATCAATCAGCATGAGTATCAACAAGTCATTGAAAGTCTCATGTATGCTGCAATTCACACTCGTTTCGACATCGCTTTTGCTCTCAATTGACTAAGTCAATATCTCAGCGATTCTGCAGAACATCATAAACACGCTTTGAAGAAGTTGATGCAATACGTTCGTTTCATCATTGATCTAGACATCACGTACGAAGTCAGTGAAAGCATGAAGTTAGTAGAATACTCTGACTCAGACTACGTCTCAGACAGACTAAATTGCAAGTCGATTCTCGTCTACATCTACATGCTTGATGAAGAATCAGTCTTCTGAATGAGTCGAAAGCAAAAGTTCGTTGTCACATTGATCATCGAGACAGAGTACATGACTCTATCAATCTGCATCAAGAAAGATCTATGAATCAATCAAGTGCTTAAGAACATGAATCTGACAAAGTATCTGAGCATCAGTCACAGTCGCGTTGATATTCTTAAGAAGATTACTCATCAATCTGTCTCACTCACACAGCTCAAGAAAGATAATCAAGCATCTCTTATGCTGATTAAGAATGTTCATATTCACGAAAGATCAAAGCACATTGATGTCGCTTATCATCACATTCGAAATCTGCACAAGAAGAATCAGATTTCAGTGAACTTCGTCTCTAGTCAAGATATGATAGCAGACGAATTGATCAAGTCACTATCTCGACAGAACTTCAAGAGATTCATTGAACAACTGAAACTGAAAAGCAGTGAAAGCTGAGAAACTCGCAAGCATCAAGTGAAAGTGTTGAGAAGTGCAATGACAGACTTGTTTCTAGCAGCTTATTGCAATAGCTCTGAATTCAGTCTGAATTCAGTCAGACTTGTTTCTAGCAGCTCTCTCTAGACTAGCGTCAGAGATAAAGTCGCGTGTCACGACTTTGTCATGCGTGACAGTATATAGATAGAGCAGTCTGTGACTTCTCTTCACAATCTAGACAGATTTCATCATATGTGATACTGTTCGCTCTATTCTTTCAATAAAAATCATTGAAGAGATAAAAATTATATTTTTATGCAGTTAAATTAAAGTTTTATTGAAAGAAAACTATTTTAAAAAGTCATTTTTGATCAATGCTTTTCTTATCTTTCAAAGCAATTCTTTCAGTCTTCATTTTTTGATAAATAATGATTTCATCATTTACACGCTGATACATGACAAGCTAGTTGATAAAATATGTCAGAAACTTGAAATACAATTTATATTACTAGCAAAAAAGAAGTTAATACAAGATTATGATGAGAAGTTAGTTAAAAAAGATTATTACTCATAAGATTCTATTCAATCTCACGATCAAAAGTTATAAGAAATTAACTGTGTCAATGCTAATAATTGATATCAAGCATCATGAAGTTATATTGAGCAAACTTTGAATGAATAAAAATGAAATATTATTGAACATAAGACATGATACTATTATATTCTCTGATCAATTGAATATTTTGATTTCGATTTTTTCGATCTCGTCAAATACAAAGCACTTAAGTTGATCATAATCAACTTTGATCTCTTCAGCAGCTCACAGCAAAATCTTTAAAATGCTTAAGCACTCAGTTTCAATCATTCAGAAAAAGTCATTTTCAATTCAAAACATAAACATCATTTCTTTTCAAGCACTAGTAAAATGAAAAAAGAAGAATCAGATCAAGATTTTTGCTATGTTCATTGAAGACATCGATAGAAAAATCATCTACAATACTCAATGCAAACTAAGTGTCATAAACATCTTTTCAATCAATGAAATGACTCAGAATTTAAAGAATGTTAAAGTCAAGTTATCATTGAAGTATTAAGATTTTCTAAATATTTTTGATTGAGTTCAAGCAAACAAGCTATTGTTTCATCATTCATATGATCATAAGATAAAGCTTACTAGTGTTACAAGCATATCAAGATTAAACAAGACTGAAGCTTTAATCAATTTGCATCAGATTGACTCAGATATGACTCAGATATGATTCAAATATGATTTAACATTCTTTTTCTTTCTCAACATTCTTTTCTTTCATCAACATCTTGTTCATTTACATCACATTCTTTTCATGTCATAAATACATCTCTTTCAAGTTTAGCACAGTCTTTGAACATTACATAAATAAAAGCTTTTGTATCAATCTTCTTCTGTATTTTTAATATTCAATTATAGCTATTTTTAAAAATCAAGCACTATTAATTTTGATCTTCATTGATTGTATCATTTAAACATGATTCTGACAATATATTAAGAATTTGTTAATCACATAATATTGATTTCATTACTCATTCAACATACTCATCTAGACAGAATGAGTTTAAAGAAATTCATTTATCTGATGATCAATGATAATCAAAAGATAAAACAACATTAAAAGATTGAATAAAATCAACAGCAAGACTGTTTGAATTGCTAAACTACTTATTGCTCATTAAGTATGTAAAGTTCACTCGATTACAAGAATTACAATAAAGAATCTTCGTGAATTGCTCAAGAATCAAATCGATTGATAGATTCAATGATAAAGAATCTTCGTTGTTTGCTAGAAAATTAATCAAATTAATCAAAAAATAAATCTCATCTTTTTGTTAAAAATTAAACATCATTTTATACATCTTTCTTCTTCAATCATTAAGCATCATCATTTGTTCAACTTTCTTTCAAAACAAATCTCATCATGTTTAGTCATTCACTCACTGAAGAGCATTTTCAAGAATTTTGAAATCATTTCTTTTAAATCTCTGATGCTGATTCATTAAAATCATTAACAAAATCATCAAGTGTTGCATCATTCATTCATGAAGATGAGAAATCATTTGTTGAAATGATAATATCTTTCATGTTTTATGAAATCTGAAAGACTTGAAGTCTAGCTCTTGATGAAGAAACAAATCAACTTTATGAGTTAAATAAACAACAAGAAGATGAAATCAAAGAGTTGAAAACTAAACTTTAAGTTAAAGAAAATATTTCTTCTGATTTCATTTACTTTGAACGTTCTAGATTTTAAAAAATATCTGATTCTTCGCTGTTTACTGATGAAAAGAATTTTACTTGAAAGAATTGATATGAAAAAATTCAGAATAAACTAAAGATCAACATTGATCTTTTTTTTAATGAATGAGTTAAATTGAACTATATACATTCTAGATTATTCAATTATGCAGCTGAAATCATTCAGATTAAATATGAATGTGATTATGTCAATTTTTATAAAATCATCGATGATCTTTTGAAAAAGCTAGCTCAATTGTTTGATGATTTAAATAAGAAAGTCAACTTTTGTAAAGAATATTACAACTTGATTCAGAAATTCAAGAAATTCAATGAATTTTATACTCAGTTTCAACGTTTATCTTTCTATTTAGACTATCACAAGAAGTAACTGATTGCTGATTTAAAAGATAAAATACATTCTCATTTTTGATTCATTTGAGTAAATTAACTAGTTCAATCTGATTTTTTAAAAGAAATTCATTTCTATTTGATTCATTTGAATAATAATCAATGAATCATTTGAAAGATCAAGAACAAGATCAAATGCATCAATGATTTTTCTAAAACTATCTTTCATAAAGCAACTGTTATCATTCAATTAGTTGATCACTTGAAGTCTGATCAGCTAAAGTCGCACGACGCGATTTTAACTAACGTCAAAGAAGCAGTTATTTTAGTCGAAAGCTGTTTCATATATCATAAATCAGATCATAGTTTTAAAGAGTGTTTCGATCAATCTACTAGAATCAATGCAATGAACAATGAATATGATTGCTTTAATTTCGATTTGAATTTCGATTTAAAAAACTAATCATCTCTTCAAAAGTTATCAAAGAAGTAAAAGTTATATTTTTGTGCAAACTAGATAAAATTCTATTGAAAGAAAATTACTTTGAAAAGTTGTTTCTAATTAATGTTCATTTCATTTTTCAGAATCAATCTTTCAGTCTTCATCTTTTAATAAACAGTGATTCAATTATTTATATAATTATACATTCTAATTTAGTCAGTAAAGTATGTGAGAAACTGAAAATTTAATTTATATCATTGATAAAAGAGAAGTTAATAAGAAATTATGATGAGAAGATATTTAAAAAGATCATCACTCATAAAATTCTACTCAATTTTATCATCAAAAATCATAAGAAATTGACTGTATCAATGCTGATAGCTGATATCGATCATTATGAAGTCATATTGAGTAAGCTCTGAATGAACAAAAACGAAATATTACTGAATATGCAAAACGATGTCATTGTTTTTTGAATCAATTGAATACTTCTATTTCAATTTTTTCGATCTTTCTCAATTCAAAGCACTCAAGTTGATCACGATCATCTTCGTTCTCTTCAATCATTCAGACTAAAACTTTTATGATGCTCAAACGACTTGTTCAAAAAGAATCATTCTCGATTCAAAGCATAAACGCAGCTTCGTTCAAAATGTTATTGAATCATTCAAAAAAAAACAAGATTAAAGTCTTTGCTCTGTTCATGATGAACATCAATAGAAAAATCACGTATAATACTCAGTGCAATTTGAACGCTTTAAACATTTCTTTAATCAATGAAACGACGCAAAATTTGAAAGATATTAAAGCAAAGTTATCATTGAAATATCATGAGTTTTTAAATGTTTTTGATCGAGTTCAATTGAATAAACTGCTTTCTCATTGCTTTTATGATCATAAAATTGAACTCATCAATGATTCAACGTTCTTTCACTGTCGAGTTTATTGAATGTTCTCTGTCAAACTTCTGAAGATAAAAAAGTATTTAAATGAGAATTTATTGAAGAAATTCATCACTTTTAATCAGACTCTCTATTTCTCTCTCATTTTATTTGCTCTTAAAGCAAATGAAGATCTTTGATTCTGCATGAATTATCAAAAGCTAAATGTCATTTTCAAAAGAAATAAATATCTTCTATCATTGATAAATGAGATCATTGATAAAATAATGAATTGCAAGCATCTGACTAGATTGAACATCATATCAACATTCAACAAACTTCAAATGCATCTTGATAATGAGAATTGCATCATTTTTATCATTGTTTTAGAAGCATATAAATACAAGATGTTATCATTTGAACTGACTAATGAATCAATCTTCTTTCAACAATATATGAATGACATTTTATGAAATTTTCTGAATAACTTTTGTCAAGTTTATCTAAATGACATTCTCATTTATAGCAAAATGAGAAAGAAATATAGAGATCATGTTAAACTAGTATTGAGTCGACTACGTGAAGCTGAACTGCAAATAAATATTTGAAAGTGCAAATTCAATGTAAAAGAGATTGTCTTTCTAAAAATCATTGTATCAGAACTAGATCTTTGTATGAATTTCAGCAAAGTGATAATCATAATCAGCTGAATCACTTTGATCAATCTAAAAAAAATTCAGAGCTTCATGAAATTTGTTAATTTCTATCATCATTTCATTAAGAACTTCTTGAAGCTAGTCAAATCATTCATTCAGCTGATTGAAAAGAACACATCTTTTGTTTGAAATGAAATCTGTGTTCAAGTCTTTGACAATCTAAAGAAACAAGTCAACTCAATCTCAATACTTTGTCACTTTGATTTCAAATAACAAGCTATTTTGAAAATCGATTCTTCAAACTATGTAAAAGATGAAATATTATCTCAGTACAATGATGAAAAAGTTCTTCATTCAATGATCTTCTACAGTAAAAGCATGATTCTCGCTGAAATCAATTATCACATTTATGACAAGAAATTACTAGTCATTATTCAATGCTTCGAATATTGATGATTCAAGCTGAAATGCATTGAACTATTCATTCAGATGTTCATTGATCATCAAACTTTGAAAATCTTCATGAAAAACAAACAGTTGAGTCAGTGACAAGTTAACTATCTGAACATTCTATCAAAGTTCAACTTTCAGATCATCTTTAGATTAAACAAAATGATCATTAAAGTTGATGCTTTAATCAAAATATTTCTAATGAACATCTTTGAATCAGCTCAGCATCTTGAAAATCATTTTCAGACTATTCTGATCTTCAATAAAGTTAATGTTTTATTTATTGAATTGAAAGCAGATCTTTATCAATGAGTATGAATGACAAATCAAACAGATGAGCTTTGCATCAAATATAAACAAGCTATGAATGAAAACAAGCTCAAATTTCATATCATTAAACTGAAGAACTGCAAAATCATTGACAACGTTCTATTTAAAAAAGATCTACTGTGAGTCTCTGAAAACATGCACACGAAATTACTAGAAAAAGTGCATGATCAATCTTCAATCTTTCATTTTGACAATAGATGAATCATTGATTTAGTTCAGCGTTTCTATTATTGATCAGATCATTGAGCTACTATTCAATGATACATTTGAAACTGTCATGCTTATCAATGAAGCAAAATCTTTAGAAATAGCATCAATGAACTTCATCATTCTCTTTCGATTTCACAGAAACACTGAAAAAATATAGTTATGAACTTCATCATTGAACTATCTTTATCAGAAGACTATAACATCATTTGCACAATTATATGTTATCTCATCAAGAAACATCACTATGTTTTCTGTCATTAAAAAGACGATGACATTTCAGTTGAAGAAACGATTTGAATCATGCTATGAAACGTCTATCGACTGCATGATCTACTCAGTTCTATTGTTTCAAACAGAGACTTTCAATTCATATCAACTATGTGAAAGAGTCTTTGCAAGCAACTGAGAATCACAGCTAGTTTATTCACAGTCTATCATTTAAAGATCAATGATCAGACGAAACAAGTCAATCAAAACATTGAACGCAAACTTAGAATTTATTGCAATTACATGCAGAACGACTGAGTTAAATGAATATCTATGATGAAATTCAGCGACAATTTCAATATCTTCTCAATCATCTCAATGATTTCTTTCTACTTCAATAAAGAATTTCACTCTTGAATGAGTTTTGATTCAGATACAACTGATTATGAAACAACTCATGAATGACTTGAAGCTAAAAAAGCAGATAATACTGTCATTCAAATGAAAGAGCTACTGAGCTTTGATCATCAACAATTGAAAAAAACGAAGCTGATCATTGAAGTTCAGATCAATAAACATAGACGAAACGTCATCTATGAAGTAAATGACTGAGTTTGACTATCTTTCAGAAACGTTAAGACAACGAGACTTTGCAAAGATTTGAAAGACAAACAACTAAAATTGTATCAGATCACTGTCAAAGCGAAAGTCTTTTATCATTTTCATTTATCAATCAGCATGAAGTATTTGCATTCGATGTTCAGCTCAAAGTTACTGCAATCATATTCAGAAGATTCTCTATCAGAACAGCATGCAGAATCTCTCAGACTCATCATTATTAATGATGATGATGATGAATATTGAGAGATAAATGACATTCTGAACTTCAGATGCTATCAAGATCAAATACAGTACAAGATCAAATGAAAAGATCTAGATAAAGACAATGAATGATACTATGTTGATAAAGATGAATTCGATGACTTCAAGAAAGTTTTGAATGAATTTCATGTGCTATACTCAAGAAAGTCACGCTAGTATCAAAATAACTCAATAAGAAAGCAAGCAAACGAGCGACATTCATATGAACATGAATTTTCGAAGAGAAAAATAATGTTACGAGCGTATCAAGATTAAATAGAACTAGTTAATGTCTTTAACTCAAATCTGACTCAGCTTTTATTTTCTTTTATCAACATCTTTTTGTTCAACATTATTTTTCTTTCTACATCACATTCTATCTGTGTCACAAACACATTTTCTTCAAGCTTAGCGCAGTCTCTGAATATTACTTAAATAAAAGCTTTTGTACTCATCTTCTTCTGTATTCTTAATATTCAGTTATAGTTATTTCTAAAGATCAAGCATTATTCAATTTTGACTTTTGCTGATTGACTCATTTAAACATGATTCTGACATAAAAGCGCTTGTGTTGCAAGTGTTAACATGAGAGAACATAATGCTAGAAGTGATGCAAGTGCACAATAAGAAAAAAGTGACAAGATTAAAAAGAATGATGAAGATGTATATAATGACATTGATTACTGTCAGAATCATGTCTAAATGATACAATCAATGAAAATCAGAGTTGATAGTGTTTAATCTTTAAAGATAACTATAATTGAATATTAAGAATACAGAAGAAGATTGATACAAAAGCTTTTATTTATGTAATGTTCAAAGATTGCACTAAACTTGAAAGAGATGTGTTTATGACATGAAAAGAATATGATGTAAATGAACAAGATGTTGATGAAAGAAAAGAATGTTAAAAAAAGAAAAAAGAATTGAGTCATATTTAAGTCATATCTGAGTCATATCTGAGTCAAATTTGACTAACTCGCTGATTAGTTTTAATCATTACATAAAGAACTCGCTAATGTTCATTGCAAATTGATTAAAACTTCAGTCTTGTTCAGTCTTGATACACTCATAACATTATTTCTCTCTTCAAAAATTTATGTTTGCATGAATGTAATTTATTTGCTCACTTTTGTTGATAATTATTTCAATATTTAGCGCGATTTGTCTGAATATAACTTATGAAATTCGTTCAAAACTTTCTCTGAATCATTGAATTTTCTTTTATCAACATAGTATCATTCATCATTTTTATCTAGATTTATTCATTTGACTTTGTACTGTATTCAATCTTGATAACATCTGAAGTTCAATATATTATTTATCTTTCAATGTTCATCATCTTTGATAGTGATTAATCTGAGTGATTCTGAATGCTGTTCTGATAAAAGATCTTCTGAATATGATTGCAGTAACTTCAAGCTGACTATCAAATGCAGATGCTTCATGCTGACTGATAAATAAAGATGATAGAAGATACTCACTTTGACAATGATTTGATAAAGATTTAGCTGTTTATCTTTCAAATCTTTGCAGAGTTTTATTGTCTTGATGTTTCTGAAAGATAGTCAAATTTAGTCATTTACTTCATAAATGATGTTTCATTTATGTTTATTAATCTGAACTTCAATGATCAGCTTCATCTTTTTCAATTGTTGATGATTGAAGTTCAGTAACTCTTTCATTTAAATGACAATATTGTTTGCTTTTCTAGCTTTAAATCATTTATAAGTTGTTTTGTAGTCAATCATATCTGAATTGAAACTCATTCAAAAGTGAAATTCTTTATTGAAGTAAAAAAGAATCATTGAAGTAATTGAGAAGATATTAAAATTGTCATTGAACTTCATCATAGATATTCATTTGACTCAATCATTCTGCATGTAATTGCAGTAAATTCTAAGTTTGCATTCAATGTCTTGATTGACTCACTTTGATTGATCATCAATCTCAGAATGATAAACTGTGAATAAACTAGCTGTAATTCTCAGTTGTTTGCAAAAACTTTTTCACATAGTTGATATGAATTGAAAGTCTTTGTTTGAAACAATAAAACTGAGTAGATCATGCAGTCAATAAACGTTTCATAGCATAATTTAAATTATTTCTTCGACTGAGATGTCATCGTCTTCTCAATGACAAAAAACATAGTGATGTTCTTTAATAAGATCACATATGATTATGCAAATGATGTTATAATCTTCTGACAGAGATAGTTCAATAATGAAGTTTATAATTATATCTTTTCAATGTTTCTGTGAAATCGAGAAAGAATGATGAAGTTCATTGATGCTATTTTTAGAGACTTTGCTTCGCTGATAAGCATGACAGTTTTAAATGTATCGTCGAATAGTAGCTCGATGATCTGATCAATAGTAGAAACGCTGAACTAGATTGATGATTCATTTATTGTCGAGATGAAAGATTGAAGATTGATCATGCACTTCTTGTAGCAGTTTCGTATGCATATTCTTGAGAACTCACAGTAAGTCTTTTCTAAAGAGAACGCTGTCAATGATTTCGCAGTTCTTCAATTTAGTGATATGAAATTTGAGCTTGTTCTCGTTCATAGCTTGTCTATATTCATCGCAGAACTCATTCGTTTGATTGATCATACACACTCGCTGATAGAGATTTGCTTTCGATTCAACGAGTAGAACATCGACTCTATCGAGAATCAGAATAGTTTGAAAACGATCTTCAAGTCATTGAGCTGATTCAGAGACGTTTGCTAGAGACATTCGAGTTAGAGCATCGACTTTAGTATTCATTTTATCTGATTTAAAGATGATCTGAAAGTTGAACTTTGACAGAATGTTCAGATAATTGACTTGTCATCAACTCAACTGTTTATTTTTCATGAAGATCTTCAAAGCTTGATGATCGATGAATATTTGAATAAGTAGTTCAGTGCACTTCAGCTCGAATCATCAGTGTTCGAAGCATCGAATAATGATTAGCAATTTCTTGTCATAGATGTGATAATTGATTTCAGCGAGAATCATGCTTTTACTGTAGAAGATCATCGAATGAAGAACTTTCTCGTCATCGTACTGAGATAGTATTTCATCTTTTACATAGTTCAAAGCATTGATCTTCAGAATAGCTTGTCGTTTGAGATTGAAGTGACGAAGTACTGAGATCGAGCTGACTTGTTTCTTTAGATTGTCAAAGACTTGAACACAGATCTTGTTTCAAACAAAAGACGTGTTCTTTCTTGTCAGCTGAGTGAATGATTTGACTAGCTTCGAGAAGTTCTTAATGAAACGACGATAGAAGTTAACAAATTTCACGAAGCTCTGAATTTCTTTTAGATTGATCGAAGTGATTCAGCTGACTATGACTGTCACTTTGCTGAAATTCATACGAAGATCTAGTTCTGATACAATGACTTCTAGAAAGACAGTCTCTTCTACATTGAATTCGCACTTTCGAATATTCATCTGCAGTTCAGCTTCGCGTAGTTGACTCAATACTAGTTTGACGTGATCTCTATGTTTCTTTCTCGTTTTGCTATAGATGAGAATGTCATCTAGATAGACTTGACAAAAGTCGTTCAGAAAGTCTCATAAAACATCATTCATATATTGCTGAAAGAAGATCGATTCATTAGTCAGTCTGAATGATAGCATCTTGTATTTATATGCTTCTAAAGCAGTGATAAAAGTGATATAATTCTCATTATTAAAATGCATTTGAACTTTGTTGAATACTGATATGATGTTCAATTTAGTCAGATGCTTGCAACTCACTATTTTATCAATGATCTCATTTATCAGCGATAGAGAATATTTATTTCTTTTGAAAATGACATTTAACTTTCGATAGTTCATGCAGAATCGAAGATCTTCATTTGCTTTAAGAACAAATAAAACGAGAAAGAAATAAAAGATCTGACTAGAAGTGATGAATCTCTTCGACAGATTCTCGTTTAAGTACTTCTTTACTTTCAGAAGTTTGACAGAGAACATTCAATAGACTCGACAGCGAGAGAGCATTGAATCACTGATGAGCTCGATTTTATGATCGTAGAAGCGATGAGAGAGTAGTTTATTCGATTGAGCTCGATCAAAAACATCTAGAAACTCATGATATTCTGATGACAGCTTGACTTTAATATCTTTCAAATTCTGAGCCGTTTCATTGATTGAAGAGACGTTTAGAACGTTCAAATCGCACTGAGTATTGTACGCGATTTCTCTATCAATATCAGTCATGAATAGAGCAAAGACTTCAGTCTGATTCTTCTTTGATCGATTCAGTAGAGTTTTGAACGAAGCTGCATCTATGCTTTGAATCAAGAATGATTCTTTTTTAGTCGTAGTTGAAACAGATCGTTTGAGCATAATAGAAGTCTTAGTCTGAATGATAGAAGAGAGCGAAGTTGATCGCGATCAACTTGAGTGCTTTGAATTGAGAGAAATCAAAAAAATCGAAATAGAAGTATTTAATTGATTCGAAAAAACAATGACGTCGTTCTGCATATTCAATAATATTTCGTTTTTGTTCATTCAGAGCTTACTCAATATGACTTCATAATGATCGATATCAGCTATCAGCATTGATACAGTCAATTTCTTATGACTTTCGATAATGAGATTGAGTAGAATTTTATGAGTGATGATCTTCTTAGATATTTTCTCATCATAGTCTCTTATTAACTTCTCTTTTGTCAGTGATATAGATTGAATTTCTAGTTTCTCGCATACTTTATTGACTAAATTAGCGTGTATGAGCGTATGAGCGACTGAATCACTGTCTATCAGAGAACAAAGACTAAAAGATCGATTCTGAGAGTTGAGAAAGACGTCAATTAGAAACGACTTTTCAAAGTAATTCTCTTCTGATAGAATTTCGTCTAGTTTGCACAAAGATATAATCTCTATTTCTTCAATGACTTTTGAAGAGATGACT
>JAABUS010007563.1_pt1 | contig 12395 bp, 17 predicted proteins | sample 5560161 | NCBI WGS metagenome assembly JAABUS01 (sample SAMN10711885, study PRJNA513376) | rock metagenome | isolation source: Antarctica rocks | place: Antarctica: Victoria Land, Trio Nunatak nord | collected 2016-01-04 | reverse complement strand
ACTTGCACTGAAACAGACGGCTTGCTAAAAGTACAAGTACACTTGGTTGGAAAGATTGGTATTGCCGTGCTACGTAAGACGCATGGATTTAGCCAAAGCAAGTATCTCCTGCAGTTGCACAATTGCCATTCGCCGATCTTTCAACAGCTGATCCACCTCCTGCTGATGCCCTTGCACCTCCCTGCAAGGCATTGCCACACAACAAATGATATCTACGTAGATGTTTCCACTACACAGATATGCATCAGCAGCTGAGAAGCCATTACAGAGTTGTACAGTAAGAGAAGATGTGGCGGTGTTGGTTTATGCGGAGCTTGGACCATGCAAAACATTGCATCAAGGTGGCAGATTAAATAGCAACACTGCGCTGGCGTTGTCTTTACATTTACACATTGGTATGTCTCATGAATGCAGACGCTGGATGTCAAGCAAGTGAACCAAATGTGCCAGGAGGTGTGCAAGCAAGGGCTTGTACCCAGATCGCACGCCTTTCTCCAAATCCTGCTGCACCTCAATTGCTCCTTCAAGCAACTCTTCCGCCTCTCGAACAAATTGTTCCCTGGGGACAAAATCGTCCACAAGCTCTTCAGCAGCAACTGCCTCACCTGTACATCCAGGCATGCACTCCTCTCGGGCTGCTACAAAGCATACCTGCATGCTGTATGAAAGAAGCCTGTGGACTGGTGTTGAACACAGACACTCTGTCCTCTCAACGCAGCTGGTTAGAAGAGACAACAGAGACATAACAAACTGGGTCGCAGTTCAATCTGCAGCTGCTGTAACTCGACACTGATACCCACTCAGCCATATTGCAACAAAGCACATCAGCAGAGATGTAGGCCATCTGAGGTGAAGAGTGAGCATAATGGTGGGGATGAGCACACCTTCTGCAAGGGCAGCAGCCACGCCAAAGATGTCCACAGGGCGAGACCCAGGAGCGTTGAAGGCCTTACGTAGCAACACCTGTGCTGCCTGTGCCAAGGCACAAGACCCCAGTCAGAGAAGCATCACTTGCCTCACCCTTATGTCTGGGCAAATGTCATGGCAGCCAGCTTTGATAGTGTCAGAGCAATGTGAAAGCAGTATGGTAACACCACAAGCTCAGAATCCTGCATCCAGTTTCGCCATGCGATGCTACACCAAACATGGACAGCTGCTGCTGACAGCATATTGGCAATACCTGTTGTCGGTCTTGTAGTGTGAGGCCAGAGGCAGGGTCCATGGCTTGCAGGACGTCATCCAGCAGGCGAGCAGCTGGGCTGGCTTGCATTCGCTGCATTTCTGCATTGAGGCGTCGCCACAGCAGCATCAGACCCTCAACTGCTCCCTCCTCCTCCTCCCCCATACTGTGATGCACAAAACTGATTTTGGGAGATGTGCTTGTGACCACCTAAAGGGTTTGACACTCTCATACTTGTGCAGCACACTGCTATAAGGCTTTCTGAGGTGGCAGCGCTGAAAAGCAGGGATGACTGCATGGTAGGTAGCACAGAGCAGGTACTGCTTGCAAGGCTAGTCTCAGCAGGGCAGCTTTTGGGGAAGCACAATATACTTGTAGGCTGCTTCAGCTCTTTTTTCAAGCATCTTCAGCAGGACTTCATCAATTTCATGCTGGTTGTCCTTGATCACTTGCTCCAGATCAGCACCAGCTGTGGTCAGCCTCATGATGAGTGCTGACTTCCTTCGCAGCAGCTCTTTTGCCTGCACACGCATGAGGTGTGAAGTATTAGCCGTGGCATCATTAAAAAGTAACAGCGGCGTCGAGTGTGCGAGGCCAAGTTGGCATATGTGCAGTGGCAGCACCTGCTGCTGCGCTGCAGTCTGCTTGGGGGAAGCTGCGGTTTGCAATGCTGTGTTGTCTGTAATCATCTCGACATCTGCCTGTAAGCCAGCCAGGTGTAAGTGAAAAGAAGTGTTGGTATGACTTGAGCGCTCAAACGGTGGCTTTGAACTTGCTCAAGGATGCTCACAGGGTTGATGTCTACTGTTGTATCAGTTGCGTCCCTAGTTTCCCTCCTCGTGCGTCTGGCTTCAGCTCTTGAACCCTCTGTAGAGGTAGTGTCCTGCTCTACAGTCGCCCTTGCGGCCAGCTGTGGGCGCGAATGCTTTCCAGCAGACCTTTTGTGACAATGTGTAGCTCCCACATGAGTCAGCACGGTGGATGCGCGAGCATGCCGGCAGCAGACACGCTGAGTGATCACGGTAGGCTGCATGCCAGAGCTGGCACGGTGAGTTGTTCTGATGATCGTGGTATCTTTCAAGAGATAGAAATGATGTGCAATAGCCGACCCTTAGATGACAGCACCAGTTCTGCAGCGTCAGCTCGATTGTCACTGCCTGCTGAGCTCTTTTACCATGGCGAAGCACCGTTTCGTCTACTCTGTATATACATATATGCTTCAGAGTCGAACGACATCGCTGCGCCACACGGATGATGTCCGGCGAGGAGTCAACAGCGAATAATCAGGCTGCTGAGCGTAGTTCACCATCGCCTGTGTCAGGATCTGTTCGTGCGAGAGTTGCAGCTTTGCATGCAAGCACACGGCAGCGTCTTTTATCGAATGCGGTGAGTTTCACGCCACGCCCAGGAGTTACAGGTGTAGCCCATGGGTGCAAGTTGTGTCAAGTGCACGGTGTGGTGTGTGCAGGGGTGTGACCCGGCAGGCCCCTTGCACGAGCAAACAGTGAGAGACACAGACTGGGGCTTTGCTACCAGGCTGCCAGACCTAAAGCAGCTGCTGCAGGACTTTGCATCACAATCAAACAATGCTGCAGCTGCCAATGCCTCCACATCAACAGGTCCAAGAATTCCAAGGCTTTGACAGTGATCGGCATGCTCAAATCTTGATGCAGCGTATCTTGCAGCATTGCATGAGAGCAGGACATTCAATTGTCCAGACTGCGTTGATGCCATGGCTGAAGCATATGGAGTGACTTCAGCCGTCAATCAACTCAGGGTATGCTTTAATAATGATCGATACAACCTTGTTTCACAATGTTTAGAGCTCAAGCACATATCTGCAATCAATGCTTAGAATTAGAAATATATTTTCTGTGTAGCCTCCATCTTTTAAATTGTCAAGCTGAACAAAGTCTGCACAGTTGTGTTGCTTGAAGGCCGGCTGCAAGCTTTAGTGACATAATCTCAATGGCATGCAGGGCTCTGCACTACACAACCAGCTTGACAGTGAGAGCCAGCAGGCAACAGAAGACTCACGGCAACTTCTCAAGGCTCAGCTGAAGCTTGGCTGGTCCAGTGACGCTGTCAAGCAAGGTGTTGCTCATGCTAAAAAGGGAGAGTATGATGCAGCACTTGGGTGTTACAAGAAGGTGGGAGTTTGCAGCTTTTACCCCTGCTGTCAAGCCAGATCATCGGGAATTCATCTTGCCTGATGGCGTCATGACATGAGCTGGCATCAGCTCACCACGCTGTAAGAGGCTGCTAAGTGTGAGTGGCCATTACACGTAGGTGACGTATCAAAGTCCACTGTGTGAAACACAACTGTCAGGTGGCACCATGTTTTCCGCATCCTGTTGGGCTTGTGTACAACTACCTTTGTGTATGTGCCAGGCTCTAGATCTGGACAGACGAAATGTGGATGCTTGGGTGGCAAGAGGCGCAGCATATGCCAATCAGCATGCATTCCCAAAAGCAGTGGCTGACTTTCAGACAGCACTAGGTGTGTCCAACTTTTTGAGGCAGCTCAGCACACTGTGCAGGGTCTTTGCACTTGTGTCTCTTGCTGCTGCTTTGCAGCGTGCAAAATTGATGTTGCAATCACACAGTAGATATTGGCTGTATCACTCTTGTCGCAATCCTGTACAGCAGATCATGAGGAGCTGTCTCATGATTGCTCTTTCACATTATACACAAACCCACCGTTCTTCAGTGAGTCCAGCACTTTATTGGACAAATTGTGCAGACATTGAGCCAGGGCATGTCAACGCCAGCAAGTACTTGAGGGTGACAGAGCAGCACATGACTCAACTAGGGCTCCCTATAGCTGCCTCCTTACAGCAGCCTGTATTGGTGGACAACATTCGGGCTCCCAAAGGCCACCACCAAGCAGCTGAACAAGATGCACCCGTGCAGCCAGCTGCTGCTCAAGTAGACTTGACCACCACAGGCATGAGTCCATCCGTTGCTGCTTGCAGTAGCTTGCAGCCCATCAGCATTTGCGTCATACTGTTTGTTTCTGTTTGACAGGAGAGACATACGCTTGTCATTTGTGTCCTGATTTGTCATCTGGCTCAGCTTAGCAGAGTCCTTCCATGTAGAGTGCATTTGATGTCTATGCTTGCACTTCATGACTGCATACATCCTATTGATCACCCCCTGACAGAAGCAGAAGTGATGTTGATCGAGTTGTTTCATGGCAGGCGAGCCTATTGGGAGGCCAACCGCATCCCACCATGCGAGGACACAGGCAGCAAAACAGGCAGACAGCACTGAGCAAGCGTCGTCCAGTGGGAATGATGCATCACAGCAGGACATGGACCTGCAGAAGGCCCTCCAAATTGTGTCCAAGCATTACGTCTCAAGGAAAAGCACTCGCGTCATTTCGCTAACCTCTTCATCAATGACGTGCACCTTGACTATGATACCACTCAAGATTCAAACCAATGGAGCATTTGGCAGCTTTTGCCTGCAGATTGCATGGCTTAAAGTCTGACAAAACAAATCACATTGCTGCAGCGCTCAGTTCTACTGATTGCATTCAATTTTGCCAACAATGCTTAGTGCACCTGCTTTCTCTGTATGTGCTTGGGAGCAGCTCTTGCTACAGAAGTATTGCAGTGGATGTGGTGCACTCTGCAGGCCCAGGCAAAAGAGCAGCAAAAGCAAACACAAGCATAAAAAGAGGTATGCTTGCAATGCACTGCAGGCCTCTGCATGAGGTGTGCTGGAAGGTACAAGCGCCTGCACATGCAGCCTTTCCTTTGAGACCAGATAACAGCGTGACGCATGACTAAAAGTTATTCTTTGAGCAATGCAGAGACATCTGATGTCGCTTTTTCACTGCTTGTTGTTAGATTGGATTGCAGATACACCATCTCCAGGATGCATTATTGTGTCTCTTGTTTTACTGCTTTTCATGGTTTGCAGAAAGAGTCACAGTCATCGTTCCAGAAGCCCAGGCAGCAATGACAAGCAGAAGGCTGCTAGAAGAAAGTCAGCCTGAAGCTGGATGTTCAGCCTTCTTCCTGTAAGCCTGGACTAGTCACAACAGCATTAGCGTCCACCTCAAGAATGCTACACCTCAAGGCAAAGTGCAGTTGCCGCCCATTGTCGCTTTCTGCCTGCAAGTCATACCAGACTGCTCAGCACACATTCCATCAAGCCTTAGCTTGGCACGAGGACAGCCATCAGTGTAAAGCTCTGAGTGTACTTGTCCATGTGTGATCACCTGTATGCATGGGGGCCTTTCTCCTGGGACAGGTCCTTTGTCCTGCTCTGCCCTGTTTGCTTGTGGTTCTGCAACCTTCTTGAACCAGCCCTTGGACTGCTTACCTTTCTCGGCAGGTAGACCGGCAGCGCCCTGCAACAACAACATGCTGTGCCATGTCATGCCGTACACATGGTCTCATGTTGTCGTGAATTCCGATTATACACAGTCAGGCCTCACGTCAAACATTGGTGCTCAGCAGTGGCAACTCACCAGACTGCTTGGCAGGTTCAGCACAGCACTGACGTCCTGGCTGCAGTGCATGGCGTAGTACAGACAGCTCCAAAGCCCTGCCAGCTGCATGGGTCCTGGGGACTGAGGGTTGATGTGACGCATGATTGGGCCGCCATACTCATGGCAGTCAAACAGCAAGCCTGCACATGCTGACACGCCTCGTCATTCAGCAGCAGGGGAAGCATGGCGCCATGCATAGGCCGTGTGCCCTGTATAGGGCATGAGGACCTTTTATCTAACCAGGAACAAGCTGTTCTGTTTTGGAAGACTGAAACTTGTGAAACTGCCCTCACCTTCTAAAGGAGAGTCATTTGCTTGTTTGGCTGGACACTGCACCAGGATCTGGTCTGACCATTTGCCTGAAATGTGCGCAATGGGAATGCCACGGGGTCCGAGCTGCCGTGAAACCTGTCCCTTGACTGCAGTGTTGTCTTTGAAGCTCATGATGAGGCTCAGCCCAGTTGCAGCGCAATCTACACTCAGGTAGCCTGCACAGTCAAACCAAGCTCTGCTGACTCAACATTGCCTGAGCTGCTGATTACTTATGAAACTGGAAACAGAAAAGTGTCGTGACACATCTAAGCACTGACCCCATGGTTGTACTTCATTTCAAATTTGATGTGTCATGGAGCAGAGATTCTTTTACATGTACAGAGGACTTTGCAATGAGGGCATCCACTGTTCATTTTGCAAATGTTGCTGAGCACGACTGGTACATTTCTGGCAGAGCACCTTTTTCAGCTTTTACCTCCCAGCTCCATTTCTGCAGAAGAGCCTGTGGGGTTCCGGATCAGCAGCTTTGGCAGAACCACTCTGTAGCTGTCATGTCCAAGGTCTATGTTGCAGGTGCCAGGCAGCTTGATCTTGACATAAGAGCCGCTGCTGAATCTGTTGGACTTAAGTGAAACAGCAGGCTGCAGCACCATCTGCGCTATTGCTACATTTTTGCTGGCAACTGCTGCCTGGGGCTGCCAGAAGCTTATATTGTCTTCATAGCTGCAGACTTCATGCACATGCAGGTATGTCAACAAGGGCTGGGCACCTGCAAGGAGGCACCACATTGACTGCCTATCCAATCAGTGCAAGGCTGAGTTTAGGCTGAACTCCCTGGTGACTGCCATATCACTATAGCAAGCATAATATGCAGCTTCAGGAGCCTAACATTTTGCAGTGATTGTGAACGGACAGCGGGCGCCATGGGCAGGACCAGCGGCATAGTAGGCACCGGTGGCCAGCAAAGATCATTACCAAGTTGAGATCTGCGCACTTGATGCCGTTCAAGGATGTTGGTAGTTTTGTCTGCGAACTGAGTGCTGGGCCGCAGTATATCGGTGCAAAAGCTAAGCATCAATCTGCACACTCCCAGAATACGTTCTTGCGAGTCAGGTGCGGCTTCCGCGTTCCGCAAAAGCTGGCCCCATCTGGCATAACTACCTTCCTGCAACCACTATCACCACTTCGCAAACTGGGAATCGAACAGGCTGCTACCGCGGCTGAGCGAGACACATGACAGAGCTGGTGCGCACAGCCGAGAGGGACAGCGATGATCATTCAGGAGTACCTGCTGCATGGCCTTGTGGCGCTGCTCTGATCAGAGCTACAATCGGTGGCTCTGCGCCAGTCCTGAGTTAGACGGCAATAAGCCCGACGCTGACAGGCCGGCTGCAACTAGGGGTCCACCTCGGAAGATCGAAAATGAGGCAATGCCTCCTCGATGACAGTCTGCTAGTACTGGCAGTTCGGCATGACTATCAGTACAAGCAACGGCAAATGTGGGTCGCCCAGAGTCGTGAGCAGCTTGCGTTCCGGAGCAGTGGCCTGTCTCAAACGCCCATCAGGCTGAGGCTCTTCTGCATCCCGCCGGTGGGTCCAGTACGCCAAAGACACCAGTTGTTTCCCGAAGGTTGCTGTGGAACGCTTCCCCGAGCTTACAGGTGTTCTCCTCAATGCACAGGCAGGAACAGGAGCTTGGATTTTCCATAGTTGGTGGAAGAGGTTGCCAGCATTTGTGGAAGTAAGCTATACCTGATCTTTGTCACAAACAAAATGTCAAGAAGGAGATCCCCATGCTTACGGGGCATGCTTTTGCACAGACATGTACTTCAGCGCTGCAGAGCACCTGTACAGTCATCAAGCGTGTTGCAATACTGACTAGTTGCTGAGCTGGGCAGATGTCAGCAGGTGATGCCCATTGAGTTGCCTGGACGAGGGTTGCGCATGCAGGAGACCAGACACACCTGTATGCGGAGCCTGGTGCACAGCATGCTGCACGCTATTAGCCCCTTGCTGCAGTACGACTAGGAAGCAACCGCAAGGCAGCATTACCACCTCCTGCAGACACCCTCATTTGCTTCTCTTGGTGCTAACTCAGAGCATGGCGTGCAGGGATTTGCCGTATGCTGTATTTGGACACAGCATGGGAGCCTGGATTGCTTTTGAAATGGCTCAGGTAATTGGCAAAAGCTGGCACAGCCACAGATACAACGGTGTCTGTATATTGAGCTATTGCATGCTTTGAACAAACTTGCAGTGCTGGTCATGCATACTACCAGCTAGTGCACTGCTTCCAGGAGGGCTATACAATATTACCCTTGCAGCAGCAAAGCAATTGTTGAGACAGCATGCTGTCTGGTAGAAACTACTCTTAATTATGCCTCAGAGGCATTGTTGATGCAGCAGATATATCAAGTGGTATATACCAACTGCTGCCTTGGCTGCAGGAGGCCAAGAGATTGGGCTTGCCTGAACCAGCACTGCTCATTGTGTCTGCCAACAGAGCACCTCACTTGGCAGCTTCTCACCATGATGTGGACCCCACAGTTCTGCACACTCTCACTTACACAGACTTCTGGACTGCCTTTGAGCGTAGATATGGGACAAATCCAGACCTGGTAGCTGCTAACGAAGTGCTGCCTGTCGAGCCTGTCAGCGCTACACCTGCTTTGAGACAGCGTGTAATGAACCCTAGGGCGCCTGTGTGGTGCAGATGGATCCCAGAGTGAAACAAATGGTTTGGCCATTGCTTCAGGCAGACTTCAAGCTCCTAGAGACCTACCAGGTATTGCATCAGAGGATTCCAGACATTCAGTGTGTGAGCTTACCCAGCACATGTGTCCATGATAGCAAGTTGCTTGAAGCAGCAAGTTGCTTGAACCAGCAAGTTGGTTGAACCAGAAAGAACAGGCTGCGCCCATCACATGCTATTTTGGCTTGTGAGGCCTGCAGTAATACTTGGCATCAGGATGGAACAGAGTCATGTTTTGACGCATGCTATGTGCACAGCTGTGCTGCTTTGCATGACATTTCATATGCTTGCTTGCAGGCCACATCATCTTCCATTCTGATGTGTCCACTCATTGCAGTGGGGGCTCTGCAGGACAACCGGTACACTGCAGATCAGGTCAATAGCAGCTTGCTTGCATTTGCAAACATGCCATGATCAACCTGTTTGAAGCATGCCAGTATTATTCCATCCAGGTTGTTCAGTTGTTGACAACAGTTTGATAGTGACTCTGCATGTTTACTGTGCTTTGATTGCAGACAAGTGTTAGCAATCATGGGTTTGTATGATTTCTATGTGTACATCCACAGCAGCAGATGGCTGGCCTTGCAGGTGGCTGCTTGGGGAGTGCACTGCAGAGACTTCAAAGAGCAATGGGTGACAGGCAAACACGATTACATCATCAAATCAGCTGAATCATCTGGATTGATCAATATAATCAGCAATGCATTAGCTGCTGGTGCTCAATTTTCGACTGCAAAAGGACATGTCTGACACAAACAACAGCAAACTGAGCTGTTGGAAAGAGACCATGACATGATGTAGCACCAAAGGTTGTCACATCATCTAATCTTTTGTTGCACATAGCCAGTCAAAACCTGGTACTGTGCGAAACCAAATGGTGTTCTGTACAACTCCTATGCAAAAGGACACAACAGTCAATGATGCCACAAAAGAAAGTCTCTCTTCCAAGGATTGAGTCAAAAATCACACAGAGAGAGCTGGAGCAGCAAATGTCATGAAATCAAATGCTGCTGCTAAGTTCGCTCAGCCATTGCTACCTAGACCCTTGCGCTGACACCATACCAACTCTGCGCAGGTCTTTATTGTGCTCAACAAACAGAATTGCTAACTCAACATCCAATACTGTTTGCTGTTCAAACACAGCATGCTTTGCGCCAAAATTAAATGAGATCCAAAACAAGGCTCATCTTACACTGGTCTATCATTGCCACTGGTGCTTGACCATGCAAAGTAATGCAGGCGAATCACCACAAGCTACATCTTCAGTAACAGTATATCCATGATTCTTTGTCATAGTATGCCAGTCACACCTAGGCCAGAGTCACGCCAGAGGAGTTAGCTTGTACACCTTCTTGCTGGGGGGCCCTGTGGCAGAGTTGGCACCACCATTTGCAAATGGGCTTTGTGTCTGCTGCCCACCTACTGAGGGTGTAGCACCCCCCCACCCTTCCACAGACTGGCGACTAGGGTCATGCTCAAGAATGGGCTCATACACATGGCCGGCATGAGCTGATGTGTCACCATAGTAAGCCCTGCCTGCTCTGCCTGATGACTCATTGTAGTAAGCCCGGCCAGACCTTGCTGATGTGTCGTCGTAGAACCTGTTGCCGCCCTTGCCTGACTTATCATCATAAAACCTGCTGCCATTGCTGCCAGAACTGTCATTGTATGCCTTGCCTGACCGTACGGAGCTGTCCAGATAGTCTTTCAAGCCACTGCCCAGTGCCTTCCAAGGCTGCAAACAAACACAGAAACCAGTCATTTACACAACTCAGAAATATCTCTTCAGTGATGCATGGACATTCACATGTAGTGCATGCATAGTGAAGATGATGCCTGCTGACAGCTGAGTTGTCATGCATCATCTGCTGAGTTGTCATGCATCATCTGCTCAAATTGTGACTTGCAATGCAAGCTGCAATGTCTATGCAGCTTTGCTGAGCAATACGCATGCAAGTTTGCTGAGCAATGAGATCAGCTTTGGCGCCAAACACGGCAACACATGGCACCCTCATGGCTGAGGAAGGCCACTGCTAGCAGCATGAGACACAGCACATGATTGCTCATTCACCTGTGGACTGGTCCTGTTGCCCAGGCTTCGCGACCTCACCAAAGCTCCTTCGCTGCGATTCCTAGGCATGCTCTTCTTCCTATGCATGGAACCCCCGACCTGCTGCGCATGCAGTGACCCCCCAACCTCAGCAGCATACAACCCACCATCGTGATGGCTGCCACTGTAGCCTCTGTGTGGCCTGTAGTTGTTGGAGATGTCTCTGCCGGGGTCCACAACTCGGCCTGAGTCATGCATTCTGGCCATGCTCTTTGCATTGGCTGCCAGGGCCATGCTGTCAACTCTGGACAGACCCTTGCCTCCTGGGGCATCCCTGCATGCATAGTAGGCTCCCATAATGAACATTCATCAAGCTTCATTGCCATGAGTGCATGCATGACTCATCACACAGCACCTGCATGCATGAGTCATCACACGGCACCCTGCTGTATACACTCCAGGCCCTGCATGGCTCTATGTTTATTTTGCATGTATCAACTGCGTCAGGTTTACAGGCCTTGAAGCAGCTCCCAACAGGCATGTACAGCACAATTGCCCGCACTAGACATACTGATTGCTGCAGCTACCCATGACCTGGCTTCAAATGCCAAGGTCTGTGCAAGAAAACAGGATTTACAGGCCTTTCTAGATGTTCTTGCATTTGGCAAGCTTGTCATTTTCCAAATGTGGCCACATAAGCAATCAGCACCACAGCAAGCTCCCTACAAAATCTGAGGACCAGCATTGATGCAGATCCAACATCCACAGTATGATTCATGCTATGCCCCAGGAAGGAAGTAATGCCATTCACCTCTTGCATGCATTTGCAAAAATATATTCATTGAAACTCAAAATCAAAAACCGACTTTTGGGTGGTTCTTTCTCTGTAGAGCATGAGGGGTCTGACCTGTAGCCCCGGGACTCCTGAGCCCTCTGGCCCTGAGCAGTGTGGCGCTTGCGGTACTCCTGCATGTGGTCCTGGGGCCCTCTCTGGCTGCCATCTGGCGAGCCCGGGTCCATCGCCACCGCCCCATGCACCATGTTACGCAGCCGCCGGGCAGCTGCCACGTTGGCAGCCCCTCTGGCCACGTCTGGGTTCAGGGGGCGCAGCGTCTTGCCACCTATGGTTTCTATCCAGTCTGTCTGCAGCGCCTGCGTAACACCACACTGACTGGTTGCTGGTGACACTCTGGATGACTGTGTCATGAGGTGACATGGTGGTGTATGGTCACAAATCGCTGTTGTCTGTTGTTGAAAGCTGGTTCAGCAGATGCCTCCTGTGCAAGAGAACACACGGGTGGCTTCGTATTTCACATTTGACACAGGAGCGCAAAAGCATGTGTTAGAAACACCCTTTTCAGCTCTTGCCAGTTCAGCTTGCACAGGTGGCATTTGAGACTCACTGTGGTGTCATCCAGCCTTGACAACACAACAAATAGAGGGCATGCAACAGCTCAGAAGGATCCAGATACAAGCTGCAGATATGGCTGAAAGATCAAGGTCATTTGAGAAAAGTTTCAGCAGGAAGTCAGAAACCTGCTGAGCAGTGAGGCGCTTGTTGGGGTTGTACTCGAGCAAGCCCAGCACCAGCTCCTGAGCTTCTGGGGACAGAGACTTCCACCTGCCACACAGCGCACTG